>JAAUXZ010009466.1_pt1 | contig 17485 bp, 14 predicted proteins | sample 7278131 | NCBI WGS metagenome assembly JAAUXZ01 (sample SAMN14350119, study PRJNA611818) | marine sediment metagenome | isolation source: surface marine sediment (3m) | place: French Polynesia: Moorea | collected 2018-08 | reverse complement strand
CTTCCTGATGCGGTTCTTTGATGTCATGGTGCCGCTGGTCACCTCCGCTCTGGCGATGTGGGCGATAGCCTCTTTCTCCATCACCGAAGAGAAAGCGCATCAGGTCCGAGCAGAGCTCGAGGCGCGTCGCGGCGTAACATCAGCGGCCACGGCTTAAAAACTGATCGGATGATGAAGCTACAGCAGCGTCGCTATCTCATCAAGGAGTTCTCTCTTGTTAGGCACCTCTGAAATATTGTTGACATCGGAGCAGGGCGCCAGGTTATCCCTGCAGGATAATGTCGACTTCAGACCGGGCAAAGCCGGCGGGGTGGTTGTCGAGGTCGATCCCGCAGTCGTCAAACAGGAACTGCTCGGCATAGGCACCTCTTTTACCGAGGCTTCTGCGTTTGTGTTAGCGCACCTGGAAGATGCTTCGCGCGATGAAGTCATGCGCAATATCTTCAGTGATCAGGGTGCCAACTTCACCCTGACCCGCACCCATATCGGTGCCTGTGACTTCTGCGTGGAAGGGCGATATTCCTATGCCGATCGGATTGCCGGCGATACCGGTTTGCAGGCTTTTTCCATCCAGCCGGATCTCGATGGTTTCAACCCTGAGCAATACCCCGGGATCAAGGATCCTGACTTCGATCTGTTGCCGATGATCCGTCAGGCGCAGGCCATCAAAGCGGCGCAATCCGACAGTAGGATGAGGATCATCGCCTCGCCCTGGACCGCGCCTGCCTGGATGAAGGATATCGAGGACTGGTACCAACCCGGCACCCCGGCCAATAACTTCAATGGCACCGGCGGGGTGCTAAAACCTCACTACGAGGCGACCTTTGCCGACTACCTGGTCAAATACCTCGATGCTTACCGCGAGCAGGGGGTCGATATCTGGGGCATGACCCCGGTCAATGAGCCCCTGGGCAATAGCGGCCAGTGGGAGAGCATGCATTTCACCGAGCATACGCAAAACGAATTCATCAAGCATCACCTCGGGCCAAAGTTACATCAAAGTGGCTATGCGGATGTCAGCTTGTTGATGCTGGATCATGCGCGGCCACACCTGGAGCAATGGGCCGAGGTCATCTACAACGATCCCGAGACCGCGCGCTATGTCGACGGCGCTGCCGTTCACTGGTACGAGAGCACCTTCAAGGTTTACGAGGATGTGTTCGACCGGGTGCATGCAAAATATCCGGATTACTCGATCATCCATACCGAGGGTTGCATCGATGATCTGGGTAAAAAGGCGCCGGGTGGCGTACTCGATCCCGAGGGTTACCAGGAATCCGGCTGGTTCGACAATGACGATTTCTGGTGGAACGAAAACGCCACCGACTGGGCCTACCAGGCGACCTGGCCTGGAGTCGTGATCGAAAATCACCCCATCTATACCCCGGTGCATCGCTATGCGCGCAATATCATTGTCAGCCTCGATCATTGGCTGAATGGCTGGATCGACTGGAATATCGTGCTCGACGCCCGAGGCGGGCCGAACCATGTGGGTAATTATTGTGGCGCACCGATCATGATCGATACCGAGTCCGGTCACGTTTACTACACCCCGATTTATTACATTCTGTCCCAGCTCAGCCGGACCATCCGTCCCGGCGATAGAGCGCTCCAGACCCGGATCGCTCGGGATCATCTGGATATCGATGACTTGCATGCCTGCGCCACGATCAATCCGCAGGGATTACTCAGCATCCAGCTCCTGAATACGACCAAGCAAGACATAGCCCTGAACCTGCAGATCGATGGGCAGTATGCACCGATAACTATACCGGCCAATGCATTGCTGACGGTCAGGCTCGAATTGTGAGCCTGGAATGACTTTAGGTTTTTATTTCAGGACACCTTTTGTTGCTATAGAGCTTTTAGCATCGAGATTGACCGGACATCAGGTAGAAAAGTTATAAAAAAGTGGGTGGATTCACATTTTACCCTGTTAAACCGCTTATTTATTAGGTTGACTTCTGTTGACGGTTTCGGCAAACTGCTATATAGCATAACTATCTAATCGATAAACCACATCGTACATAACAAAGAGAGGTGGAACTATGGCGATCTTGAATAATGTCGCTTCAGTTAAGCAAGTCAGTGGCATTATCGCCGCTGTGTGCCTGTTTTTCCTGGCGTCGACTGGGCAGGCACAGCAAGTAGACCTGGTGACAACCGTTAAGGATGCAAATGGTTGGAAACTGCAGGTCAACGGCAATGATTTTTATGTCAAGGGTGTGGTCTGGGGTTACGCGCCTCCTGGGACAAACTACACCTACAGCCTGTGGAACCAGCCTGAAGACATTATCAAGACCGTGGTTGACAGGGAATTCTCCCTGATGCAGGCGAACAATATCAACGCCATCCGTACCTTTGCTATAGTTCCACCCGAGTGGGTCACCTACATTTACGATAATTACGGCATCATGACCGTGGTCAATCCGTTGATGGGGCGCTATGGTGCCAGCATCGATGGCGTCTGGGTGGCGCAGACGGATTACTCTGATCCACGAACCCGTGAAATACTCAAAGAAGAAGTCCTGGCCGTAGTTGAGGAGTTTAGAGACGTCCGCGGTGTATTGATGTTCGCGCTGGGTAACGAGAGTAACTACGGTCTCTCCTGGTCTTCCAGCTTTGAGATAGAAAATCTTCCGGTCGGCGAGCAACAGCGGGAGAAAGCTAAGTTCCTCTACAGCCTGTTCGGTGAAGTCATCGATGCCGGCAAGCAGATCGCACCTAACCACCTGTTCACCATCGTCAACGGTGATATTCAGTACCTTGACCTGATCGTTGAAAATGGCCAGAACTGGGATATTCTCGGCACCAATTCCTATCGCGGTATCAGCTTCACCGATTTATGGGCCAGAGTCGATGCTGAATACGATAAGCCGGTATTGTTCTTCGAATTCGGCAGCGATGCCTTCAATTCACGTGATTTCAGGGAAGATCAGCCTGCCCAGGCCAATTACCTGCGTGGTATGTGGCAGGAGATGTACAGAAAAAGCTACGGCAATGGAGAAGAGGGCAACGCAATCGGTGGTTTTGTCTTCGAGTGGCGTGACGAATGGTGGAAATATAAACAAACCGAGAACCTTGATGTGCAGGATACTACCGCGTCCTGGGGCAATGGTGGCTACAAGTTCGATTTTGTCGAAGGCCAGAACAACATGAACGAGGAATGGTTCGGCATCACCCGGATTGGTCAGCTCGACGATAGTGGCTACTGGATATCCGAACCGAGGATGGCGCTGGATGTGTTGGCGCAAATCTGGAGCCTGGATCCTTATCAGCAATCCGCCTCTGAAGTGGACCAGCAAATCAGGGATATCAACCTGGATTATTATTCTCTGCTCAGCGAAGTACGTGCACTGCGCAGCGCCCAGGAACAATCCGAAAAATTCCGCATGACCGGGGGCAGTTTCAAGGCCGAATATTTTATCAAGGGCCGGGATAACGATATTACCGTCAGCGGTGAGGATGGTCTGAGTTTTACCGATGGACAAATGGCTTTCCTCGATTTCGAGTTCCAGCCTACCAGCAGGATCAAGGGTGAGTTTTCCCTGAATCTGCTGGCGAATGTTGCCGAAAGCGATTTTGAGTTTCGCTACGGAGATCGCGGATTACCCTATACCGTAGAAACACTGGAAAACGGTGAGTTTGGCGTGACTCGCAGTAATACCAATATCGAGGACAACGAGCGAATCGAACTCTATAGCTTTAACGCTACCTACGAGGCGGACGACTACAACCTCGAGGCTTTTTACCATGTGCCGCGTTACCACTGGATGTATGAAGGCGATTTCTATGGTCTGTTGCGGGAGACCACTGACCTGACCGGAGCCAATGGCCAGGACATCTGGAATGCGAAGGCACCCTATGGTGTTGAGTACGAGGGTAAAAACGCCTTGCGCGGCCTGAAGGTGGTGTTTGGACCCGAGGTCTACTGGGGTGCCAACCCGAAAGCCATCGCCAAATACGAATTCAGCACCGACAATGTCGATTGGGCGGTCATGCATGCCGAGGATATTGCACAACGTGATGATTCATCCTCTGCAACCGAGCCCACCGAGAGACAAACCCGGCAAACCACCATTTATGCCGAGACCAAACCGATGGATGGTATGACGCTCGAACTTGGCGGCATCATCGCCAGCACCGAGAAAGTCGATGACAAATACGACCGGGTTGAGGGTAACGATATCGTGCTCGATGAAATCGAGTTCGAGGACACCCTAGGGTTCAAGGCCAAGATGACCTACGACATTACCAGTTCCATCGAGGGTTATGTTGGATTGAACTACGCGGGCCTGGTCGCCGACGGTGGTGCGACCCTGACCGAATGGGGCACTGGCTTGCCATATTCAGACCTCGGTAACAAGCGCGAGATCGATGGTGGTGTGCGTATCGCGTTGGGTGATTACACCATCTATCCCAGGTTCCTGTACCGGGAGAATATCGTCGACGCGGCACCTCTGATCGATCCGGTCACCACCGGTACCAACCTGAGTCCGGGTATCGATCCACGTAACCGTGATAGTGATCCTTTTGCGGTACTCGGCAACCGCGAGGCTGAGTCCTTTGAAGTTTTCTTCACCTATGATCCGACCCCGGGAACCTGGTTTTACGACTGGGACGCGGATAATATCGAGGATGCGGCTTTTGCCTATAATATTGGCCTGACCGCGACCAGTTATGACACGCCCACCGATTCCTACCTGTTCTTCTTCGAGGAGGGTGGTACCAATGCACCCTTCGGCACCGGACTCGAGGCAGAAGATGTCTGGTTACTGAAAAGTAAACTGATCTTCAACCCGCGGCTTGGTCTGCGCATCGTTGCCAATTTCGATGTGGGTAAACAACAGTCGACCGGTGAGCCTAACCAGGAAGCTGTTGAGTTTGCCGGCGCCAATGTCAAGTTCGTGGTCGATAACAAGCATACCTACTTAGGTGAACTCAGAATCGATGACTTCGGCCCCTATGATTTTCAGCAACAGTTCAACGAGGTATATCCATTACAGGCCAAGTTTGAGTACACCCGGTTCCTGGATCAGTTCGGTGATGAGGATCTCTCAAGTCAGTGGGGGGTCAGGGCACTGTATCGTGAACTGGATGAGCTGTCCGGGGCTGATTACGAGGATGGCAAGAACGAATACATGTTCGAAGTCCAGACCTATTTCGAACTTAAATTCTAACGATTGGGCATAATGGTTGAGGTTATGATGATGAAAAATACAGTTAACACGAATGCTCACAAAGCAAACATTAAATCCTGGAAATATTTCTTCCTGCCCTTAATGCTGGTTGGGGTAGTCGGCTGCGGTGAGGTTGACGAGGATGACGGTGATATTATCAGCACCGTTCCCCTACCGACCGATACTTCGCTTAACCTCTATTGTGAAAATGTCGGGGTAGGGGCTGAGAGCTGTATCCTGGATGATCCGGCAAATCCCTATGCGCGCACACCGTTTACCCTGGAGCAGCTATTTGAAGAACTCGATGAAGATGCACCGGGGCCCAAGGCCAGGTTCTATCTGTGGGGCACCGCCCAGGCCAGAAGCCCGCAAGGTGTCTACCAGTTTTTCACCGCGTTAAATCTGCATTACCTGTATGGTGCCAGTGGCAGTGAGCTGATCCGTGAGCAAACATTAAAAGCCTACCGGGCCCTGCTCGATAACTATTTTGACTCGGCCTGGTTCCTCAAGGTGGAGACTCCCGACGGTGATATCCTGTTCCCGCGTAAGCTGAAAGATGCCGTGGGTTTGAATATATTTGATCCGACCGATCCTGACGTGCTGGAAACCGGGCTGGTACCGCTCTTCGCCACTACCCTACTGGCCGAACAGGCGATTGGTGAATGGGGATATGCGTTTAATATCGATAACAAGATCATGGAGGCTCTGGAATAAGCCTTGCCAAGCTGACAGATAAAGACTGAAGCATGAACTGATCGGTCACAGGCACATCATGGATATACACTGCGCAGACGCTAATTCGGTGCAGGGCGAGTTTGTTGATGTCAACGGCGAATCTTTTTACAAGATTTGCCACGTCGACAAAATGCCGCCATTCTTCGTCAGTGTCGTGTCGGACAATGATCACTGGCTGTTTGCTTCTTCCAGCGGCGGCCTGACCGCGGGCCGGGTATCTCCGGAGACCGCGTTATTTCCTTATGTGACCGTGGACAAGATCCACGATGCCCCGATCCACACCGGCAGCAAGACCATTTTCCGTATCCAGCACTCGTCCGGATCCCATGAATGGGAACCCTTCAACCTGGAGCATGATGGTCTGTACGATATCGAGCGCCATCTGTATAAAAGCCTGCTCGGCAACAAGCTAAGTTTCGAGGAGATCAACAAGGACCTGCAGTTACGCTATCGTTATACCTGGATGACCTCTGATGAATTCGGCTTTGTCAGGGCCAGTGAGCTGGATAACCTGGGCGACAATACGGTCGATATCGAGATGCTGGATGGCCTGCAGAACATCCTGCCGGCCGGCACCCCCCGCTTTATTCAAAGCAATTCCAGCAACCTGGTGGATGCGTATAAATGGACCGAGCTCGATGAATCAGGCCTGGCGTACTACGCATTGTTTTCGGCGATCACCGATCGGGCCGAGCCCTGCGAGTCGCTGAGAGCGAACACCGTATTCTGCCTGGGCCTGGAAGGCAGCGATAAACTGCTGTCGTCAACGCAGCTGGAAGATTTCCGCCTGGGCAAGCCTCTGAGCGCGGAAAAGCAGCAGCGCGGTGTGCGCGGTGCTTACCTGGCCAATTATCATTTTCAACTATCGGCAAAGTCTGCCCTGGGCTGGCAACTGGTAGCCAACGTCGAACAGACCCAGGGCCAGATCGTTGCGTTACGTCGGCAATTACAGGATCCGTCTGCGTTGGCGCTGTCGATCACCAGCTCGATCGATCAGGGCTCGGACAAACTGGCCCGCATCATGGCCGCGAGTGATGGATTTCAACTCACCGATGAACAGAATGTCTCGTTGCATCATTATGCGAATGTTCTTTTTAACGTACTGCGCGGTGGTATATTCGATGATCAGTATGCGGTAGACAGCAGCGATTTCACGAAAACCATCCAGCACTTCAATCGTGAAATCTTCTCGACCCACCGGGATTTCCTGCAGGGCTTACCGGCCACGGTGAATTATGTAGACCTGCTGCAACAAATCCGTGGATTAAAGGATCCAGGGTTGTTGCGCCTGGGTTACGAGTACCTGCCGATCACCTTTGGTCGGCGCCATGGCGACCCCAGTCGGCCATGGAACCAGTTTGCGATCAGGCTGAAGGATGAACATGGCCATTCACTATTGACCTACCAGGGTAACTGGCGTGATATCTTCCAGAATTGGGAGGCCCTGTGCCTGAGTTATCCGGAATTCATCGAGACCGTCATTGCCAAGTTCGTCAATGCCTCGACCATGGATGGCTACAATCCCTATCGGATTACCAAGGAAGGCATAGACTGGGAAATCGAGGACCCGGAAGACCCATGGAGTTATATCGGTTACTGGGGTGATCACCAGATTATCTACCTGTTAAAGCTGCTCGAGCTTTCGCAGCAGTTCCACCCGGGCCGGCTGAGCGAATTGTTGCGCCAGTCCATTTTCAGTTATGCCAATGTGCCCTATCGGATCAAGCCGTTCGAGCAATTACTCGAGGATGCCAAGAATACCGTGGTGTTCGACGATCAGCTGGCGCAACTGATCGAACAGCGGATCGGTGAAATCGGTGCCGACGGTAAACTGGTGCTGGATGACAACGGCAAGGTTTACCAGGTCAACCTGATGGAAAAGTTGCTGGTGCCATTATTGAGTAAGCTGGGTAACCTGGTACTGGAGGGCGGTATCTGGATGAACACCCAGCGTCCGGAATGGAATGATGCCAACAATGCACTGGTGGGCCAGGGACTGTCGATGGTCACCCTGAATTACCTGAGTCGCTATATTCGCTTCCTGCGCGAGCTGATCGAACCGGAAAGCGAAGGGGTGATTCTCACCAGTGAGGTCTCGCTGTGGATTTCGGAGACCGCTAATGCGCTTGGCGATGCGCTCAGCCTGTTACACGCGGGCCCGATATCGAGCAGCGACCGCTACCTGGTATTAAAGACGCTGGGGCAGGCGGCCAGTCGCTATCAACAATCGGTCTATCCGCAACATACCCGAACCACGGTGGTGGTGTACCCGCTGACCCAGGTCAAAACCCTGCTTAAGGACGCGCTCGAACTGGTCGATCACAGTATTTATCAAAACCAGCGCGATGACGGGCTGTATCATGCCTATAACCTGCTGGATTACCAACAAAACCTGGTTGAAATCAATCATCTTTATCCGATGCTGGAGGGCCAGGTGGCGGTACTGAGCTCCGGCACGCTGGACCCCCAACAATCGATCTCGGTCATCCAGGGCCTGTTCGACTCTGCGATCTTTCGTCCCGATCAACACACTTTCATGCTCTATCCAGACCGCGAATTACCCGGCTTCTTGGAAAAGAACCTGATTCCAGCTGCCAGCGTTGAACACATAGCCTTGCTCAGGCAGATGCTCGAACAAGGTGACGAATCCATCGTGTTGCAGGATGCGGAGGGTAATTATCGATTCAATGCTGATATTGACAATGCAGCGTCCCTGGCAGAACGACTGGATCATCTCGGTGCCGGTTACGGCGAGCAGCTGGATGACGCTCGGCAAGCTTTACTCGAGTTATACGAGACGGTATTCAATCACCAGGCCTTTACCGGACGTTCCGGTGGCATGTTCGGTTTCGAGGGGCTGGGTTGTATCTATTGGCATATGGTGTCGAAGTTATTGCTGGCCGTGCAGGAGACTTTCTTCCGCGCGGTCGATGCAGGTGCCGACCAGAACAGCCTGCAGACCCTGGGCAAGCTTTATTACCGGGTTCGTCACGGTATCGGTTTCAACAAGTCACCCGACGAATATGGGGCTTTCCCCACCGATCCCTACTCGCATACCCCGAAACATGCCGGGGCCCAGCAACCGGGGATGACCGGCCAGGTCAAAGAGGAAATCCTGACCCGCTTTGGCGAGCTCGGTATCCGGGTTGAAAACGGTGCCGCGCATTTCAATCCCTGTCTGTTGCGGGCGCAGGAATTCTTACGCGAGGCAGGATCCTTCCGCTATCTCGATGTCGATAACCAATGGCAGGAGATCGCGCTGCCGGCAGCTAGCCTGGCCTTCACCTGGTGCCAGGTGCCATTTATTTATCAACTGGCGGGTGAATCAGAGGTAGGCCTGACCGTCATCCAACAGGACGCTGAACCAACCCGGTTGAATGCTATGCAGTTGCCACCGGCAATCAGTGATCAGCTCTTCAAACGCAACGGACAGATCAGGCAGGTCTGGCTGAAACTGACCGCTGAGCAATTATTCAATGACCAGGCTTAGAGGACATCGTTAACATGAAACAAACAATCAAACTATTAGGCGTTCTGCTCGTCAGCCTTGTGTTGGTATCCGCCTGTGCGGTTAAACAGGATAACGCATTAACAGCAGACGGTTTTAGCAAACGGGATTTCAACCCGATGCTCGATGGACGCTGGATCGGCAACGGTATCTCTTACAGTCCCTATCGGGATGGTGAAAACCCGGATATGGAACAGCTGATCGCCAAGGAAAATGTGCTGGAGGATCTGCAGATACTCGGCAGTCGCTGGAACCTGATCCGATTATATGGCGCCGATCCCCAGCATCAACAGGTGCTGGAGGTGATTCGCGATAATGATCTGCCGATTCGGGTCATGCAGGGGGCGTGGATTTCCGGCCATCAGACCGACCAGGAGAACCAGCAGCAAGTTGATACCCTGATCCGGATGGCCAACGAGTTCCCGGAGATCATCGTCGCGGTAAATGTCGGCAATGAAATTTTTGTCGACTGGTCATGGCACAAGGTCAAGGACATGGACCAGGTCATCGACTATATCCGCCAGGTCAGGTCCAGTATCAGGCAACCGGTGACGGTAAACGACGACTATAACTTCTGGAACAAACCGCATGCGCAGAAGGTTGCCGCTGAACTCGATTTCATCGGTTTGCATGCCTATGCGTTCTGGAATAATAAAACCCTGGATGTGGCGATGGACTGGACCCTGGATATTTACAACGATATCCAGAGTCGACATCCCGAGCACCTGATCACCTATACCGAGACCGGTTGGCCCACCAGTCGGATTTACGGCGATGGCAGTTACGAAGGTGGATTGATCGGCAAGGCGGGTGAAGACGAGCAGCAGGTGTTCTTTGAGCAATATAACGCCTGGGTCGATGACAACCGGATTATCTCGTTGTATTTTGCGGCCTTCGACGAGGAATGGAAGGGCGGCTTTGATGGCGACAACCCGATGGCCAAGGCGGAGAAACACTGGGGGGTTTACCGCACCGACCGCAGCCCGAAAAAATTACTCCAGTAAAAACGCCTGCAGCCGATAGCGATTCCTGCCTGGTTGACAGCTAGCTTGGCCGGACACGCTATGATGCCTGGGCGAAACCGAGAGAGTCCAGCTGTTGTCTGACGCGCTGGTATTCCTCGCGGATCAAGGCATAGGTGGCCTGGGCTTCGGCCAGTGAATTGTCGGTGATCTGGGCCTCGCACTGCGCCGCCAGTTCTTTCAGGCTCATCGCACCGATATTGCCGGCAATCGACTTCAGGCTATGGGGATAACGCCGATATTCATCCTCGGATCCCCATTCTGTCCACCCGTCCATGGTGCGGAATACTTCTTCGGAGGACTGGTAAAAGGCCTCGATCAGGTCGTTGAAATCATCCTCCATGACCGATCTCATCCCATCAAAAGTGCCCATATCCAGGGTTTCCTCTGATAGCTTGTCAATTCCTGTTTGGTCCGCGCTATGCGTAGTTGTATTTTCGGCCTCAATATATTTCATTGCTGTTCCCTCAAAGGCATTTCGTTAAAGCTCGGTCAAAAATTATCCTTTTTGGCTGCGTGATATCGCAGCTTTGCAATGGGTATCGGCAGGTAAACGCATAACTTTAGGAAAAAGATAGCAGATAGACGAATGGATCAATGATTGGCTGAGATCAAGCCCGGAGTAAGTGAGGAGGGATATTGCCGTTTGTGGGCGAGCCCGGCAGTCAGATGCGCAGAGTTGGGCGATTTATCGATGGATCATATTTTGTCATCGGGTTTAGCCTGTTCCATCTCCTTTTTGATCAGTTTCAGGATCCAGTTTGATAGGCTTCTGCCATCTTCTTCAGCCATTTTTTTCGCCTGTTTCTTGAATTCAGCATCCACTCGGATATTGATTATTTTTTCCTTGGGCATAACCGCGGACCTGAGAAATAACGACGAAAAAATAAATAATAACAAAAAAATTTGAAATGTGTATATTTTAAACTACAATGTATATACAACATAAATACATCAGGAGCTAACAAGGTAAATCATGAATTTTATTGAAGCGAAATGTTCATTACAGGATAGAAAACCACCGAAAGTGCCATTGACCTGGTATGTAGCTGAAGCCGCCACGGTTGTAACTCTCGCGGCCATTATGGTCCAGATATTCTAGAAGATTGTGGATTTGCCGCTGTTGAGCTGTCAGCGGTAACCATCCAATAATCTCCGAAAGCTTGCAGGACCGGGTCCTATGCCCGGACCACGGGCCACTGACCCCTCAATCTAATCAACCCCCTACAAGAATCCACCCCGGCAAACCGGGCCTCAAGGCTTTGCAGCCGACAAGCTTAGACCTCTGAAAACAGGGTGGAATTATTCTGCAGTGTTGCGCGAAACCATCGCAATGCTGATGGCATACCATAGAAAGGAAATCGAATTGGTCATCACCTGGCCCCGCATCGCCTGGATTACCGCCAGGATCGCCAGCAGGAACACGGTCAGGGATTGCAAATCGGTATTGACCGTTTTTAAACCACCATCGATTTTATCCAGACCCCGGTTAAGGCTTGCGATCGCGTTGAGGTCCTGGGTTGGAGCGGGCTCGATAAATTGCAGCGACAACTGCTTGGTCAGTTGTGACTTGACCGTGCTCCAATCGACCTCCGGATGTTCGATGATAATGCTGCCGGTCAGCATCCTGGGTTCGGAATGGTCGACTCCCTGCAGGTCATTAATGGTCCCGGAGATCTCTACAATATTGTATTTTTCGTCATCATCACCGGCCCAGCGAATGCGGGTTCGACCATCGGTTAGATGGGGGATGGTAAACGCCAGTGTCATTTGTTAACGATATTCCTGACATTGGGCACATCATCACTCTGGGCGGCAGCTTCTGCCTGTTCGACCACGTCTTCTATTTCTGACTCAAAATCACTGTCAAAACGTTCGCTGCGCAATTCTGCCTGGGTTTCGGCAACCAGGTCCTCGACCTTTTCCATGGTTTCCGCCAGGGTCTCACGGCCTTTCTCGAAGGCGCGGATGCCGCCTTTTACCGCGGTGCGGGCCGCTGGTTTCAATATCGGGGCAAGGGTTGCGATGGCTACCGGTACCAGGATCGCGACCCCGATGCCGACCGAAAGGCCCTTGGTGAAACTGTCGAAACGAGGCATAGCATCAACCCTCTGTGCATGTTGTGAATAACAACAATATAAAATATATTGGCTCAAGCATCTACGTTTATTTAATCCAATCTCGACCTGGATCATTTACATCAAATTGCTATTGATTCATGGTTAATCTAATAGGTAGCGACAGGGTCGCGACGCCTGTAACGGGGAGATAACGGGTTGGAGATAAGCCATGGCAAGAGCTGCAAAAACCAATCGTAAAGCCAAAGTGGTGGGGAGTTTGCCGGTGACAATGAAAGCCGCGGATGAGGAATTACTCATCACAGCCTACCAGGCGCTGGAACATCCGAGCCTGGCCGCGCGCCTGTCCAACGTGGTCGGCACCCCGATCGAGATCGCGATCCACTTGATGCCAAGGAAATGGTACAAGAAGTTTCTCGCAGTGGTCGAAACAGCGGTCGCCAAGTCACTACGCGCTGCATTGGCCTCAATTAACCGCAATCACAAGGGATCCAGTGAGAGATATCACAACGTCATGGCGGCCGGATCCGGAGCGGTAGGCGGCTTGTTCGGATTACCAGGGCTGCTGGTGGAATTACCCGTCACCACGACCCTGATGATGCGGGGTATTGCCGAAATTGCCCGCGAGGAAGGTGAGAATATCGACAATGCCGAAACCCAGATGGCCTGCGTGCAGGTATTTGCGTTTGGAGGCACCACCGAGGATGACGATGCCGCAGAGACTGGTTATTACGGCGTGCGCCTGGCCCTCTCGACTTACATGTCGGCTGCCAGTTTACATGTCATGCGCAATGGACTGCAGGCAGAGGGCGGGCCGATGTTTCTATCGGTGATCAATACTATCGCCCATCGGTTTGGATTGGCCTTGTCCAATCGATCCGCGGCGCAATTGGTGCCGGTGGTTGGGGCACTGGGTGGGGCCACCGTCAACACCATCTTCATGCATCATTTCCTCAGTATTGCCCGCGCGCACTTCACTGTACGCCGCCTCGAACGCAAGTATGGAGAGGATTTTATTCGGGCGCGCTATAAGGAAATCGCCGAGGAGTTGAAATAGCCGAGTTGAATCAACCGAGGCGTTCGTCCAGGTAATCGTTCACCGTTTTCTCGATGGTCGATTTCAACGGGGTCAACAGCATGTTCAATTTAATCTCGACATCGACTTCACCTTCTCTCATATCGATATAGCCATTGGCCCCGCTGCGTTTGAACTCGAGGCGATCGCCTTTCCATTGATAGTTGGCAGATAATTCCTTGCTCAACTTGTCTGCCAGGTTTTGAATCTCTTCCCTGACCTGATCCTTGTCCAATTGGTGTTTGCGTTTGATTTGAACCGTTGCCATGTCAACCTACTTCGATTAGTGTAGATAAACTACAACAATAACCTGTCATCATGATGCCGGCAACCAGCTTTGGTAAACTCCAGGTTGATGCATGTCAATCAGACTGGTGAAGCTTCGCGGGTGGGATATCCCACTGTTCCCGTTTGACGACAGTGGTGTATAATTTTTACCGTTTAAAGAACAGAGAAGAAGATTATGGGACGTTTCCTCGTAACCGGAATAACCTTTGGTGTCTTCATGGCAGAGGCCCTGATTCATTACAACATGGGGCGGATGAAAGAGGAGACTGCTGACGGCAAACAACCGAAATTTCAGCTACCCCCACCCAAAGAGCTGGCCAAGATTGCTGCCGTCACCGGCACCTTTTCGGTGGTCAGCGGGGTACTGATCGGCGCCCTGAACAATCGCCTGCCAAAAACCTGATCCCAGCCGGCTCTTATTTAAGCCCGGCGGCGAGGTCGGTATTCTCCCAGGGTACCTCGGGTGTGCTTCTGCCCATGTGGCCATAGACTGCCAGTTGACGATAAAAACCATCGGAGCCGCTACTCAGTCGGTTTAAACCGAGGTCGCGTACAATTGCGCCAGGGCGAAAATCTATCACTTCCCGCAGCCGATCGGCGATATCCCTGTCTCCCACTTCTGCCGTGCCAAAAGTGCGTACGCGCAAGCTGACCGGTTCTGCGTAGCCGATGGAGTAGCTGAGTTGGACTTCACACTCGCTGGCCAACCCTGCTGCAACCACATTCTTCGCCGCGTAACGTGCGATGTAAGCACCGACCCGATCGATCCGCATCGGGTCCTTGCCACTTAGCGCGGCGCTACTGGTGCGGGCGAAACCACCATAGGTATCGATACCGGTCTTGCGCCCGGTCAGTCCCGAATGCACCGCCGGGCCTCCCCGGCGTTCACCATCCGGATTGATATTGATAATGGTGTCAGAGTCCAGAGCGATCTTTTCTTTCTTCAACACCGGTTTGACAACTTCATCGATCAAATCGTTACGCAGGTCACTCTGGCCGATTTCGCTACCGACCGCCTGGGTAGCGACGATGGTGATGCTATGGATTCGCGAGGGCTTGCCATCTTTGAATTCGTAACCGACCTGGATCTCGGCATCCGGCAATAGGTAGGGCAATTTTTTCAGCACTTTTTTATTGTCCATACGCAACGCAATCCGGTGCGCCAGCCAGATCGGAATTGGCAGCAGGGCAGGGGTATGGTCGCAGGCATAACCGAACACGCTGGTCTGTTGGCGTGCGCTGATCTGATTGATCTCCGCATCGCTCATCGACGCAAGATTCAACGCCGCGTAATCGTCCTTGCTATGGTCCATGATGCTGGTCAGGATGGTGCAGTCATCGGCATTGAAGATGTTCTTGGGATAGCCTATTTCGCGGATGGTACGTCGGGCGATATCGGATAAATCGAGACCGGTGGCGGACGAGGCATAGTGACTGGAGAGAAAAATCACACCGCTGGAAACCGCGCACTCAGCGATGATTCTGGCATCCTCGTCCTGTTTCAGAAAGTGATCGACGATGGAATCACTGATCTGGTCACAAATCTTGTCAGGGTGACCGCGGGTGACCGATTCTGATGTGAATATGTAATCAAAGGCATTGTCTGCGTTAGCACGCGTCATGTCATATCCCTCGTAAGGTTCTCTTGTTCATCGGATGCTGACTCATTGAAGTCCTCATCATCGAATTCTTCATCATCCAACGGTTCAATCTCGGGCAGTGCCGGTTTCATGGCTTCATTGACGACCAGGGGGCCGAGCACACCGGCGCCGGTGACCAGCAGATCAGCCATGCCCATCGGGGCGGTGCCCAGGATATTACGGAAACCGGGCAGCAGGTTGACCACCAGTTGTAACCCGGCCATCCCCAGGATCGCCTTGTCCAGATGTGGATTGGGCGGCAGGTGACTGCCCCGGCTGAATACATGACGATGCTCGGAACGTGAGCTGTAAGCATGCGCCAGTTCATTCAGGGTCAGGGTATTGAAAGCCAGGGTATTGGCCGCGGGGCCCTGTCCATAACGGCTCAGGCCATAGGCATAGGCCGCCATCGTACCGACACCGATTATGCCGGATTCTATTGTCATATGGGTCAGGTCTTTACCGCCGATGATGGCTTCCTCACTGCTGCGCGGTGGCCGTTGCATGATATCCTGCTCCGCCGGTTCCATCGACAGTGCCAGACCGGGGAAGATATCGGTAACCAGGTTGATCCACAGCAACTGCATCGAGTTCATCGGTTGCCCCATACCGGTGGCAATCCCGGCCAGCATGACTTCGATTTCGGTCAGGTTGGTCGACACCATGAAATGGATCATCTTGCGGATATTATTGTAGATGGTGCGGCCCTGGTTGACCGCGATCGCCATCGTATGCAGGTTGTCATCTTCCAGCACCACGTCCGACACATCGCGCGCCACGTTGGTGCCACTCTCACCCATCGCAACGCCGATATCCGCCGCCTTCAGCGCCGGGCCGTCATTGATGCCATCGCCGGTCATCGCCACTACCATGCCGGCATCCTGGAACGCTTGCACGATGCGTAATTTGTGCGCCGGGCTGACCCGGGCGAATACGTGAACATTCTTGACCAGGCCGGCCAGCAGTTCGGGTTCGACTTCCTCCAGCTTGGTCGACTCCAGTACCTGCAGCGGCTGGTCGCCACTGAGTCCCAGTTGGCGGCCGATGGCCTGGGCGGTGGCTGCCTGGTCGCCGGTAATCATCACCGTGGCGATGCCGGCCTCGTGGAATTGGGCGATCAGCTTGTCCATGCCATCGCGCATCGGGTCGGCCATACCGGCCAGCCCGAGCCAGATCAATCTGCCGGTTTTACTCGGCATCCTGGCCTCGTCCTGCTCGCGATAGGCCACCCCGAGTACACGCAGGGCATCGCCGGCCATGCGTTCATTCTGGGTCATGATCGCATCGCGTGACTCATCGTTCAGTTCAACGATCCGGCCATTGCAGATCTGTGCTTCACACATTGCCAGCACCTGTTCCGGACTGCCTTTCACTGCCAGCAGGTGTTTACCCTTATGCCAGGGATGCAGGGTCGACATATAGGGACGACCCTCGGCACGATCGCGGCTTTTCAGGCGTGGATGCTGATCACGTAAAGCCTCGACATCGATGCCGGACTCGAGTGCCAGGTTGACCAGGGCCATCTCGGTCGGTGAACCGGTCAGGGTTTTCTCTCCTTCGACCAATTCAAAGGTGGTATCGCTGCACAATGACACCACCTGCATCAGTTGCAGGGTTTCATCCAGTTTAAGTGCATCGATGGCCTTGCCATCATTGAGAAATTGCTGGCCGGCTGTTGCATAAGTAGTCTCGCCGCTGAAGACCGAGACCACGGCCATCCGGTTCATGGTCAGGGTGCCGGTTTTGTCCATACAGAACACCTGTACCGAGCCCAGGGTCTCGACCGCATCCAGATGTCGCACCGCAACATTATGCTGGCGCATATCGGCGATGCCCATCGCCAGGGTGGTGGTGGCCACCGCGGGCAGGCCTTCCGGTACCGCGGCCACCGCCAGCGATACCGAAGCCTTGAGCATTTCCAGCATCGCGTAGCCGCGCATGACCCCGACCCCAAACACG
>JAAUXZ010182565.1_pt1 | contig 17530 bp, 19 predicted proteins | sample 7278131 | NCBI WGS metagenome assembly JAAUXZ01 (sample SAMN14350119, study PRJNA611818) | marine sediment metagenome | isolation source: surface marine sediment (3m) | place: French Polynesia: Moorea | collected 2018-08 | reverse complement strand
TGGGGTTACCAGACCACAGGCTACTTTGCACCAACCAGTCGTTTTGGGCAACCTGATGATTTCCGTTATTTTGTCAACCAGCTGCATCGAGCAGGATATGGCATTATTTTGGATTGGGTTCCGGCACATTTTCCTAAAGATGATTTTGCCCTGGCAAAATTTGATGGTAGCGCGTTATATGAACATGAGGATCCTCGTAAGGGTGAGCATCCGGACTGGGGTACTTTGATCTATAACTATGGTCGTAACGAGGTTAAAAACTTTTTATTGTCCAGTGCGCTATTCTGGTTGGAAGAATTTCACCTCGATGGTTTACGAGTCGATGCGGTGGCATCGATGTTGTATCTGGATTACTCACGCGAAGATCAAAACTGGATTCCGAATATTCATGGGGGTAATGAAAACCTGGAAGCCATAGAGTTTTTACGCGAATTGAATACAGTCACTCATAGCCAGCAACCCGGCACACTGATCATTGCGGAAGAATCCACTGCATGGCCTCAGGTCACTCGACCTGTCAACCTGGGCGGCTTAGGCTTCTCAATGAAATGGAATATGGGCTGGATGCATGACAGTCTCAATTACATGCAAAAAGATCCTATTCATCGTCATTTTCATCATAACCAATTAACCTTTGGTCTCCTCTACCTGTTTTCTGAAAACTTTGTATTGCCATTTTCGCATGATGAGGTGGTTCATGGTAAAGGACCGATGGTCTATAAAATGCCAGGTGATGACTGGCAACGTTTTGCCAATTTGAGACTGTTGTATACCTATATGTTCACCTATCCCGGGAAGAAACTGATATTTATGGGGTCAGAGTTTGCGCAAACTAGTGAATGGAATCATCAAACTGCCCTGCAATGGTATTTAAAGGACCACAAGCCACATACTGCCATGCAACAACTGGTGGCTGATTTGAATAATTTATACACTTCCCGCAAAGCCCTGCACCAGTACGACTTTGAACCTCAGGGTTTTGAATGGATTGACTGTAACGACTCGGATCAATCCGTTTTATCTTATCTGCGCCGAGCTGAAGAAGAGATTATCATAACGTTGCTAAATTTTACTCCCGTACCCCGTCACAACTATCGAGTCGGGGTACCTGAACCTGGTGAATATATGGAATTGTTGAATTCAGATTCAAGTTATTATGATGGTAGTAATTTGGGTAACGCACAGCCACTTTACAGCGAAGAGACAGAATGGATGGGAAGACCCCATTCCATAACGGTTACGCTACCACCACTCGCCGGCCTCGTGATCACCTTGAAGACTTGACGTTCAACCTATTTGACCTTGAATTTATCTCATACTAGAAAATGATCTGTTCATGAATATCTTGTTTGCGACCAGTGAGGTTTACCCATTAGTCAAAACCGGGGGGTTAGCCGATGTTTCAGCAAGCCTACCTCGAGCATTGCTTCAATTGAAACAGGATATACGTATCGTTTTGCCAGCCTATCAAACGGTGCTTGAACAGGCCGTTGCAGCAAAAAAAGTGGCGGAGTGTCATCATTATGGTTTTGATATAGATATTCTGCAGACATTATTACCAGGTACTCGAGTGAAGGTACTTATGGTTGATTGCCCCGCGCTATTTGATCGTCCGGGTAATCCTTACCTGAATGCTATAGGTGATGAATGGCAGGATAACCCGCTGCGTTTTGCTTTATTTAATCAGGTTGTTGTTGATATTGCACTGAACCGGCTGGTGTATGACTGGTCGGTGGATCTGGTACATTGTAATGATTGGCAGACCGGACTCACTCCCGCATTGCTGTCACTGTTTGAGCATCGTCCGGCCACTCTTTTTTCGATTCATAATCTGGCCTACCAAGGCATATATGCCAAACAGGCGTTCTTTGATCTGGGCTTGCCTGAGTACTTATGGAGTATGCATGGCCTGGAGTTTCATGATCTGTTTTCCTTTATAAAGGGTGGGCTAAATTTTGCAGATAGAATAAGCACGGTCAGTCCTAGTTATGCAGAGGAAATACAAACAGCTGAATACGGTTATGGGCTAGAGGATCTGTTGCATCATCGAAAAGCTGACTTATCGGGAATTCTAAACGGCATAGATACTGAGGTATGGAACCCGGGAACCGATAAACTTATAACCCATCAATATAATCGGCGCTCACTTGCAAAAAAATCTGAAAACAAGAGGGCCCTGCAACAACGGCTTGATTTGCCTGTAGACGCGCACATCCCTGTTTTTGGGTTGATCAGCCGTCTGGTTGAGCAAAAGGGTATTGATCTTATTCTGGCTGCGTTAGCGGAAATCATTAAGCGGCCTTTGCAATTGGTTTTTCTTGGCAGTGGTCAATCACATTATGAACAACAACTGATGGATTGGGCGCGAATACATCCGGATAAATTGGCGGTTTTTCTCGGTTATGATGAAGCACTTGCCCATCAAATAGAAGCAGGATCTGATTTTTTCCTGATGCCCTCTTTATTTGAGCCCTGCGGTTTGAACCAGTTTTACAGTTTGCGTTATGGAACATTACCGGTGGTGACCGCAGTGGGGGGCTTGGCAGATTCAGTGATTGACTATACCGGACAGTCTGGTGCTGCATCAGGTAATGGTTTTGTTTTAGCTGAAAAGACCAGTGATGCGTTAATGACCACAATGGAACGTGCCCTGGCGGTTTACCACCAACCTCAAATTTGGCAAAGATTACAACTTAACGCCATGGCTCAGGATCATTCCTGGAAAAGCAGTGCAAAAGAGTATCTACAATTATACCAAATGGTATTGGACCAGCATCCAAAGGTTACTGTCTAAGCGAGTGGCAGTTGATGCAATAACCCGAAAGGGTGCCGACCAGATAATAATTGGGTGGAGATTTTTGCAATCCCTTACGTGCATCAATGATGCTCTGTCGAAAAGCATCAATGTTGAACGAAATGATATCGTGATTTGAAGATAGGGTTTCAGTACCCAACTGCATACTGAGCGTTTCCATTTTTTCCAAGATCTCTATGGCTGATAGGCGCTGTTCGCGTGTGACGGACTCAGTGTTACGCAGATTATTATCAAGCAGGGTGGTATACCAGGCAAAAGTTTGCATGGTATCGGTTAATTTCTGTTGAGATATGTAATTAAAATCCGGTGGATAGGTTACTTTTCTAACGTTCTCCAGCACCCCGTTCTGGCAGCCGCTTAGAAAAAACAGGGCAGTAATAATAAGTAGAAACCGTTTGCTAACTGGCATCGTATATCCTAATAAAATACTCATAAGCAGATTATACCCGTTAATACTCTTGGATATAATATGCTATTCTCAAATGCGAACGCTCACAGAGACTCAACTCAACGAGGAACAGCGATGCCTTATGTAAATATTAAAGTGACCAATGAGGGTGTCAGCAAGCAACAGAAACAAGCACTGATACAAGGAGTGACTGAATTGTTGCAAAAAGTGCTCAACAAGAATCCGGCGACAACGGTAGTGGTCATTGATGAGGTAGAAACTGACAACTGGGGTATTGCTGGTGAACAGGTAACGGAACTCCGTAAACGCCAATCCTGAGCCCTTTGTTTTATTTCTGGTGAGTACTCCATTTGGTTACCAGGCCATTCTTGAAATAGACATAAATCTTACCCTCATTGTCGTCGTTATATCGCCAGCGAGTATCATAACCAGAGCGATCAGACCAAGTTGAAATAGCATCAGGCGCTCCATAAATATGGCGTATATCTTCTTCCGAGTGGCATTTCTTGATGTCCTTACTCACTCGAGCATTTCTTAACTGCATCCTGCTGACATTCTCGCAAGATCCGGTTTCTCGGGCAGGCGTCTTGGGGCTGGAACTCGATCCGGTAATCCGATCGATTTGTTTAAGACTATTCCGGTAATTCTCCAATTGTTGTACGGCATTGCGCCGTGGCGTTGTTTTAAGATTGATTGATTCCGAATGGGTAGGCAGTTTTCCTTCGATAGCGTCAGGACCGCAGGGTGCCTGGCTGAATACAATAGATCCATTATTATCTCTACAACGAAAATAATTCTCTGCCAGGGATGAATTTATAAGCAGAATAGGTAATGAGATTAAGATAATGGTTTTAATGACCCGCATACGTTGGAGTATAAACCAAGTCAGAAAATACGCTTGATCAGGTTTTTTTAACATTAAAAAGGCCACTCACACGCGTGGCCTTAGGGTAGTCACAGCTTAATCGCGATGACGTCCTTTTAACCAATGATCAACGGAAAACAAGCCAGCCCCAAAGCTGATATTGGTGAGCAGTAAGGCTCCCCAGAAAATATGCGGTGTAACCTGACCTACCTTGGCCAGAGCTTCATAATAAGAGATGACTGCCACTATATTGAGCACAGACAAGGCGATAGCAAAAAAACGTGTACCTAAGCCAAGTACCAGCATTACCGGTAGGAAAAGCTCACCAGCGGTGGCCAGATACGCGGCCAAGTCGTAAGGAAGAAGGGGTACTGCATACTCATATTCAAATAATGTGAGCGTCATGTCCCAGTTGTTGATTTTTTGTAATCCGGATAGAAAGAACACGTAAGCGACATATAGACGAAAAACGAGTAGTAACGGGGATTGGAGTTGATTAAGAAGTTGATTAAGTCCACTCACACTGGTAGCCAATGACATGGTTTCCTCCTCTTTAGTTATTGATTATATTTGTGTTCGAGTAGGAAGGTTCGGGAAAGTTCAACTCAAGCAGCGGCTGAGGAGTGGGAAGCATTATGGCTTTAGTACTACAGACTCCAAAACCGGTTTTTTATTTTCGGTTAGCAGGTACCAGGTAAACGGGCAAGGATGACTTTTTCAGTAAGTCCTCGCTAGTACTACCCAGTAGTAATTGGCTAATCATGCCTTTACCGTGAGATCCAGCCATAATGAAATCAGCCGATAACTTTTCTGCTTCGGTTAAAATCATGTCTACCGTTTCTCCCTGTACCATCAAAGCGGTACAATTTAACGACTCATTTCGCAGTTGGTCGGCATATTCTTGCAAGGTCTTATGTTCCTGGTGAAATCGTTGAGCGATATGTTCTCTTATTTCAGCAGGATCAATCGCAGTGACACTGGCGGGATCAAAGTCATAAGCGATCTGGTCGGGATGGGGCTCGGCAACATGTAATAACACCAGATCTGCGGGTAAGGCTTGAGCTAATTTTTTTGCATGGTTCAGTACTTTTTGTGTGATATCCGAGAAATCCAGGGCAACGATAATTTTCATGATTCAACCTCCATAATCTTTGTTTTTTATAAGGTTATTAAATCATATTTCGTGTTTTGTGTTACTTATTTTAAATTTTAATGACAGGCGTCTTAATCAGTTCCAATTTATCAAGCCTGTTGAGGCATTTTATTTTGTGTTCCCTTGCGGCAGCTTCAGCACGTGAAGAACATTCTTCCTGATAAACCAGTTTCACGGGTCTGCGGGAGCGGGTATATTTTGCCCCGAGGGTGCCCGTATTTCCATTGTGCTCCTCGACACGGCGCTTGAGATCTGTGGTGATGCCGGTATAGAGGCTATGATCTGCGCAATGAAGTATATAAACGTACCAGGACTTCATGGACTGGGTAATATACTCGGTTCCTGTAAAGCGGCAAATTGTTCGCGTAATTCCAGTATATGTTCCTCCCAATAACGTGTTGTATTAAACCAGGGAAAACTATGTGGAAAAGCCGGGTCACCCCAGCGCTTCGCCAACCAGGCGCTGTAATGCATAATGCGCAATGTTCTGAAGACTTCGATCAATCGTAGTTCGTTAAAATCAAAGTCTTTGAATTCCTGGTAACCATCCAGGATGCGTTTGAGTTGAATGGATTGTCGTTGACGATCACCCGATAATAACATCCATATGTCTTGTATCGAGGGTGCCATACGTGCATCATCAAAATCAACAAAATGAGGTGCATCATCGCGCCATAATATGTTACCGGCATGACAGTCACCATGTACTCTGATGATGGGCACAGGACCTATGCGATGTAACAAGTCCTCCATGGTTATTAAAATGTCCTGGCATAAACTGTCATAGGCTGTTTTTAATTCGGCAGGTATAAACTTCAGGCTGATGAGGTTAAAACTTTTAGTGGCATAATTCTTCAGTGTAATCTCTGGTCTTTTCAGAAATTTAACTCTGGAACCGATTAAATGCATGCGTGCCAATGTACGACCTAGAATGGTTAAATTATCTGCATGATCGAGCTCCGGCGCATAGCCACCTTGCCGGAGAAATAGAGCCAGTTTGAAGTCTTTATAATGCAACAGGCTTGCGTTATTGACCTTAAGTGGTACCACCACAGGTAACTCCTGTTCATAGAGTTCGTAACTGAATTCATGTTCTTCAATAATTTGACGGTCAGTCCAGCGTCCAGGCCGATAGAATTTAACGATTAAAGGCGGCTGTTCTTCGATACCTACCTGGTAAACCCTGTTTTCATAACTATTTAGTGCCAGCAGTCGTCCATCACAGAGCCAGCCCTGGGCTTCAACCGCATCAATAATGAAATCGGGCGTTAACTGGTCAAATGGATGTGGATTCATGGAAAACAGTCAAGTCAAGCAGGTAAGATGAATAGCCAAGGGGGGTGCCTTGTCATTTAAACTTTGAGCTATGAACTGAATAATAACAGGCTGGGCATTGTCAGATAATAGATCCACAAAAGGCCTTGAATTTTTTAATGACCCGAAAGGTTATGTAACTCTTCCAGAATGGAGTCCACCAACTGTCTACCTTGGACCCCCATACCCCTGGCAAGAACTTGAGGATCGCGTTCACCGTTAATCATTTTTCGGATAATACCTCCCAGGTTACGCATATCACCTCCAGCCTGGGTCATTTGCTCAGCCATCTGACTGATAATCTGCAGGGCCTCGGCATTACCACTGGCGGCCTGGTGTACCATATGGGCAAGCCCCGGAGCTGCCAGACTTGCATCAGCGGGTTTATTGGGGTCTGGAAGAGAGGCTGGATTCTGAATGCCCATTAAGATGGCGCTCGCAATAGTGCGATCTTCCTCATCAAGGTCGTGTAACAGGTTTTCGTCGCGTTCACCCTGGATAATACGCCGTATCACACTCACCAGATCGTTCCAGCCATTTTGTTCACTTACTTTAAGGATTTCCTCTGTCTGTGGCATGAGGGCTGGATTCGCAATACTTTGAACCACCTGGACGATGACACCAGCATGAGACTGTATGATCTGTTGTTTACGCTCGAGCATGGAATTACAGAGCCTGGATCTTAAAAGCCTGTGATTGCAGGCTATTCAAAGCGGATTCTGCTTCAGCCAACTTTTCCCGTTCCTTGTTGACCACGGCTTCGGGTGCTTTATCAACAAAGTTGGCATTACTCAGTTTACCACTGAGTCGATTGACTTCAGCTTTTAGTTTAGTCATGTTCTTTTGCAAACGTTCCAGTTCAGCTTGCTTATCTATCAGGCCCGCCAGTGGGATTAACAGCTTCATATCACCCACCAGGGCAGTGGCAGACTCAGGTGCTTCTTCGGCGTCCTCCAGCCAGGTGATTGCTTCCAGTTTGGCCAGAGATGATAGGAAAGACTGGTTTTCGGTTAAACGTTGCCGGTCTGTCTCTGACCCGTTTTTTAATAAAACCGGGAGGAGCTTGCCCGGTTTAATATCCATTTCCGATCGAACCTGACGTACTCCCATGATAAAAGCTTTAACCCAATTGAGTTCAGCGATCGCTTCGGTATCAACTTTTTGAGGATCATAAACCGGGTAAGGTTGTAACATGATGGTGTCCCCTGTTTTGCCAGCCAAAGGGGCCACGCGTTGCCATAGATCTTCGGTTATATAGGGCATGATGGGGTGTAGCAGGCGTAACATGCTCTCGAGTACACGAACCAGGGTACGACGGGCTGCTCTTTTTTGTTGTGTACTGCTATCTTTTGAATAAATGACAGGTTTGGATAATTCGATATACCAGTCGCAATAATCATTCCAGATAAATTCATAAAGCTCTTTTGAAGCGAGGTCAAACCTATAGCCCTGAATATGTCGTGTGACCTCGGCCTTGACCTGCTGTAAACGGGATACAATCCAGCGATCGGATAATGACATGGAGACGGAATCATCGCTCAGGCCGGTGTCTTCACTTTCTGTGTTCTGTAATACATAACGTGTAGCATTCCAGATCTTGTTACAAAAATTTCGATAACCTTCAATCCGGCCCATATCAAACTTAACGTCTCGCCCCGTGGAGGCCAGCGCTGTAAACGTAAAACGTAACGCATCCGTCCCAAAACTCTGAATGCCTTCGGGAAAATCCTTGCGTGTTTGTTTGTCAATCTTGGCTGCTAACTGTGGTTGCATCATGCCACTGGTGCGTTTTTTAACCAGGGATTCCAGGTCAATGCCATCAATGAGATCAATAGGATCCAAAACATTACCTTTGGATTTGGACATTTTGTGACCATGAGAATCGCGCACCAGGCCATGCACGTAAACCTCATTAAACGGGACTTGACCATCCATGAACTTAAGGCCAAACATGATCATGCGAGCGACCCAAAAGAAAATGATATCAAATCCTGTCACCAGAACCTGGGTTGGATAGAAATCCTTTAAGCGCTGAGTATCATGCGGCCAGCCCAATGTTGAAAAGGGCCAGAGTGCTGAAGAAAACCAGGTGTCCAGCACATCTTCGTCCTGATAAAGCTTTGTATCTTCAGGGATGTTATGCTGTTGACGTATTTGCTGTTCATCGCGTCCGACATAGACATTATCTTCATCGTCATACCAGGCAGGTATGCGGTGCCCCCACCATATCTGTCGACTGATACACCAGTCCTGGATATTGTTCATCCATTCAAAGTAGGTGTTTTTCCAGTTATCAGGCACGAAGCGAATGCTTCCATTTTCAACGGCCTCGATGGCGGGTGCAGCTAAAGGCCCGGTTTTGACATACCACTGGTCAGTCAGAAACGGTTCGATAACCGTGCCTGAACGGTCACCACGTGGCACCATAAGTTTATGAGGTTCAATTTTGTCGATCAGGCCCTGGGCTTCCAGATCAGCGACAATTTGTTTTCGTGCGGCATATCGGTCCATACCCACATATTGCCGTGGTAATAGATCACCCTCACCAGGTTCATTGGCCCGAATGGTGGCATCGGTGGTGAAGATATTGATCAATCCACCGTGAGGTTGGTTTTGAATGGGTATTTCCTGGTTATGTCGGGTCCATACTTCGTAATCATTGAAATCATGAGCGGGTGTGATCTTGACACATCCGGTGCCAAATTCAGCATCGACATGCTCATCCACAATAATCGGAATATGCCTGCCGGTTAGCGGGAGTTCTACCGTTTGCCCAACCAGGTGCATATAACGTTCATCACCAGGGGCAACAGCTATTGCGCAGTCTCCTAACATGGTTTCGGGGCGAGTCGTCGCTACGACCAGATGACCTTCCTGGTTGGTGAAAGGATAACGCATGTGCCACATACTGCCGTTTTCTTCCTCGGAAATTACCTCCAGGTCAGAGACCGCGGTATGAAATTGGGTGTCCCAGTTGACCAGGCGTTTACCTCTATAAATCAATCCCTCTTCATACAAACGAATAAAAACCTCCTGTACCGCTTCAGACAATCCGTCATCCATCGTGAAACGTTCGTGTTGCCAATCCAGGGAGGAACCCAAACGCCGTAATTGAGAGGTAATGTGCCCACCGGATTGATTCTTCCACTGCCAAATACGTTCGATAAATTTTTCTCGTCCCAGGTCGTGGCGTGATAAACCCTCCGCTTCCATTTGTCGTTCTACCACCATCTGTGTAGCGATACCGGCATGATCGGTGCCTGGTTGCCATAAGGTTTGATCACCCGACATGCGATGGTAGCGAATCAAAGTATCCATGATGGCATTATTAAAGCCATGGCCCATATGCAAACTTCCGGTGACATTGGGTGGAGGGATCATGATGCAGTAACTGTTTTCGCTATTTTTTTGGGGTGCAAAGTAACCTTTTTGCTCCCAGTGCTGGTACCAGTTTTGTTCTATCGCATGAGGGTCGTAGGTTTTTTCCATAATGCTGTGAAAGGCTGCAAAATCAAAGCCGCGATTATACATGGCGTCCGCTGGTTTTGTTAGTTGGACGCATTGACTCCCCGCGGTCGATGCACTGATGTGGTGATTTTTTAAATTAATTACTGTGCTGACATGCTAATGCCATATAAGGTTGCTATTATTCACTCAAAAGAAAATTTAAATAGCTATGAGTTCGGTCATTCTAGACCAAGTCGCCAAACAACGTGAATCCCTAAAAGAGTTCCTGCAGGACAGCATGTCCCAGTTATCCAGGCAATGCGCGCGCAATATGGATAATGTTTCCGGGCTGGAAGCCTTGCTTAAATATCACATGTCGCAATCCACCTACTGTAAAAATCTATGGGTGTTGGATCACACCGCTCACCAGCTAACAGCAACCATTTCCAAGAAGAAATTACTAGAAGAGCAGCGCGGGAGAGACCGAATTGCAAGGCCCTATATGCAAAGGGCCTTAACGGGAGAAAAGTTTTACCTGTCTGATGCCTATATCAGCAGAAACCGCAAGCAGCCCACCTTAACGTCAGTGCAGACAATTCTTGATGAAGATGGACGCACCATGGGCTATCTCGGCGCTGATTTTGATTTGCGTAAACTACCCCATACCGCCAAGTTGAATTTGGATAAGCAGGGATGGCTGCAGATGAAAGGAGATCCCGCCATCCGGGGTGGCTTGTTTGCCCAGCAGCGCATCGTGAGTGCCATGGATGAAAAAATAGATGATGTATTAACGCTAATCCATGAACTGATCATTGCGCATGGAGTATTCCATGCCAAATTACATTTTTCCAGTAGTCGTGCCACCCTGTGGTTGGTAGATTCACCTTATAATTACCAAATTTTGAATATCGATGAATTAACCGATGCCAGTGTATGTCTGGCATTTCCTAAACGTCAGTATTTTCAGCAAGCCACAGTACCGAAAAAAAAGGTTGGAAAAGTTTTTAAACAATTTAAAAAATTGCGATTTGCTGACGAAACGATTTATTTACGCTCGGCTTCATTAAACATCGTTAATGCAAAGGTGGGTCTCAATTTTTCCTGTGATGGATCGCACTATGTCTCGTATGATGAGTTCCTGCAAAAGGATAATAGTTTTTGGTTTGGGGTTAATTAACCATTGGTAATGGTACCACTTCAATATCAAGTTGATTAAACTCTACAGATGGCATTATCCATCGGTCCTAGTTTAAGGCAACAATGGCAGTTCTGGTCGACCAAACCGGGCGGACGATGGTTTTTTAGTCGAATCGTGGGCTGGATGGCTCCTTATTCTGGCAGTATTTCAGCCAGGGTTTTGGAGCTTGAACCTGGCCATGGTGTGGTGGAGTTGAAGGATCGCCATAAAGTCAGGAATCATTTACGATCAGTCCATGCCGTAGCGATGGTTAACTTGGCAGAATTAGCCACGGGCTTAACTCTGATGAACAGTTTACCTCCAGATATGCGCGGTATATTGACTGAAATCAATATGCAATATCATATAAAAGCAAGAGGCAGATTAACTGCTACCTGTGATTGTCTCATCCCCGCTACGAACGAAACTAAGGAGATTACATTAATCGGGCAGATCAATAATCAGGCGGGTGAGGTAGTGGCTACTGCGAAGGCAATCTGGCTGGTCGGGCCTGAAAAAGATTAGCGTATTTTGTTATCGATGATATTTTAATTAGCTAATCTTATGGTTCAGTAAACGAATGATTTCTTCGTAGGCTCGGTCCATGTGCTTGTCAAGTATCATACGAATTTCTTCATCGATGAGGAGTTCTTGCAGGCTCGCATCTCCACTCAGTTCATCGGAGTCAGTGATTTGCTGACTATCTACCGTATCTTCAGGCTCCGATGATGGTGGGTCTTCCTCGATTTCAAGCGTACTGTTTTCATCGAATGACAGCGGGTTGTCATTCGAGTGTTCATTGACCTGACCTTTTGATACCAGATCATCCAGTACAGGTATGTTCAATTCATCATTCATAAGTGGTGATGGTTCAGTTCGTAACCTCGATCCTTATAATAACTGTAATGTGATCGTGCTGTCGTCTTATTTTGCTCGGTGACCAGTTCAAAAACTCTTTCAAACTGGGCAAAAAATGTAGGTACCTCATCCGTTAAATTGATTAAAAATTCTCTTTCACCCATGGGATTTGCCTGATGAGTGACCAGGATAGGGGTAGTAAAACCTTCTTGCTCCTGTTGGTCATGAGGCAGGAAGCTTTCTTCATTGCTCGTCCACAGGAGACGGTCGAGGTGGTCCGTTTGCTTCTGATCCGTCGTCAGAAGTAGCACTTTTTTTTGCTGCTGGTAGGCCTTATGGCAGAGCTTACAGACCAGGTTATCTGGATGATGCGCGTTGCCGGTGATCTGGTAAAAATCAATACGCGTCATGTTTTCAGCGATCTTTTTCTTCCATTCGGTCCAGGATGTACTGTGTGAGTAGAGAGACTGGTCGACCGGTAGCGCCTTTTTTCTCGCCACTGTTCCATGCGGTGCCCGCAATATCCAGGTGTGCCCATTTATATTTCTTGGTAAATCTTGAAAGAAAACAGGCAGCAGTAATGGTGCCAGCGTCGCGACCACCAATATTGGCCATATCGGCAAAATTACTTTTCAACTGATCTTGATATTCATCCCAGAGTGGTAATTCCCAGACCTTGTCCTCAACCTTCTTACCCGCACTAATCAGATCATTGACCAGGGGGCTGTGATTACCCAACACAGCGGAAGGATTATGCCCAAGTGCAATGATACAAGCGCCCGTCAGGGTTGCGATATCGATGACGACATCGGGATTGTACTTGTCCGCATAAGTCAGGGCATCGCACAGAATTAATCGACCTTCGGCATCCGTGTTAAGGATTTCAATGGTTTGACCAGACATGCTGGTGACAATATCACCGGGTTTCGTGGCCAGGCCGTCAGGAAGGTTCTCAGTGGTTGGAATAATACCCACGACATTCATTGGCAATTGCATTTCAGCGACCGCCGTCATGGTACCGAGCACCGACGCAGCACCACACATATCGAATTTCATTTCATCCATGGCTGCCCCGGGTTTTATGGATATACCACCGGAATCAAACGTGACTCCTTTTCCAACCAGGGTGATAGGTTTGTCATCTTTAGAAGCCCCCTCGTAATGTATAGAAACGAGTTTGGCCGGCTGGCGACTGCCTGCAGATACCGAGAGTAATGATCCCATTTCGAGTTTTTTCATATCTTCTTCTTCGAGGACTTCGGTGGTTATCGAAGGAAAAGTTTTATCAAGCCTTACGGCCTGTTCAGCGAGATAAGAGGGAGTACAAATATTACCGGGTAGATTACCCAGGTCTTTCGCTAGATTAATACCTGAGCTAATGGCATTACCTTGAAGAATTGCATTTTCACCAACACTGAGCTCCCGTCGGCTGGGTACATTCATAACCAGCTTGCGAATACTTTTAGGGGGTTCTTTCTTATCACTTTTTAACTGGTCAAAAAGGTATCGGTTCTTTTCCATTTGAATAACCGTTTGACGTACCTTCCAATGGACATCTCGACCTTTGATATTAATATCGGTCAGGTAAGAATAGGCCTCCATCGCGCCGAGATTGTCTAGTGCCTTAGACAGGCTATCCAGAATTTTCAGGAAACTGCGTTCGTTGAGATCCTTATCTTTTCCACAGCCTACCAGTAAGACACGATCAGCGAGCGTGCCCGGAACATTATGTAAAACCAGTGTCTGGCCTGATTTACCATCCATGTCGCCACGTCGGATAATGGTCGACAAGTAACCATCACTGATTCGGTCAATCTGTTGTCCCGCTCGTGATAATTTGCGGGGTTGAGAAACGCCAATGATCAAACAAGCGGTACGTTGTTTTTCCGGGTTGCCACTTTTTACATTAAATTCCATCGATTTTTTTTAACCTGAAGTTGATAAATACTTTAAATACAAGTTGCACCGTGGTTAACGGACAACTCTAGTTGCTTTCAATACCTGAGCGATCAGCTGCTAGATATAGAATACAAACTGATGTGCTCTTAACAATGTTATACTGATCTCAAGGCAGGGTAGCCTGTCAAGGGATTAGTAAGATACGATAAGTGACTGAAAACAACCAGTATGAATTTGTCACTAAACTGCAAATATTAAGCTGTGCTTAATCTAAATCAATTAATTTTTATCAATGATTACCATTATTCAACGCTATTTAGTCATTGAAATACTTAAAAGCACAGTCGCTACTACATTGATATTGTTCATTATTTTAATGAGCAATACTCTGGGAAGAGTGTTATCTGATATATCCGAGGGAAAAACCCCGGTGGAAGCACTTTTCCCGGTATTTCTAGGGCAATCTATACATATTCTGTCATTACTCTTGCCCCTTGGTTTTTTTCTAGGAATCATTTTTGCGTTCGGGCGCCTTTATAAAGATCATGAGCTGGTCGTCTTGCATGCCTGTGGATTTGGTTATCGGCATTTATATACGGCACTGAGTTATCTGCTGATTCCGATATTCTTACTCAGCATGGGTTTGAGTTTATGGTTAAGTGCGGAGTTCCAGCAACGTGCCATCAAGATTGTCGATGAAAAGGAGAGTAATCACGAATTTCAGCGTCTTAAAGTAGGGCAATTTAATCAAAGTAATCAAAACGACTCAGTTTTTTTTATGCAGTCTATGTCCGAAGATAAACTTGAAATTCAAAATATCATTATCTCCCAGCCAGGGCAGGAGCAGGACGTTTTACAGACTGCGAAGACAGGCCGCCACAAACTGGATGAAAAAAATGGAGACCTGTTTCTGGAAGTGGGGCCTGGTATTCGTTACGTGGGGAAAGCCGGCCAGGCTGATTATCAAATCATTGAATTTGAAAAACACGGAATTCTGATCAAAAAGAAACCAGCGAAAACGAGTCCATTGGATAGTGATGAAATTTCTTTTTCTGATTTAATTCAATCGCATGATTTGAATGATCGTGTCGAGTTTTGGTGGCGGATTTCAATCCCAGTCACCTTGGTTATCTTGGCCCTATTAGCAGTACCGTTGTCGTATATAGCACCTCGTCAGGGTCGTTATGGAAAGATAGGTTTATCCCTCTTGGTGTTTATTATTTATTTAAATCTGTTGGGCTTAACCAAGTCGGCTCTCGAAGAGGGGCAATTGCCTTTATGGTTAAACTTTTGGTGGGTACACGTCATTTTTATGAGTCTGACGATACTATTGATGTTGCGTCGAATACATCCTCTTTTTTTAAGTAACCGATAAAGCCAGTCATGATCATTACTCGATATTTAGCGGCACATATTTATAAAGGCACTATTCTTGTGTTGTTGACATTGGTCAGTCTCAGTCTTTTCTTCACTTTTATACGCGAGCTGGATGATGTGGGAAACGGACAGTACGGATTAATTCAGCTATTGCAATTTTTATTCTACAAGTTACCTAATGTGATGGTTGAATTTATGCCCCTTGCGGCCTTGATTGGTGCCATGCTGAGTTTAGGTAATTTAGCAAGTAATAGTGAAATTATTGCTTTACAAGCTTCTGGCATGTCCCTAAAAAAGCTGTTGTATGCAATAGGCATCACAATTTTTTCCATAGCGCTGGTCACTTTTTTAGTGGCTGAATATATTGTGCCGACCAGTGAAACTCATGCAAAAAATCTACGCGCATCAAGTTTAGCGTCAAATGTGAGTTTGCAGGCCCGCCAGGGTATCTGGATAAAAGATGAGCAAAATATCATATATATACAGCAGCTTTTCCCTAATGGAAGCGCAAGGCATGTTGAAATTTATCATCTTGATGAAGAGGGGCAGTTACTTCAAACGACTTATGCAAAACAAGCCTTGGCCCTCAATAACGGTTGGCAGTTAATTCAAGTTAAACATACAGAGTTTTCTCCCTCCAAAACTCAGGTCGTTAATCATGATCGACTCCTCTATCAAGGTAAAGTCACGGATGATTTGCTCAACTCATTAGCGGTTACAACCCAGCAAATGTCTGTTTCTGATTTGACTACTTATATTCAATTTTTGCGTGAGAATGAGTTAAACGCCAAGGCCGAATTACTTTCATTTTGGCGAAAAATTTATAGCCCTTTAACTATTATGGTGATGGGTTTGCTCGCCGTTCCTTTTATTTTAGGTTCACAACGTCAAAGTAATACAGGTACCCGCCTGGTGATTGGTATCATGCTGGGTTTAACTTATGTGGTTATGGATCGCTTATTGATTCAACTTGGAGAACAACTAGAACTGAAGCCCATGATCAACGCTTTGGTACCCACATTAGTATTCATGACGTTAATGGTGTGGTTGATCTTGCAAAAAACTAATTTCCATAAGGTCTGATTGCTTTCAATTCACTCTTGATGATTCTCCTTTATGCCCGAAACATCAATAATCCTTGTCTGACTTAAGCGATCATGCCAGGTATAGGGTCTAAACAGTCTCCAAAAATAACCCAATCCGAAGCAGGCAAAAGACAGCATCGCAAACATTAATCGAAGAAAACTAATAGGCCAGGATGGATTAAAACCATATTCATTGATGATTCTGATTTTCCAAACTTTCATTCCCAGCGTTTGTCCTGCTTTATGCCAAAACCAGCTGTAAAAAATAAATATAACCATCAACAGGTAAAGAGAAAAAATGGGGCCAGTAATCGCTTCTCCTTTATTAAATGGTAGCAATATCGCTGTAGCAACAAACAGCAAAGCGATTATTAAAAAACTGTCGTAAAGCATCGCGATAAGTTGTTTAAATAATCCAGCTGATGGACATTGTTGTAAGCGTTTAGGATTCATTTCTTGATATTTATTTAAAATTTGGTTCGATATAATAAAAAAGTTTAAAATAATCAACAAACTTATATTGAAAAATTTGAATCCCTTTTTATAATCATTAACGACTCAACCACCCAAACAGGATCAGCTAATGGCAATTAAGAAAAGAACGGTTAAATCAAAAAAGAGCGCTGTTAAAAAAACAGCAATGAAAAAGGCGCCAGGTCGTGGTCGTCCTAAAGCGGCTACCAAGAAAGCACCCGTAAAGAAAGCAGCAACTAAAAAAGCTACAACTAAAAAAGCTACAACTAAAAAAGCTACAACTAAGAAAGCGGTAGCAAAACGTCCCGTTAAAAAGACTGTCAAGAAAAAAGTAGCAAAGAGAGTGGCTAAAGGTAATCCAGCTGTAGAGAGAGCAAAAGCATTAAGAGCTGAACTTGCCGATGTAAAAGCTAAATTAAAAGCAAGCATGAAACGTGAAGCCGGGCTGGCTAAGTTATTAGGAAATATGGAAAAATCAGTAGCCGGTATGGTTAAAAAGGAACTATCAAGCCTTGAAAAAGCACTCAAGGGCAAGCCTCGCAAGCGTAGAGCTAAAAAATCTGCTAAAAGTTAATGCTTAAATTAACATAAAGTTTAAAAGGCACATAAAAATGTGCCTTTTTTTACTTTAGACCGGAGTAGCCACTAACTTTTCTT
>JAAUXZ010090955.1_pt1 | contig 17539 bp, 14 predicted proteins | sample 7278131 | NCBI WGS metagenome assembly JAAUXZ01 (sample SAMN14350119, study PRJNA611818) | marine sediment metagenome | isolation source: surface marine sediment (3m) | place: French Polynesia: Moorea | collected 2018-08 | reverse complement strand
CGGTGTAAAAAATTTGGGAAATCCTACCACCGTTATGGTATCGGTCACCGAGCCACAGCCATTTAGATCATTAATGGTCACGATATGAGTACCTGGAGCCACATTTTCGAAGATATTAGAAGATTGAAAGGGACCGTCATCTAACTGGAATTCAAAATTACCGGCAACGCCGGGAACAATTTCAACTATATTGTTCTCCTGGAGATCTTCAATGATAACTTCATCAATAGTTGGCGTTTCTGAGACAACAACCTAAACCGAAGCAATCGCATCGCATATTATGCCTGATTGATTATTCGTGATTGTCAAAGTATATGTGCCGGCATTATTAACTACTATGGAAGGTGAATTTTGCCCTGTATCCCAACTATAGCTGAACATTGGATTAGGCATAGTTTCTCCGATGATCTCACCGGTTGTGTCCTCACATATGAAAAGTTCGGTTGGGAAATTAACGGATGGTGTTTCCACAACGGTAAGTTGAAACGATTCTGATGCGTCAAAACAGTTCGGATTGGAGCCCGAAGTATTTCGTACATAAATGGTCTCCATGCCAGGCACCAGTGAATAGAGTGTTGGCAATGCATTGATTCCTGCCAGGGCGTCACTAGAAGTGCTGTGATAACTAACCAGAATTTCACTTGGGTCCTGAATTCCTAAGGCCTCTGAATCTTTTTGGGACAGATCAAAGACACCCGTATCCGAGCAAACAGTCTCATGACCAAGCGGATTTGTTGTTGGTGCAATACTAAATGCTACCTGAACATCACTGATTATATTGGTCATTGCCGTAGTGATTACCTGAACACGATACATCGCTGAGGTAGTTACATTCAAGGTAGGACCTGTTTCTCCGGAGATGATCTGAAATCCACTACCCGTATCCATATACCAGGTATAACTCAGGGCGCTTGCTGTGGTAGCGTCCAAGACGACAACCTGGTTGTCACAGGCTGCAAGCGGTGGTCCGAGAAGGTTGTTTATTATTGAACAGTCTAATGCATCTAAAGGATTGGTAACAAAAATATTTCCGGTAAACTGTATAGAAAAGCCTGAATTTGTATTGCTGAAATTGTTTATCAGCAGATAGTAATCCTGCCCTGGTTGCACTTGAAGCCAATCTTCATAGAGTACGGTGGTGGTACTGCCGGTTGGGTCCTCTCCTACCCCCATAAAAGCTTCCTCATCCTGGTTATCGAAAAAATTACAACGTACCGGATCTCCCAGATTGTTGCAGTCGTTCGATTGGTACAGTGCAAAATCCCAGTCTTCAGAAGTATCAAAACCGATATTGAACCCCAGCTGTCCGGAAGCACCAGTTCTAAAACGATACCAGGCAGAATTTGATTCAATGGCTCCGGACAGGGTTTGTTCTAAACATCCGCTGGATTGAGCGCCATTGAAGTCATCGATACCATATCCCTGAGTACCGCCATTTGTAGGAGTGTTGTTACAAATGGGGATAGCGTTTATGCAATCCGTAGCAATCTGACCGTAACACAAAGAGCACCAGAGCAATACAAGTAATAACAATGCATAGCGGTTCTGTCTCATAAACAGGTATGGGATTTGGAGTATATAAAATTAAAACGGGACCTTTCTTAACACTAATTTATGTTGTGTAATGCCCCAAACAGGCCATAAAGTGCCATTTTATGTATATCTTTGGCCTTTGTTAAAGCCATAAAGGATGAAATTTGACAGTACCTTGGAAGAGCGGTTTGAAGCCATGGGAAACGACCATGTTTCCTCATCCGGAGAGACGCCAATTCGAGAAGACGCATTTGTGTTAAGCGATGAGGAAAAAATAGAGCGCATAAGGGAGAATGTTCATCAAATTATGCTCACTCTTGGTCTTGATATGGAAGATGACAGTCTCAAGGGCACTCCGGACCGAGTTGCAAAAATGTATGTGAAAGAGGTTTTTGGAGGCCTTCATCCCAAGCGAAAACCTAAGGCATCTACTTTTAAGAATAAGTACAAGTACGGAGAGATGCTGGTGGAGAAGAATATTGTGGTTCACTCTACCTGTGAACATCACATGTTACCTATTGTAGGCAAGGCACATATCGCTTATATCTCCAGCGGTACAGTAGTAGGTTTATCAAAAATGAACCGTATTGTGGATTATTACGCAAAAAGACCACAGGTGCAGGAAAGGATGAATATCCAGATAGTTAAGGAATTACAACGAGTGCTGGGGACAGAAGATGTGGCATGTGTTATTGACGCCAAGCATTTATGTGTAAACTCCAGAGGTATACGCGATGTTGAAAGCAGTACTGTTACTGCAGAATACGGTGGTAAATTCAAAAAAGAAGCTGTGCGTCGCGAATTTTTGGATTATATCAATCTGGACACCAATTTTTAATTGTCTTTAATGGCAATGCAGCTTTACAAATCCCAATCCTTAAAGATTTACAACTCCCTGAGCGGCAAAAAAGAGGTATTTGAACCTCTAAATGAAGGCCATGTTGGCATGTATGTCTGTGGCCCGACGGTGTACAGCCATGTTCACCTGGGAAATTGCCGAACATTCATGTCTTTTGACATGATATTCAGGTACTTCAAACACCTGGGATATAAGGTGCGCTATGTTCGCAATATTACCGACGCGGGTCACCTGGAGGATGATGCCGATGAAGGTGAAGATAAAATATCAAAAAAAGCCAGGCTCGAAAAGATTGAGCCTATGGAAGTGGTACAGAGATATACTGTAGACTTTCACAACATTTTACAAAAATTCAATTTCCTGCCACCGAGCATAGAGCCCACAGCCACAGGCCATATCATTGAACAAATTGAGATCATTAAGGATATTGTGGATAAAGGCTTTGCTTATGAGGTGAACGGTTCCGTATATTTTGATGTTAACAAGTTTAATGAACAAAACCATTACGGCAAACTGAGTGGCAGGAAACTGGAGGACATGATCTCCAGTACCCGAGAATTGGCAGCACAAGAAGAAAAACGAAGCCCGCAAGATTTTGCACTTTGGAAGAGAGCTGAACCTCAGCATATAATGCGCTGGCCCTCACCGTGGGGTGATGGCTTTCCAGGATGGCATCTTGAATGTACGGCCATGAGCACCAAATATCTCGGTGAGACTTTCGATATACACGGAGGTGGAATGGACCTGAAATTTCCACATCATGAATGTGAAATAGCCCAGGCCGAGGCCAGCTTTGGACAAGCTCCTGTTAAATATTGGCTGCACGCCAATATGCTTACACTAAATGGGAAGAAGATGTCCAAATCCACTGGCAATAATATCCTCCCCAATGAGATTTTCAGCGGGGAAAACGACATATTTAGCAAGGCGTTCTCTCCAACGGTAGTTCGCTTTTTTATGATGCAGGCCCATTACACCAGCATACTGGACCTCAGTAACGATGCACTATTGGCATCCGAAAAAGGATACAACAGGCTTATGGATGCAATTGAAGAGCTGGAAAATCTGAAGGTATCGGGCAGCTCGGATTTTGATGTTGCAGCATGGCGGCAAAGCTGTTACGATGCAATGAACGATGATTTCAATACCCCTGTTCTCATCGCACAGTTATTCGAAGCAGTTAAACATATTAACCTGATAAAAGAGGGTCAGGAAAAGATTACAGAAGCAGATCTAAATATGCTAAGTCTCGCTGTGAAAACATTCGTTTTTGAGATTCTCGGGCTTGAGAGGAAACACGATGCTCAGGGCGATTCACAAGTTCTTTCTGGGGTTATAGAGTTGCTGATCGAACTACGGAACCAAGCTAGAATCAATAAAGATTTTGAGACGTCCGACAAGATCCGCGATCAATTATTGGAACTGGGTATTCAACTTAAAGACGGTAAAGAAGGTACCAGCTTCACCGTATCATAGCATAATTGGAAATAAACAAACAGAGTCTTAAACCATACGGGGTATGAGAAAAATTCTAATCGCACCCTTTATATTCCTGGTAAGGATCTATCAAAGACTCATTTCACCATTACTACCCGCCAGTTGCCGGTATACCCCTACTTGCTCACACTACACCGTGGAAGCGCTTCAAAAACATGGACTCTTTAGAGGTGGTTGGCTCGCATTAAAGAGAATTGGGAGTTGTCATCCATGGGGCGGTAGTGGTTACGATCCAGTTCCAGAAAGGGATGACAACTAGCCAGATTCAGAGGAATTAATTTCAGATTAACTGAAGCACCCAATAGTCTACTGTTCTATTTTCTTATCTTAGCCGCTCAAAATCCTTTACATGTATTTCTTAGGTATTACCTGGAATCCGAATGATATACTCTTCACCTTAGGCCCTTTGCAGATTAAATATTACAATCTACTGTGGATTGTAGCTTTTGCTGTGGGCTGGTATATCATGAAACGTATCTTCCAAAATGAAAATAAAACAAGCCATCAACTGGATACGCTGTTCATTTACGCATTGGTAGCCACACTCTTGGGGGCACGTCTTGGACATGTTTTCTTCTATGACTGGGCTTACTATAAAAATCATCTTGCGGAGATATTATTACCCATTCGGGAAAGGGCAGGCAGTTCTCTCTTCGGGCTCATAAACGGATACGAGTTTTCAGGCTTTAGTGGCCTCGCTAGCCATGGTGCAGCCATTGGGGTTATAATTGGTATGTACTTATTAACCCGAAAATTCAAAGACCTAAATCTTTTATGGGTGCTAGACAGAGTGGTTGTACCTATTTCACTGGGAGCATTTTGTGTCCGTCTGGGAAATTTTTTTAATTCGGAGATCAATGGTAAAGTCACTGATGAGTCATTTATTTTCGCAACCCGTTTTATCAGGGATTCAGATGATATGCCACCTTCATCTGTATTGCAGATCACTAAGGAAAAGACTTTAAATGCCGCTTACAATACTCTGGAAAACAACCCAAAATTTGCAGAATACCTGGACGCAATACCCTTTAGACATCCGGCCCAACTCTATGAAGGTATTTCCTATATTTTTGTGTTTCTGATCCTATACTGGCTCTATTGGAAAACAGAGAGGAAAAATAAAACTGGATTTCTCTTCGGTTTATTTCTCGTTCTGTTGTGGACTATACGTTTTTTCGTGGAATTTGTAAAGAAAAGTCAGGGCGGCTTTGAAGAGTCGCTTGGTCTGCTATCTACCGGGCAATGGTTAAGTATTCCGTTTATCATCTTAGGTCTGTATTTCATTCTTAGGCCAAAATCCAAAAAGGCTTAGATAAAATCCATTCGATTAAATGAAAATAAGATCACTCAATTACTCAGTTGTCGCACTTTCTTTTCTGATCGTTATTTGGTCGTGTAAAGAGGCACCGCCCAAACAAGCCATCGAGACACCGGAGATCATTTTTAACAAAGAGGGAGAATTAAGTTTCTATAAAGAAGGTAGCCAATCGGAGATTACAAAGATCGATATTGAAATTGCTGAGACTGACTATGAGACAGAAACGGGACTCATGTACAGGTCTGGTATGGGTGATAATCACGGTATGCTATTTGTTTTCGATTATGTTGGGATGCACTCTTTTTATATGAAGAATACAGAATTTGCTTTGGATATAATTTTTATAGACGATCAATTCCGGGTAGCAAGTTTTAAAGATAATGCCCAACCATTGGACGAAAGTGGAATATCATCTCAAGTACCCATTCAGTATGTGCTTGAAGTTAATGCAGGTCTCAGGGAAAAATGGGGTCTTGCAGTAGGCGACAGTATTGCATTCACCCGTAATTAATAACCTTAGAATTGATGAAATATCTGCTCGTCGGAGAAGAATCTCAACGATTATTTTTTCGAAAGGTTCAGAAAACCGATTTCGAAGCCTGGCTTGCTTTTCATCAGGAACCTTTAAGTGCCCTGTACTTTGCAGGATACAAAGAAGAACCGGAGATTGCTTGTCAGCATTGGTTCGACAAGATTTTTCACCGGTATGAAAATGATCTGGGTGGTTTAAATGCCTTAATTTCCAAAGAAACAGGCAAACTTGTCGGTATGTGCGGCCTGTTAATCCAAACGGTTGACGAAATTGAGGAATTGGAAATCGGGTATTCCATCCTGCCAGAGTACTGGAAAAAAGGATATGCCACCGAAGCAGCCAATAAATGCAGGGAATTTGCAACCCAACATAAGTTCAGATCCTCAATTATCTCAATTATCCATATAGATAATATAGGCTCTCAAAAAGTGGCTTTAAATAACGGTATGCATTTAGATAAGACCACCACCTATAAGGGAATACCAGTACATATCTTTCGAGTACATATCAAATAAAAAGCCCCGAAATAAATCGGGGCCTTAGTCCTAATCCCTACTAAGCAGTGTGGGACGTCCTTAACTCGTATAACGAAAAGAACTGCTTAGTCTGGATTAGGGATTTGGGGCTACATAATGAATGGGTTGGTAATCAGAATAGCCTGTCTAATCTTATTTATTCGCACTCGCTTTTAAATTCCAGCTCGTCATCATCACCCATTTCAAGGTCTATTTCAGGCGAATCATCCCATTCAATTTCATGGACCAGCCATTCACCATTGAAGTCAGGTAGTTCAGGGATTTCTATCGTCAGAACCAATTCTTCTCCTGAACCTTCAGCAGACCAGGAACCCTGGAATTCATCAACTCCATCAGTACCTACTATTGTTCCACCTTCGAAAAAGCTGAATGTAAAACCTTCATATTCATCCTGGAGATCCATGTCATTGCGCTCCAGTTCATCGACGTACCAGTCAGGACAGCTAAGGATTATGTCAGTCAAAAGACCTACATTACATTCTTCACAGTCATCATCATTGTAATCATAATCATCGTCCTCATCACAATCGTCTTCTGCATTGTCCAAAATTTCTTCCAACTGATCGATGTTAGCTGCTTCAACTTCTGTACCATCGGAAAGCAACACAACTATTGGGAAACCTATTGTCACAATCTGGGTATCTTCAAGATCTTCAATGAACAGGTAGAGTTCTTCGTCATCATCAATACTAAGCGTCCCAACCAGTTCATTATTGGTATCAAAGATGCTTGCGGAAATCGGATATTGAATATCAGCACATTCGATATCATCATCATCTTCATTCTCTCCGTTGCAATCCTCTGCGAAGTCTTCAAGCTGTTCCGGACTTTCAATAACTACCTCTGTAAAATCTGCGAGGACTATAGTAATTGGAAAAAAGATCTCCAATTCGTCAATATCGTCGTCAAATTCATCAAAAATATCTTCGATAAGCTCCAGGTCCTCTTCACTGTCTACAGTAATCTCAAGACCGTTTACATTAACCGTTACCGGTAATTCTATGTCGAAGCAATTGGCGTTGTCAATGATATTGTCTTCAGAACCATCATTAGTGGCCGTTCTTTGAAGCAGATTGGCCACTCTGGAATTAGCTTCCAGTGTTTCATTCTGTGGTGCCTCTTCAAATTCATTCTCTTCAGAACGGCAGGATGTGATCATTAATGCCATTCCCATAATTAGTACACTCAGTAATTTCAGGGTCTTTTTCATAATCTTTTTGATTTCGGATTTAAAGTTTTATACATGTAAAACAACTGTGTAGTTATAACTCCTGAAAAAATTTTAGAAAAATTTATTCGTTACTTTTAAGAACGCCAATCAAAATACTTTGAAGAAGGACCTGCAGGAGGATATATGCGACCAGAATATTTTTTCCAGTATCTATAATAGGTACGCGAAAGAACTGCACGACTATCTCTATTACAAATTCGGCGAACGATTAAGTCCCAACGATAAGGCTCAGGAAGCATTTGTTAAGTTATGGGAGAATTGTAAAAAGGTGAAAGCCAGCTCGGCCAGGGCATATTTATACAAAGTAGCGAACAATCTGATGTTAAACGAGGCCAAACATCAAAAAGTGGTGTTGAGATATCAACAAGAAAAACCTAAGAGCTACACCAATGAAAATCCCGAATATCTCCTCGAATCGAAAGAGTATTCTAAAAAATACCAGGAAGCCCTGTCAAAACTATCTGAAGAACAACGTGTAGCATTTCTGTTGAGCAAGGTAGAAGGTAAAAAACACGAAGAGATCGCCGAGATGCTTGGAGTAACGCGAAAGGTTGTAGAATACAGAATTTACAGTGCATTTGATGCCCTGAAAAGTGCATTACAAGGATTTAAAATAAAATAATCAGGAAAAATCATAAATGAGTTGTTATAATGATAAGAAGATGGAAATATGGAGAAAGATTACCTCTTAAATAAATGGCTTAACGAAGGTCTCTCTGCATCGGAAATGAAAGAATTCCAGCAAAGGGAAGACTATGATGAACTGGTGGCTATTGTAGAACATGCCCGGCAGTTCAAGGCTTCCCAATTTTCCGAAGTAGATGATTTCAATAGTTTTGCGGGTCATTTTAAAGAAAAGAGGTCTTCTCAGGTAAAAAAACTCAACTGGGTAAGACCATTTCTCAGAATAGCCGCAGTTCTTGCAGTAGGGGTAGCTATTTTCTATTTCCTTTCCAGGGATACTTCCATACACATAGAAACAATTGCAGCTGAGAAAAGATTAGTGGAACTCCCGGATGCATCAACAGTTTTAGTAAACGCTGAGTCTGAAATACGCTATAACGCGAAGTCGTGGAAAGACAATCGCACAGTTGAACTGAAGGGTGAGGCATTTTTTGATGTAGCCAAAGGAACCCAATTTGATGTATCCACCCCTTCAGGTACCATCACAGTACTGGGTACCGAATTCAATGTAAAACAACGACCTAATTTCTTTGAGGTCCAATGTTTCGAAGGCAGTGTTCAGGTAAGTACTGACTCTGAAACTGAAATATTAAAAGAGGGTGATAATTATCGCCTGACCAATGGCCAGTCGACAACAGGAAGAAATATTTTCAGTAAACCACAATGGACAGAAAACAAAAGCAATTTCCAGCGAGTTGTTCTACATCAGGTGGTGGCCGAACTTGAAAGACAGTACGACATTACTATTATCCTGAGAGACGTACAACCCAACACTTTGTTCACAGGAGGGTTTGTTCATGATGACCTGGAAAACGCACTTAGATCTGTTACAGAACCGATGGACCTTAGGTACGTGTTCGAATCAACCAACCAAGTGAGCCTCTATCCGCGTGAACAATAAAGTTTTTCTAATACTTACCTCTTTCGCGCTTATAATCTGCAGCCTTTCCTTTGGACAGGAAGATCAGGAAAAGCAATCACTTTTGTCAATTTTAAATCAGCTGCAGGATCGGCATAATGTACAATTCAATTATGCTTCTGAGACCATTGAAGACATATTTATTTACCCACCATCTCAGGAATGGGATTTTGAAGAAAGCATAGATTATTTGACAAGATCGACCGGTTTGCGTATCAATAGGATCGGCAACAATATCCTCACCGTAATTCGCCCAAATGCTGCACTATGCGGCTTCTTAAAAGACAAAGACACCGGTGATGCACTGGTTTTTGCAACTGTTCTCTGCGGTTCTGAATCTACAGTTTCAAATGCTGACGGTTACTTTGAGCTCTCAAATATAATTCCCGGAAGCTTGATAGAAATAAGGCATCTGGGGTATAAAACCCTTGAGCGTGATGTCGGATTCTTTAAACAGGATAGATGTGGCGAAATATATCTGATCCCTGACCAGCAACAGTTGGCCGAGGTGGTTCTTTTTGACTATCTCACCCGGGGCATTGACAAATTAGATAACGGCTCCTTTTCCATAGATTTCAACCAGTTTCAGATCTTGCCCGGTTTAATTGAGAACGACGTATTACAATCTGTCCAGGCGTTCCCTGGTATTCAAAGTATTAACGAAACGGTTTCAAACATCAATATCCGAGGTGGAAGTCATGATCAGAACCTCATCTTGTGGGATGGAATAAAGATGTATCAATCAGGTCATTTCTTTGGCCTGATCTCCATGTACAACCCTCAGATCACCCAACGTGTATCACTTCAGAAGAATGGCACACCGGCTCTGTTGACAGATGGTGTATCAGGTACCATTGCCATGGAAACAGAAAAGGCGGTCAATACAGATTTCAACGGAAACCTGGCCATAAACTTTCTGGATGCCAGTGGATTTGCTGATATTCCTCTCGGCACAAGGTCTTCTGTCCAGGTGGCAGCTAGAAAATCTATAAGTGATCTCTGGCAAACGCCCACCTACACGGAGTATTTTGATAGAATTTCGCAAGACACCGAAGTTTCGGAGAACACGGATCAGGTTGTAAACTCTGATATCGAGTTCGACTTTTATGACACATCGCTCAGATGGTTGTATTCACCCAGCGAGAATGATGAAATACAACTGAACTTTATTGCTGCTAACAATGAACTTGTTTTTGATGAAAACGCGGTCATCGACAACGACCAGGAAACAAGGCAGAGCAATCTGGAACAGAATAGCATTGCAGCGGGATTTCAATACAGACGAAACTGGAGCGAGAATTTTAATACCTCTTTTGATCTCTACAACACCGATTATAAACTAAAAGCAAGGAATGCAAATATTCTGGATGATCAGCGTTTCCTGCAAGAAAATAAGGTTTCGGAGACCGGGCTGCGCTTAAATACAAATTACCGCCTTTACCGGAACCTGAACTGGCAAAATGGGTACCAGTTTATTGAAACAAAAGTATCCAACCTGGATGATGTGGATGACCCTGTGTTCAGAAGATTAATTGCCGAAGTGCTAAGAATTCACGCCGTATTTAGTTCTGTCGACTTGAGAACACCTAATAAGCGAACAGCTCTCAATGCCGGGATTCGGCTTAATTACCTGGAGAAATTTGAAAAATTTATTTGGGAACCCCGACTCAGTCTAAACCATCAGTTGGCTGAAGGGTTTTTTATTGAACTCCTAGGTGAATTTAAGCATCAGAATACATCCCAGATCATAAATTTTCAAAATGACTTCTTAGGTATTGAGAAGAGGAGGTGGCAATTGTCCAATGATGAGGATATCCCAATTTTGGAAAGCAAACAAATTTCTGCCGGCCTAAGCTATGCAGATAAAGGATGGCTGTTTAATGCGGTGGGATATTTCAAGGAAGTTGAAGGAATTACAACCCAAAGTCAGGGATTCCAAAATCAATATGAATTTGAGAAAACAGATGGTAGCTATGAGGCCTATGGGGTCGACCTGCTCTTCAGAAAACAAATTAAGGACCTCAATACCTGGCTCAGTTACTCGTATCTGAACAGTGACTATACTTTTGAGGCATTGGGGGTGGAATCTTTCCCCAGCAATTTTGATATTACCCATGCATTTACAGCCGGAATAGCGTATACCCCGGGGCGGATAAGGGTATCAGGGGGATTTAACTGGCGATCGGGCAAACCCTTTACCACTCCAGATCCAGTGCAAACCATCGGAGAAAACGGGATCAATTATCTCTCGGCCAATAATGACCGGTTAGATAATTATCTCAGGGTGGACATTTCCGGACTATATGGGTTTCCCCTGGGTCAAACCACGCGGGGTCAGGTAGGGGTTTCTGTCTGGAATCTCCTGGATAGGGAAAATCCGATAAATACCTATTACAGGATAAATTCTCAAAGCGAGGTTGAACAAATTACTGAGACTTCCCTTGGGATAACTCCGAACGCTGTTATCAGGATCTATTTTTGAGATTAGTGCTATCTTTCTGAACAACATCAAAACTCAGGAAGGTCTAAACCAGCGCTATGACCCACATCCAACACTGGGCTATATTTATCACCAACCAATCGAACAGGCAGGCTTTTATTAATGATCTGATGGGCAGTTCAATTGTAGAAGCCGAGGGATTCAGTGCGCTGCACGGTAAGCATGGTGCCCTTTTCTCCAAACTGGAAGTGGATAAATTTATTGAGGAGGAGGCAAGACATGATAGAAAGCTACTGACCTCTTACACACAACAAAGTCTTCAATCGTTCTCAAGTGGAGAGAGGAAAAAGGCATTATTTCGGCATCTGTTGAAATCAGAACCGGAGTTCCTGGTATTGGATAATCCCTTTGATAATCTGGATAGAGATTCACAAACCGACTTGAAAAAATCGCTGTTAGAACTATCAAAGGATCTACCAATCGTCCAGATCTTGAGCAGGCAGGGCGATTTACTTTCATTTATTGATCACTATGTCATTTTAAAAGATTCAGAAATCCAGTGGTGTGATGATTTAGAAGAGGTAAGGAAATCTCTCGGTCAAATGAGTGAATTTTTCAATGGAACAATACCTCCTCCTTTAGAATATTCTGACTACGGCATGGATTTCCTGGTACAATTGAAAGATGTCAACGTTAGCTATGGTGATAAGCCTGTTTTGCAAAAGATCAATTGGGATATTAAACCAGGTGAATTTTGGGAACTGGCCGGTAAGAATGGAAGTGGAAAGACCACCATATTATCAATGATTACGGGCGACAATCCAAAAGGATATGGACAAGAACTTTACTTATTCGGACAGAAGAAAGGAAGCGGTGAAAGCATTTGGGATATCAAAAAAAGAATAGGTTACTTCACTCCGGCCATGATCGACAGATTTAGGGGATATCACAGTTTGGAAAATATGCTCATTTCGGGGATCCTGGATTCTATAGGACTTTACGTCATACCTAATGAATCACAGACCAGGTTGGCTGGTCAATGGTTAAAACTTATTGGCCTGGAAGAACTCAAAGACAGCTATTTTCATGATCTCTCGCTGGGTCAACAAAGACTTATCATGTGCGTCAGAGCAATGATCAAACATCCGCTTCTACTAATACTGGATGAACCTACAGCGGGCCTGGACGACGCAAGTGCCTCTTTTATTGTAGCCCTGGTCAATAAAATGGCAGCAGAAAGCGATACTACCATTATCTTCGTGTCGCACCGCAAGGAGAAAGACCTTAAACCAGAATATGTCTATCAACTCAGTGAGGACAAAAAGGGGTCGATTGGACGCATTATTAGCAATAACTTGTAGGTAAGTACTTACAAATCAAAGATTTGCAAAGGTATATGCATACAGCATTGAAAATATTTAATTAATTTAATTCTATTAATTGATGACTTTCAGTGTCCTTAAAGCTAAAGCAAAAGCAATTCAGAACTCATTTGCGTGTAGAAATATCAGGTGTCCGTACACCTGGTTCGGAAGTCAAGGAAAGTCTGGAGATATGGAAACAAATAGCTGAGTTGTGTAATCGTTCTGACCACACGAAAGTACTGGCAATAATGAAACTTACTGGTCGACTTCCTATGGATTCTGCTTTTCAAATTGCCAAATCTGCTGAATTAATTGGTTGGAGTAGAAAATTTAAGCTGGCAGTGGTGGCGCCTAGAACCGTGACGTTGATCAATATTCAGTTTTCAGAGACCATCCTCGTCAATTTGGGCTATGAGGTAAAAATGTTCGCTTCAGCCCGGAAGGCTAAGAAGTGGTTGCTTTCCTAATAGTGATTGGGCCTTGGGCTTTCTCATATTGCCTATTGCCGTTGCGATTTCAATTACCTGTCTCCTTCCTTTCATTAAGTGTTTTTCGGTTCTTTATTTAATTATTCTGTCAACCATAGAATAAGATATTCCAAGGTGGTTAAAAATGGTCGTTTGTACAGTCGGAGCTACCATCAATACATTATTTTCAATTATCTGGCTTTAGTTTTCTTAATTTAAGAAATTAGATATCAAGGATTTACCTGTATGTTCTATACCAACTAAACAATACTCCGATGAAAAGACAGCTTCCTTTAATTTGTTTGATCCTTACCTTCTCCCTCTGGTCACAAGACAAGCCACCACCAATACTCGATATGCATTTACATGCTTTACCCGCCAATTTTATGGGCCCTCCTCCTCTGGCATTTTGTTTACCAACAAAGAATTTACCGGAGAAGCAAGCGGGGATACCATATAAGCAAACCTATATACAATGGCAAAAGGATCCTAAGGCAATGGTCCCTGATTGCGATCCGCTTTGGTCTACAGAAGATAGTGGTGAAATAATGACCAAAACATTTGAGATCATGGACCGATATAACATCATTGGGATAACTAGCGGTCCCCTCGTTCACGAATACAAAAAGAACAATCCTGATAGGATTATCAATAGCTTATTCTTTAATCTGGCCTATAATCCACCTCCAATTGACACATTGCGCAATTGGTTTAAAAATGGCACTTTTAAGGTTTTTGGCGAAGTTGTCAATCAGTATGCTGGCATAACAGCTGATGACGAAAATTTTGAGCCTTATCTGGCTCTTGCTGCCGAATTGGACATTCCTGTAGGTATTCATATTGGCCCGGGAGCACCGGGTATTGCCTATGTTAACAGCCCAAATTATCGAGCTCGTCATCACGACCCCTTACAACTAGAAGAAGTACTGCTTAAGTATCCGGATCTTAGGGTCTATATCTGTCATGCAGCCTGGCCTATGATAGACAATCTGTTGACATTGCTTTATGCTCATCCTCAGGTGTTCCTGGATATCAGTATTATTAACTATGCTCTTCCGCCTAAGGAATTTCACCGGTATTTGAGGAGGATCGTGGAAGCCGGCTTTGGTAACCGGGTGATGTTCGGTTCTGATCAAATGGTTTGGCCGGAAACCCTGGAAATTGGAATACAGACCATTCAAAATGCCGATTATCTGACAGACCAACAAAAACGAGATATCTTTTATAATAATGCGGCCCGTTTTCTCAACTTGTCTGAAGAGACCAGGGCGAAACACCATGGAAACTAAATCTTCCGATCATATTACCTATCAAAGAACTGAAAGAGTTTCAGAGGCCTTCTTAAAAAAGATGTCATATATGGCTCTTTTTGTCCCTGAAGGTGAATCCCCATTTCCCAGATCAATTCTTGAAAAACCGGAAATAAAGAAATACTATGAAGCATTTGGTTCTGGTTTGTTGGATCTTGCAGTACTTGCGAGATCGGGAAATCAAAGAGTTGGTCTTATATGGGGTCGTACCTACTCTTCCGAGCGACCCAGTTATGGATTTATTTCAGAGGACATTCCCGAAATCAGTATGGCAGTGCAAACGACGTTCAGAAATCAGGGAATTGGTACAGCATTACTGAATGAGATATTGTCTTTATACACAGAGAAAGGTGTAAAAGCTATATCCTTAAGTGTAGACAAACGGAATCCCGTTAGAAGGTTATATAAGAGACTTGGTTTCGAATTGTTTTCTGAAAAAGGTACATCTGTGACTATGGTAAAACATTTACTCTCGCCATAAAAAAACCGCTTGCTCATTGAGGAGAAGCGGTTTGAATTTTTTGATCATAAAAACCTTCAGGCTGTGGCAGTCGCCAGTATTTTTTTCTTTAGGGTATCGAACATCACAGGTGTAGCAATGAACAAAGATGAGTAGGTACCTACTACTACCCCAACGATCATCGCGAACATAAATCCTCTAAGAGATTCCCCGCCAAAAATGAAGATTGACAGAAGTACAACCAAGGTGGTAAGAGAGGTATTCAATGTCCTACTCAACGTACTATTGAGTGCATTATTGATATTCTGACCACCGCGCCAGCCTCTTTCTCCTACCATTTCCCGAATACGGTCAAATACAACAACAGTGTCATTAAGAGAATAACCTATCACAGTCAGGATTGCAGCTATAAAGGCCTGATCTATTTCCATACTAAATGGCATGATCTTACTGGTTAATGAGAAAATTCCAAGTACAAAGAGTACGTCGTGGAACACCGCGGCAACCGCACCCAGGGAGAACTGCCATTTGCGGAATCTCAGCAAAATATATAGGAATACCACTGCTAGTGATCCCACAATGGCCCAAACAGCATTTTTCTTTATATCATCAGCGATGGTAGGCCCTACTTTTCTGTATTTAAGTACGCCTATATCTCCATCGGTCCCGCCGGGTATGAAGTCCTCATAGACAGTACCGTCTGGAAGGTACTTTTGCAAAGTAGTAAAGAGAATACCCAGTATCTCATCATCTACTTCCGTCCCCTGAACATCTACCTTGTATTTAGTTGTAACCATGATCTGGTTGGCATCTCCAAATGTCTTCGCGCTTGCACTACCCAGTGCATCCGTGAGTTCGTTGGTGATCTCAGTAGGATTAACCGGGTTGACAAATCGGATTTGATAGTTACGTCCTCCGACAAAATCAACTCCCTGATCAAGACCTTGCGTAAAAAGTGAGAACAAGCCAACGCCGACTAAAATCGCGGACAGCACGTAGGCTATCTTGCGCTTACCCAGAAAACGAATATCCAGATTCCTGAACAGGTTTTTGGTAATATTTGTTGAGAATTGGAGCGTTCTTCCTCTTTTGGAAATATACCAGTCTACAAGCAATCTTGTGATAAATATCGCCGTAAAGAGTGAAGTTAGAATACCGATAATCAAGGTTGTTGCAAATCCTTTGATCGGTCCCGTACCGAAGACGAGTAGTATCAAGGCTGTCAAACCTGTTGTAATATTAGCGTCCAAAATGGAGGATAGCGCATTTGCAAATCCATCAGAAATGGCCTGTCCTTTACCTTTACCCTTCACAATTTCCTCTTTGATACGTTCAAAGATCAGAACATTGGCATCCACAGACATACCGATGGTAAGTACTATACCTGCGATACCTGGCAAAGTAAGCACAGCTCCCAGGCTGGCCAGTACTCCAAAGATCAGAACGATATTGAATACAAGAGCAATATCAGCAAAGATACCTGCACGGCCATAATAGAATACCATCCAAATCAGGACGAATATCATAGCTATAATAAAGGATATGAATCCACTATCAATTGCTTCCTGGCCCAGTGATGGCCCTACCACGAATGAATCGATAATTTCGGCTGAAGCAGGCAGTTTACCGGCCCTAAGCACGTTGGCAATGTCCTTAGTTTCGTTTACCGTAAAAGTTCCGGTGATCTCTGAACTTCCCCCCGATATTCCGCCGGGCTGGGATACCCCGGGTGCAGTGTAAACCTTGTTATCCAGAACAATAGCTATACCGGTATTATTGAGATTTGCTTCATTGGTCAACTTCTCCCATTCCTTGGCCCCTTTCACATTCATATCCATTCCAACAGCAGGTCGGTTGAACTGGTCGAACTGGTCCCGGGCGTCGCTAACCACATCACCACTGATACGAGGTCTGTTATCCCGGTTCGATTTAAGAGCATAAAGAGAGGCTACCTCCGAATCCTTTGTAGGTCTTTCCCAGAGGAATTTTGTAAACTGTATTTCGTTAGGCAGCAGACGTCTGATCTCGGGAAGTCGCAACCAGGCACCTACCTCGGCTGTGTCCTTTATGGCCGCAAGACCGACAGCAAATCCAGGGCCGCTTAACTGTAACTTATCAAAAAGCGGATTACTTTCCTGCGCCAGGTCCAGTGAATCCTGTGTGACATCTGAAAGGAGCGAATCGATCTCAGATTCTTCTTTCTCCTCTAATTCAGGTTCCCCAACAATGTTCTTCAATTCGTTGTTGGCAGCGATAAAAAAAGTAATGAGGCTCTGATTTCCTGGTTCATAGGTTTCCCAGAATTCGAGTTGTGCCGTGCTAGATAGCAGGTCTTGAGCTCGAGCAATGTCTCTGGCACCTGGCAACTCAACAAGGATACGACCCGAAT
>JAAUXZ010012463.1_pt1 | contig 17544 bp, 17 predicted proteins | sample 7278131 | NCBI WGS metagenome assembly JAAUXZ01 (sample SAMN14350119, study PRJNA611818) | marine sediment metagenome | isolation source: surface marine sediment (3m) | place: French Polynesia: Moorea | collected 2018-08 | reverse complement strand
GCTCGGTTAAGCTGCAATATCATTTTGGTGTCATTCACCTAAAACGCTTATTCGGGGCGGGTCCAAAACAATTGCACGAGTATTACAGGCGCCATATTGCCACATAAGCCAAGACTTACTGTCTATGTATTACTGTCCGAAGACCATGGATTTTCAAATCAGCTCAGTCTAATTTTCAATTCGGATTTTAGTTATTTTAGTTTTCCCAATTCCAAATTATTTCTAATGCAAGAATTCACACAAAGGGAACAAATCGTTGAAGTGGTCAATAAGTTATTTGTATATACCGATGGCAGGCGATGGGAAGAACTTCAAAAGGAAGTTTTCAGCGATAAAGTGATGCTCGATATGTCCTCATTGCAGGGACCTCAAGATACTTTCAGCTCAAAGGCAATTTGTGATATGTGGAAAGAAGGATTTAAAGATCTGGACGCAGTAAATCATCTGGGTGGCAATTACCTGGTTACACTATCCGGAACTGATGAGGCATCTGTATATGCCTATGCCACAGCTACTCATTTCAAAGAAAGTGCCACACTCGGTAAAACAAGAGAATTTGTAGGCACCTACGACCTTAATCTTATCAGAAATTCCCAGGGTTGGAGAATTAATTCATTCAAGTATAACCTGAAATATATGAATGGTAATTTGGGCTTAGAATAAGATATCTTACTGGTTTTCGTAGTCTAAAATGATACCTTCGGATATCCACTTGGCCATGGCTTGCCTGTTGTCAGGCTCAAGGATACGCCTTTTGTCTTTTCCATTCCTGATATTCCCAAGCTCTATATAGACCATGGCTGGTAAGGTGTTTTTAACCATATAGAGACTGCTGCGGTCTGAAAATGTACCTGTATAGTCCCTGTTGGGTTGAAACCTCCTATATTTTTTGCTGAATGTGGTGTGCATGCTTTCAGCCAGCTTTTTGCCATTCCTGCTCTTCTCGTGATAATAGAAGAATACATCTATATTCTGACCTCTACTCCTGCTATCGACATGTGTTTCGATTAAACGCCTATACTTTCCTGAATTTTTTAAATAAAGATCGTTCACAACATCAACACGTTGTTTCAGACGCTCCAATTGGTCCAGGGGTATTTCCTTGTCGGGATAAACAAATTCATCGCGATCTATTTCCAATACTCTTTCATCCCTTATACCGTCATCCCTATCTCGTACAATGACATATACTTTTGCTCCATGAGACAATAACTCTTTTGCAAGGCGAAGCGTCACGTCATATGCATATTCATCTTCTGCGATGGTTTTACCGTTGTAGGTTTCCATGGCTCCCGGATCCGGACCACCATGACCGGAAATTAGGAAATAGACGGTTCCCTCAAGTCTCTGGCTTTTTGGTGTCACATAGGAGAAATCTTCACCAAATATGGGATACCTATTTAATTCCTCCTGTGGCTCATTTTGTTTAATCTCAACTGTCGCTTTATTTTCCGCGACCGTAGTCGTTGACTTTTTAGACTTAGAAGGAATCTTGTATTGCCGGCCTACAATCAACTGATTTCCATTAACCAGAATTTCCTTGTTCAGCTCAATAAACTGACCTATATACTTCGATGGATTTAGTCCTTGTTTTCTGAGAATCGAATAAATTCCATCTCCCTGTTCTGCACTGACCCGAATAAAGGAATCCTGGGCTAGTAAGCTAAAAACAGGGAATAAAACAATAAGAATTGTGTGTTTTAGATGATTTTGAAGCACGTTTTTCAACTTTCTCTACAAATATGACCAAAAAATTGATTTAAGTAAATATTGATATTCCTAAATATTTATCAATAGATAATTTTCCTGAATTGTCAATAAGAGTGGTAGAATAATTTAATAACCTCCTCAGCAGGTTTGTTTTGCGGAGTAAAGCGATTATCATCCGCTCCCCCTACACCTTCATGATGTATGAACCATTTCCATACAAAGCCCCCAGCAAACCAACTCTCATTCCAAAATTCTTCAAAAATGGCAGTTTTAGCATTAGCCTGTCCTTCCAGGTTTACCTTTTGATCATCCCTGTCCACCAACCAGGGCTTTTTGGCTGTATAGTCCATACTCCTATACCCAAACTCAGTAAATAGTATTGGCACCCCAAGTCTCTGAGATAAACTAAACATCTTCTCTTTCCAGGGTTGCCAGCCTTGTTTTAATTGACTAACAGAGGGGGTTTTTTCGTCTGAGAGTGGGAAATAAGCATCTACTCCAATATAATCCAACAGAGGCCAAAAATACACCCTGGGATATTCATCCCAGTTTGAGGCATAGGTCAACTTACCCCCGTAAACATCTCTTATCTTGGTAATTAAATTTTTCCAATATTCCGGTCTCTGTTGAACAAATTGATCTAGCTCAGTGCCAATACAAAATATCTCTGTCTTTAATTCCTGGGCTAGCTTTGCATATGTGAGAATAAACTTTTCGTAAGACTTTTCCAGATGTTTCCAGTGATCTTCAGATGTCATAGCCAGGGACCCGGTAAACTCACCCCGCCAGATCCAGATCTGTGGCTTGAGCATTATTTTCATACCTTTTTTCCGCAACTGTGCAATGTACTGCTTTGCACCGTCGGTCGTCTCTCCAAACCACTGCCTCTCCGTATTGAAAATGATCTCTGGAGATTTCAAGTCCCTCACAAAACCAAAAGGCATAATTGCTGCGTGATCCGCATTGGTTGACAGTAAGGCATTAACGTGTTCCTGAGTGGCCCTGTCTCTCGAGCCGACGAAACTTATTCCATTGATCTTTCCGGAATACTGACTCTTGCATGCCAGTTGTGTGCAACAAATCAAAATCAGAACAATTTTTTTCATATCGCCACGCTGAAAGCCAAAATTTAAAAAATTCAACACTAATTTAAAACTGTTAGTTAAGTTCTTATATTTAATAACGACATAAACTTCGTCAACCAACAAATTACATGGAAAATATAGTCATTATTGGGAACGGTATCGCAGGTGTTACGGCTGCCAGACATATTCGTAAAATGTCGGACAAAAGAATCGTAATTATCTCTGCCGAGACTGATCATTTCTTTTCCAGGACTGCACTCATGTATGTCTACATGGGTCATATGCAGTTCGAACATATCAAACCTTACGAAGACTGGTTCTGGGACAAAAACCGGATAGAGTTGATTCGCGGTTATGTCACTTCGGTAGATACTGATAAAAAAGAGTTACTTCTCGATAATACCCGGATATTCAAGTATGACAAGCTGATAATAGCTACAGGGTCAAAGCCAAATAAATTTGGCTGGCCCGGCCAGGATCTCCATGGAGTTCAGGGTCTTTATTCCAAACAAGATCTGGATCTGCTGGAAGTGAATGCTCCCAATAATGAGGTCTGCAAACGCGCTGTGATCGTTGGTGGTGGTCTCATTGGGATCGAACTGGCGGAGATGCTTCGCAGTCGGAATATTCCAGTAACATTTCTCGTAAGAGAGGACAATTTTTGGGATATCGTTCTACCTGATGGTGACGCAAAAATGCTAAACGAGCACATTTTGGAACACCATATTGACTTGAGATTAAAGACGAACCTGGTTGAGATCTTAGCCGATGAAAATGGCAGGGTAAAAGCCGTTACTACAGATCACGGCGAAACTATTGAATGTAACCTGGTAGGTCTAACCCCTGGAGTCTCCCCAAATGTGGCCTTCCTTGCAGATTCAGGTATTGAGCTGGGAAGAGGTGTCAAGGTAAATCGATTCCTGGAGACAAACATTCCCGACATCTATGCTATTGGAGATTGCGCAGAACAGCGGGAACCGATTGGCAACAGAAGACCTATTGAGGCTGTTTGGTATACGGGCCGAATGATGGGAGAAGCCCTGGCACAGACCATTTGTGATAACCGAACGGAATACAAACCCGGTCACTGGTTTAACTCGGCCAAGTTTCTCGATATTGAATACCAAACCTATGGTTGGGTGTTTAGTACAAAAGGTAAAAAGGAATACGAAGAGCACTTCCACTGGCGACACCCTTTTGAGAAGATCTGCCTGACCATATCATATCATAAGGAGTCGAGAATATTCCTGGGTATCAACACATTTGGGATAAGGATGCGGCATGAGGTAATGGACAGGTGGTTAACCGAGAGACGAAATGTAGATTTTGTTATAGAGCATCTCATTGATGCAAATTTTGATCCTGAGTTCTACAAACATTACGAAACTGAGATCGCAGCAGCTTACAATAAAGAATTCGGAACTCAAATCAATCCGAAGAAAAAAAGCCTGAAACGCATTTTTGCCATTCGATAAGTATCGAGGTCAAAAAACTAAAAAAAGAACTGAAGTTTATGAACACTTTAGATAAGAGCATGGCCCTCACAGGACAACCACCAAAAGCGTTATCCAGAGGTCAAAAACTAGCCACAATTCTGGGCTTAACAGGATTGTTCATTTTACTCCTGGCGGCATTTAATATCAATTTCCCCAATAAGGGAATGTGGCTCTCCATATCTCTGCTATCGATCTTTGTAGGCGTTTACTGGTTCTCGAAGGAAGCCTACGCACTTAAACACAAAGGAATAAAAAATGATGGTGTATGGTTCAAATCTGTATCAGCAAGAGGTCTTTGGGGCTGGGTTAGTGGAATAGTGCTAACTGGTTTTTATATAGTGCTCTATTTCTATCCAGAGTATTTGGGCCTGGTAAAAGATGGGGCTAACAGAGGGGTTATTAGTCTGTTCGATCCGTTGAGCAAATCTCTTAGCGGTAATCCTGCGAGCCAGTGGTTCGTGTACGGCACCTTGTACACAGTAGCCATACTTGCCTTTGGAATCAAGTTTATCTGGAAGTATAGACATAATCGATATGAAGTGATCAGGACTATTAGTGTTATGTTCTTCCAAACGGCATTCGCCTTTATGATACCCGAGATAATGGCAAGGCTGAATGGCAAGATCCCGTATTACGATCTAAAGAATATCTGGCCCTTGAATTATTACAATTTCGAGCGCTACAGGATAAACGGTTTCATAGATGCCGGAGATATTGGTCTTGCAATGCTAATCTTTGGCGTTCTCTCCATATTGGTTATTACACCGATCCTAACCTTCAGATATGGCAAGCGATGGTACTGTTCCTGGGTTTGTGGCTGCGGTGGCCTGGCTGAAACCGCTGGTGATCCGTTCAGGCATTTAAGCGATAAAAAGCTTTCGGCCTGGAAGGTGGAACGCTGGGTAGTTCACAGCGTTGTGGTATTCGTAACCCTGATGACTACAGCTGTAATATACTCGTATCTCGGAAACGACACTTCTAAATATTGGCTGACAAAAAGTACATTTCTAACTAGCGTCATAACGATTCTAACGTTTGTGTTCGGCTGGGCAATGCTATTTAAGAGAGATCAACTTAAAAAAGATGCCCAATATGGTGCCATTGGATATTTTGTCATTATTATCGCCTTGGTTAGCCTGCATTACTTCAGTGGCGATGGAAACATATTTCTATTTAAAAGCGAAACCCTTAGAAAATCTTACGGCTTTCTAATTGGCAGTATCTTTTCTGGCGTTATAGGTACGGGGTTCTACCCAATATTTGGGAACCGTGTTTGGTGTCGTTTCGGCTGTCCAATGGCCGCAATCCTCGGATTTCAACAACGTTTATTTTCCAGGTTCAGGATCACAACCAATGGCGGACAGTGCATTTCCTGTGGTAATTGTTCTACCTATTGCGAAATGGGGATTGATGTAAGAGCATATGCTCAAAAAGGCGAAAATATTGTCCGATCGAGCTGTGTAGGATGTGGAATCTGTTCCGCCGTATGCCCGAGAGGTGTCTTGAAATTGGAGAATGGTCCTCTTAAAGGTCGAATAGACAGTAATCAGGTTTTACTTGGCAACGACGTTAACCTTATGACCCTTGTTAACGAGAACCATAACTAAGATTGACTTTTATTTCAATTCATATAAGATTCTGGGTATTCAGTATCCTGGTGCTCTTTATAATGTCTGCCGACGACACCAGGAGTGAATATTCTAAAGAGTACTATAATCACGGACAACTAAAGTCCGAAGGGTGGCTTAAAGACAATTTGAAGTCGGGTTACTGGAAATATTACTACGAAAATGGAGTGATTGCCTACCAGGGACACTTCCGCAAAGGGCAAAAAGAAGACTATTGGTACTTTTACCATACTGATGGAATTTTAAAAAAAGAAGGACATTATAATAAAGGTATAGCAGTGAATTGGTGGATCTATTACGACAGCAAAGGGCATATTATACACAAGTGCCAGTTGGAAGAAGGGGTCAAAAACGGTTACTGCTTAAAATATGCAAATCAAAAACTGACCTCGGCAGAGAAATACAGTAAGGGACAAAAAATTAATGAATGGTATACCTTTAGCAGCTTTAAAAGAGATAATAAATTATCCGATTTGAAGTGATGCCAGATATCAAGGTAATAATACCTGCGTTTAACGAAGCCGACTCCATAGCCAAAGTAATCAGTGAAATTCCGGATTCAGTTTCTGAAATAATCGTCGTAAGCAATAATTCCACGGATAACACCGTAGAAAATGCCGAAAAAGCAGGGGCTACGGTGCTTACAGAAGATAGAAAAGGCTATGGTTATGCCTGCTTGCGTGGTATTGACTACTTGAGTAAACAATCCAAACCACCCGAAATTATCGTATTTATCGACGGAGATTATTCCGATTATCCGGAAGAACTGGACAAATTGGTGCAACCTATTCTGGAAAGCAATATCGATATGGTAATTGGTGCAAGATCTCCTGAATTAAGAGAACCGGGATCAATGACGCCCCAACAGGTTTTCGGCAATAAACTGGCTACTTTCTTAATGAAAGTTCTATTCAAGGCCAGTTTTACTGATCTTGGTCCTTTTAGAGCCATCAAATATGAAAAGCTTATGCTTCTGGAAATGGAGGATAAAACATATGGATGGACGGTGGAAATGCAGTTAAAAGCAATAAAAAAGAACCTGACTTATACTGAAATTCCGGTGCGATACAAAAAAAGAATTGGGGTCTCTAAAGTGTCCGGTACAGTAAAAGGTACTATATTTGCAGGCATAAAAATTTTGGGTTGGATTTTTAAATACAGTTTTGGCTAATATGGGACTAACCATTTCTTATCTCATCATCGCAATTTACAGTGTGGCTCTTATACTGATCTTTCTTTACAGTTTGGCACAGCTCAATCTGTTGATCAATTATCTAAGCCAGAGAAAAAGAAATGAAGTAGCGCCCAAATTTAATCTCCTAGACCCAAAGGAAATACCTTCTGTAACCATTCAACTTCCCATCTACAACGAAGAATATGTAGTAGAACGCCTGCTTGACAATATCGCCAAAATAGAATACCCGAAAAGCAAGTTGGAGATACAGGTACTGGACGATTCTACCGATGATTCTGTTGAAGAAACCTCTGCCAGAATAAAAACATTACAGGAAAGCGGTCTCGATATCAAACACATTCGTCGAACCAATCGGGCAGGGTTTAAGGCCGGTGCCCTAAAAGAAGGTTTGAAAGTAGCCAAAGGAGACTTTATAGCAATATTTGATGCAGATTTCCTTCCTGATAGTGACTGGTTGAAAAAGACAGTCATTTACTTTAAGGATGAAGAAATTGGGGTTGTACAGACCAGATGGGGTCACATCAACAGGGAATACTCCACACTCACGCGGATCCAGGCATTTGCATTGGATGCTCATTTTACATTGGAACAGGCCGGTAGAAATGCCAAAGGGCATTTTATTAACTTCAACGGTACGGCTGGTATCTGGCGTAAGGAATGTATAATTGATGCCGGAAACTGGGAAGGCGATACGCTGACTGAAGATCTTGATCTGAGTTACAGGGCACAGCTCAGAAACTGGAAGTTCAAGTATCTGGAAGATGTAGAGACTCCTGCTGAACTTCCCGTTGTTATCAGCGCAGCAAGATCTCAGCAATTTAGATGGAATAAGGGAGGTGCTGAGAACTTTAGAAAATCGGTCTGGAGTGTTATCTCGGCTAAGAACATACCTCTGAAGACGAAGTTCCACGGTGTAATGCACCTTTTGAATAGCTCCATGTTTCTATGTGTCTTTATCGTGGCGGTACTCAGTATTCCAATGTTGTATATTAAAAATACCTTTGGGCATTTGGAATGGGTATTTGAGGTGACAAGTTTCTTTATCATTAGCACAATCATACTGTTTATTTGTTATTGGTTTACATATAAAAGTATACAGGGCAGTAGCTTCGATAATTTCGTGGATTACATCAAGCTGTTTTTCACCTTCTTCTCCGTAGCACTTGGGTTTTCCCTACACAATTCGGTTGCTGTTTTGGAAGGACATATGGGAAAGCGAAGTGAATTCGTCCGTACGCCAAAATTCAATATCAACAGTCTTACAGATTCATGGAAGGGTAATAAATATCTTGCCAAAAAGCTTTCGCCGAACATGATCATTGAGTTTGGTCTTATGGTGTATTTCCTCTTTGGTATGTATAGCGCTATACCATTGAACGATTTTGGATTGTTCCCATTCCACCTGATGCTTTTCTTAGGTTTTGGATTTGTTTTCTTTAAATCGCTTATTGCGAAGGCCTAACCAGCAATCTCTCCGATTGATCTTACCCGCTGTTAGAATATAATCTATAATCGCACTTTATATTAATCATTTGAGTCCCGGATAAATTTTCGTTGCTCAATTTTTAAATTTTTCAGTTCTTCGTATTTCACAAACCAGACCTGAATGTTCAACCAGATTGCTTCCTATTGGAAACTGCATAAGTTTCCAATTCTGATAGTAATTGCAAGCCTTGCGTTCTATTACGTATTTGCTTATCACCTTGTGCGATCTGATTTTATAAGGCTGCTGTTACTCTACGGTGCGTTATTCTTTTTCTGTTTTAAGCTTATCCAGTTCGAAAAATGGAATTATAGATTCCTGCTTGTTGCAGGCATTCTGTTCAGGCTAGTCTTTCTAATTGCCCTTCCAAATCTCTCACAGGATTTCTACCGGTTTATATGGGATGGCGAACTGGTCTCCCAGGGCATCAATCCTTATCTGCAGAGTCCGGATATGATTATGGCTCAAGGAATGATAATTCCGGAGAATGGGGAGTTATTGCACCAGGGTATGGGTGAGCTAAGTGCACGTAATTTCAGTAACTATCCTCCCCTGAATCAACTATTGTTTGCCTTGTCGACAATAATAGGCTCAAACGTCGTTCTAAATTCGGCCATTGCCATGCGAGTTTTAATAATCCTTGCCGATATCGGTATCTTCTATTTCGGCAGAAAACTCCTTAAAAATCTCAATAGATCTCCACATCTGATCTTTTGGTATTTTCTGAATCCTTTGGTAATAATTGAACTGAGTGGCAATCTTCATTTCGAAGGTGTCATGCTTTTTTTCTTTATTTGGGCTGTTTATTTGTTGTCGAAAGAAAACTGGTGGGGGGCTGCCATTGTTTTTGCATTATCTATCCATGTCAAACTTATTCCGATACTTTTTTTACCCTTATTTCTTCGATATTTTCATTGGCGCAAAACAGTGTATTTCTACCTTTTAACCGGTGCTGTAAGCATATTATTGCTACTGCCTTTTTATTCGCCAGAATTCTATAGCCATTATTCCAAGACCGTCGGTTTGTGGTTTTCAAATTTTGAATTCAACGCGGGTCTCTACAATGGTCTTAAGCATATAGCCTCTCAATTCGACATAGAGGCCTGGAAATTGATAAAGGTGTACGGCAAGATTACACCATATTTGATCATAGGGACAACTCTCGTATTCACATTTACCCTAAAAAAAGGTAATCTCAATTCTCTACTAAAATCAATGCTTTGGGTTTTGAGTATCTATTTTTTCCTGTCTACCATCATACATCCCTGGTATATAGTATTTTTAGTACTCCTGACTTTATTCTCGGAATACCGATATTCTCTGTTCTGGTCTGCACTAGTTATATTGAGCTATTCAGCATATTCCACCGAAGGATTTAATGAACAACTTTGGTTATTGTTCATTGAGTATTTTGTTGTGTTTGGATTTATGATCTACGAAATCATCAGGTTGGAAGGGCAAAAATTGATAATTTCTAAAAATTGAAGGGCAGATTATGCTAGTTCAATTTTATTTGTACATTTGACATTCAATGAAATCTGAAGTAACAAATACAAACTGGGATATTTTTACATTCCCTTCTTTCGTTCCCACACGTCCTCGCCCGTAAGGGTGCGCTTCAGTATTGGAAATAGGTGAGTCCATTTCCGCAAACCTCCAAAAGATCATCCTCCTTATTTAAAATTCAATGCAATGGAAATTGCAATTGCGAACGAATCACATATAAAATACGCACAAATCATTAGCGAGACCATTTCCGATTCAGCAAAGGTTCGGGGAACAGGAATTGCTCAAAGGTCTGCTGAATACATCATTAAAAGGCTTGTTGATGGAAATGCGGTCATTGCGCTCGACGGCGATAGATTTGCTGGATTTTGTTATATCGAAGTTTGGGGTCATAAAAAGTATGTTGCGAATTCTGGCCTGATCGTACACCCCGATTTCAGAAACCAGGGGCTGGCAAAGAAAATTAAGTCTGCCATTTTTGAACTCTCAAGAAAGAAATTCCCGGATGCCAAAATATTTGGTATTACTACCGGTCTGGCGGTGATGAAAATGAACTACGAACTGGGCTATAAACCAGTAACTTTTTCTGAATTGACCAATGATCCTGAATTCTGGAAGGGATGTAAAACCTGCAAGAACTTCGATATACTCTCTCGAACAGAAAGGAAGATGTGCTTATGTACCGGCATGTTATATGATCCGGCCAAAAAAGTAAAAATCAAGAAAGACAAAATAAACAGTAAGGCTTTTAAAAGACTACAAAAAATAAAGTCTCAACTGTTTCTCAAAAGAAAGACATCATGAAAAAGTTGGTACTAGCTTATAGCGGGGGGTTAGACACCTCTTATTGTGTTAGGTATCTGTCTTCGGAAAAGGGATATGATGTCCATGCCGTTACTGTCAATACTGGTGGTTTTTCGAAAGAGGAAATTTCGGATATTGAGAAAAAGGCCTTAAAGCTTGGCGCTAAGTCCTATGTTTCAATAGACGCCGTAGAGACATACTACGACACTGTAATTAAATATCTCATTTTCGGCAACGTACTGCGAAACAATACCTACCCTTTGTCAGTTAGCGCAGAGCGGATTGTCCAGGCGATCGAAATTGTAAAATACGCAAAGAAAATCGATGCATCTTTTATTGCACATGGAAGTACCGGTGCTGGTAACGACCAAGTCAGATTTGACAGTATTTTCCAGATCTCAGCACCAGAAATTGAGATCGTTACACCTATCCGGGATGAGAGGCTTTCGCGTGAAGCAGAGATTGAATATCTGCAAAAGCAAGGTATTGATATGAACTGGGAAAAAGCAAAATACTCCATCAATAAAGGTCTTTGGGGTACCTCCGTTGGAGGTGAAGAGACCCTTACCTCTCATTTACCCTTACCGGAATCTGCCTTCCCCAGCCAACTGGAAAAAACAGAGTCATTGAAAGTCAAATTGACCTTCGATAATGGAGAACTCACTGCACTAGATGGTAAATCTGCATCGCCTGTATCAAATATTGACAAACTCAATGAATTGGCCAGCAAATTTGCAATAGGACGCGATATACATGTAGGAGACACCATTATCGGTATCAAAGGAAGAGTTGGCTTTGAGGCAGCGGCACCTCTGCTAATCATTAAGGCCCATCATCTTTTGGAGAAACATACACTGAGCAAATGGCAACAGTATCAGAAGGAGCAGTTGGGCAATTTCTACGGTATGTTATTGCACGAAGGCAACTACCTGGATGAAGTGATGAGAAATATTGAAGCATTTTTAACCGATACCCAAAAAAATGTCACCGGTGATGTATTCATCACTTTATACCCCTATCGGTTTACCCTAGACGGTATTAACTCATCCTACGACCTTATGAATTCAAAATTCGGGAACTATGGAGAAATGAATAAAGGCTGGACCGCCGAAGAGGCCAAAGGCTTTATTAAAATACTCTCTAATCCCGGGAGGATTGCAAACTTAACAACTGAGGATCATGATTAGAGCAGGTATTGTAGGTGGATCAGGGTATACGGGAGGCGAACTTATTCGTTTGCTCGTCAATCATCCGGAAGTAACATTGAATTTCATATACAGTTCATCGAGGCCTGGTACTCCCGTTGCAAGTGCCCATCCAGACTTAACGGGACTGGTAGACATGAGCTTTAGCGACAAGGTAGAACCGGAAACAGATGTAGTGTTTCTCTGTTTGGGACATGGCCATTCACGTGAATTCTTAAGTCGGAATGAAATACCTAAGGAAACAAAGATCATCGACTTAAGTTCAGATTTCAGATTAGAAGCAAATTCTACTTTGAATGACCGTACTTTCATCTATGGATTACCGGAATTAAATCTGAAGGAGATAACTGCTGCAAACAATATTGCCAATCCAGGGTGTTTTGCAACCGCCATTCAATTGGCACTTTTGCCATTAGCGGGATCTGGTCTATTGAGAAATACGGTACACATCAACGCCGTTACAGGCAGTACCGGTGCAGGAGTAAAACCATCACCAACCACCCATTTCAGCTGGCGGAATAATAATTTTTCGTGGTATAAGCCATTTACTCATCAGCATCTGGATGAAATTAAAGAAAGTCTGGTTTCACTTCAGTCAGATACGGGCGAGCTATACTTTTTGCCTCATAGGGGAAACTTTAGCAGGGGAATACTGGTTACGGCTTATACGGAATATTCCGGTACTGAAGCAGAAGCAAGGAAAATTTACCGGGAATATTACGGTAATGCTCCTTTTACACAGATCGTTGATCAGCCCATTCAATTAAAACAAGTGGTTAATACAAATCAGTGCCACATACATTTACATAAATACAACGATATATTACTCATAACCTCGGCCATAGATAATTTGCTGAAAGGGGCATCGGGCCAGGCGGTTCAAAACATGAATCTAATGTTCGGCTGCGATCAGCAGGAATCTTTGCGATTGAAGGCCGGTGTATTTTAAGAGATTAAAAATAACATTGACTTAAATGCTTTAATATGAAAATAGCCATAATCGGAGCAGGGAATTTGGGAATTTCAATCGCTAAGGGAATCTTGCACAGCAATGGTGCTACTACCATGTACCTCACAAAAAGACATCCGGATAGTATCAGACATTTTGAGAACTATGGAAATGTTACGGTTTCCGCGGACAACAAAGAAGCCGTAAGGCAGTCCGACATATTGATCTTCGCAGTTCAACCAGGTCAATGCGCCGATATACTAAAAGAGGTGAAGGAATTACTTACGGAAAAGCATGTAATAATTTCAACCATAACGGGATTTAGCATTCAGAAAATTGAAGCTATTCTCGGTGCTGATAAATTCATTATCAGAAGTATGCCTAATACAGCTATATCGGTAGGCAAATCGATGACTTGTATCTGCTGTAATGAACAGGGCAAGAAGCGCATTGAACTGGCGGAGGCGATATTTAACCGTATGGGTCATACAATGGAGATCCCAGAAGAACTTATGCAGGCAGCTACCGTCATTTGCGCTAGTGGTATTGCGTACTGGATGCGACTTATACGGGCCACGACGCAGGGGGCCATCCAATTGGGTTTCGATGCCAAAGAAGCCCAGGAGCTGGCAATGCATACCTGCAATGGTGCAGCTGGTTTGCTGATAGAATCGGGCAATCATCCAGAAGAAGAAATTGATAAGGTGACCACACCCATGGGCTGTACCATTCAGGGACTTAACGAAATGGAACATCAGGGTCTCAGTTCCTCCTTAATTAGAGGAATTGTCGTTTCCTATGAAAAGATCGGTGAGATAAAAACAATTGATTAAAAGTTTTGCAATGGACCTTTTTGAAGTTTACACCTTGTACAACATAACCCCGGTTTCCGGGAAGGGGGTCCATATTGTAGACGACCAGGGAGAAAAGTATCTGGACCTTTACGGAGGCCATGCGGTCATTTCGATAGGGCATTCTCATCCGCACTTCATCAATGCCATCAAGTCTCAGCTCGATGAACTGGCCTTTTACAGCAACTCGGTTAAGAATCCACTGCAGCTCCAGTTGGCTCAAAAGCTGGAGCGCTTATCGGGCTGCTCAGATTATCAATTGTTTCTTTGCAATTCAGGGGCTGAAGCCAATGAAAATGCTTTAAAACTCGCTTCATTTCACACCGGTAAATCGCGGGTTATAGCATTTAGAAACAGCTTTCACGGCAGGACATCCGCTGCAGTTTCAGTTACGGATAATGAAGCAATTTGTGCACCGATCAACAAACAACACCAGGTAATTTTCCTGGAACTCAATGATATTTCTGGTTTTTTATACGCCATAGAACAAACCGATGTCTGTGCTGTAATTATCGAGGCCATTCAAGGGGTAGGTGGTTTGGATGAGCCCACTACCGAATTTTACCAATTGGTAGCTTCAAAATGTAAACAGCGCGACGTGGTACTGATAGCGGATGAAGTGCAAAGTGGTTACGGAAGAAGTGGACACTTCTTCGGATTTCAACACCATGGTATAGTGCCAGATATTATCAGTATGGCCAAAGGAATGGGAAATGGTTTTCCTATAGGCGGTGTACTGATCCACAATCGGTTTAAGTCGAAGATCGGAATGTTAGGCACCACATTCGGGGGAAATCACCTGGCCTGTGCAGCTGGCATTGCAGTACTTGAGGTGATTGAAAAAGAAGATCTTATAGATAATGCCGCAAGACAAGGAGAAGCATTTAGAGAGAAAGCATGTGCTATTGAACAGGTGAAAAGAGTAAAAGGCCGCGGGCTAATGCTCGGACTTGAGTTCGATTTTGAAATTGCCGAGCTTCGAAAGAAGCTTATTTACAACCATCGTATTTTTACGGGTAGTTCAAAGAATAAGAATGTGCTAAGGATCCTGCCTGCCCTGAACATTTCAGAAACAGAACTCGATAGATTTTTCACAGCTCTAAAAGAAGAATTAAAATGAAAAACTATCTATCTATACAAGACATCAGCGATCTGGATCAATGGGTAAAAGAGGCCATCGAATTAAAAAAACAGCCATTGTTATTCAAAGATCTGGGAAAAGACAAGACCATTGGCCTGTTATTCTTTAACAGTAGTCTAAGAACCCGTCTCAGCACGCATAAAGCTGCCTTGAACCTGGGCATGAACGTCATGGTTATGAACATAGGCAAAGATGGGTGGATATTGGATTTCGAAGATGGTTCCGTGATGGATCATCACAGCGCTGAACACGTCAAAGAGGCGGCCCAGGTAGTAGCACAGTACTGTGATATTATTGCCGTGAGGGCTTTCGCTTCACTGCAGGACCGGGAAGAAGATGAAGCCGAATTAGTCTTAAAAGGATTCACCAAATACGCAGGAGTCCCTATAGTAAATATGGAAAGCTCCATTCATCATCCACTTCAGGCTTTAGCTGATGCAATTACCATTGAGGAACATAGAAAATCCGATAGGCCTAAGGTAGTATTGTCCTGGGCTCCTCATCCGAAGCCCTTGCCTCATGCCGTGGCCAATTCCTTTGTTGAAATGATGCAAAAAACAAGCTCAGATTTCGTAATTACACATCCTGAAGGATATGATCTGGACCCAAGGATCACCAAAAACACTACTGTAGAGTACGATCAGGAAAAAGCTTTGGAGAACGCGGATTTTGTTTACGTAAAAAATTGGAGCGGCTATCAGGACTACGGTAAAGTATTGAGCAAGGCAAAAGAATGGATGATGACCAGAGAGAAGCTTGGCAATGCACAGTTTATGCATTGTTTACCTGTTCGTAGAAATGTTGTTGTGGAAGATGCAGTTCTTGATAGTTCCAAGTCACTGGTACAGGATCAGGCCAACAATAGGACTTTTTCAGCGCAATTGGTATTGAAAAAATTGTTGGAGCACTATAATTAGATATTCAAGTCTTTGTTGAATAGGTTAAGCATATGAGATGAGACCAAAACTGAATATAATTAAAATTGGTGGTAACATTATAGAGAATAGCGTGGAGCTCGATGCCTTCCTGCGACTTTTCGCCAATGTCTCCGGATTTAAAATATTAGTACACGGAGGTGGAAAGAAGGCTACCGAAATGGAAAATAAGCTCGGTATAAGTTCCGAGTATTTTAATGGTAGGAGGATAACAAATAGCGATAGCCTTGACGTAATGATAATGGTTTACGCCGGGCTGTTGAATAAAAAGATAACAGCCGGATTGCAAGCTCAAGATTGTAACGCCATAGGTCTCAGTGGTGCAGATGGCGGAGTAATTCTCGCACACAAACGCCCTGTAGGTGAGATCGATTTTGGCTTGGTAGGAGATATAAATCAGGTTAAGTCTCAAACCATTTCAGATCTATTAAATTCCGGGATGGTTCCTGTATTCTGTGCGCTTACGCATGACGGTGCCGGGCAGTTATTCAATACCAATGCAGATACTATAGCTTCTGAATTAGCTATTGGTCTAGCCGACACATACGAGACAACACTTTATTATTGCTTTGAAAAACCAGGAGTCCTGAGAAGTATAGAAGATGAGACTTCGGTCATCAGGCACATAGACAGGAAACATTATAAAAGACTTTTAGAGGAGGAAGTTATAAGTGATGGCATGTTGCCAAAATTGGAAAACTGCTTCCACGCACTGGAATCCAATGTTTACCAAATTTGCATTGGCAACATTAGCATGTTGAAGCCAAATGCAGAACTTTACACTTTGATCACGTTATGAACACTTCCATCAATCAGCTTACAGAACAGGCGATATCACTATTGATAAAACTCATCGCCACCCCGTCATTCTCATCGGAAGAAGACGGTACTGCTGCATTGATCGAGAATTGGTTCAAAGAACACGGTATCCCTAGTAAGAGGGAAAAGAACAATGTCTATGCCTTTAATAAGCACTTTAATCCGCAGAAACCTACGTTGCTGCTGAATTCGCATCACGATACCGTTAAACCCAATGCTGCTTATACCCGGGACCCCTTTATTGCTTCTATAGAAGAACGCAAACTTTATGGTCTTGGAAGTAATGATGCCGGTGGTTGTCTGGTTTCCTTGCTGTCAACTTTTGCCTTCTATTACGATAAAAATGACCTGATGCACAACATTGTAATTGTGGCATCTGCAGAAGAAGAGAGTTCCGGGCCCAACGGACTGAACAGTGTTTTAAAACTACTACCTGAAATCGATGTAGCAATTGTTGGAGAGCCTACACAAATGCATCTGGCAATTGCTGAAAAAGGGCTTGTGGTTTTTGATGCTATCGTAAAGGGAACACCATCACATGCTGCCCATCCCAATGGCAATAATGCGATCTACAATTCTATTGATGTATTAAAATGGTTTGAGAATTACACTTTTTCCAGGACCTCAGAGCTCCTTGGTGATGTCAAATTGACCGTAACGCAAATAAATGCAGGCACTCAGCATAATGTGGTTCCGGCTCATGTTGATCTGGTGGTCGATGTCAGGGTCAATGATTG
>JAAUXZ010003456.1_pt1 | contig 17555 bp, 18 predicted proteins | sample 7278131 | NCBI WGS metagenome assembly JAAUXZ01 (sample SAMN14350119, study PRJNA611818) | marine sediment metagenome | isolation source: surface marine sediment (3m) | place: French Polynesia: Moorea | collected 2018-08 | reverse complement strand
CTTCTTACTCTGGTGGTCCTCGCTGGCGATGGAGACGAAGTCTTCATCCTTGGTGTAGGTGCCCAGCCAGCCTAAATTCCGCTCACGTGCCATCTTGAACAACCGGGCCAGGCTGCGGATCTCGCGTTCGGTGATGCCGAGACGGGCCTTGTCGGCCATGCAGTGGGTCATCACTGTCTGATCTCCCATAATTTCCTCGACTACCCGACAGCGGATACCCGCTATGGTCTTTTTCTTTTTGGTGAGCCTGAGTTTCGTTTTGGAAGTTGTCTGGGCGGGTTTCTCGACAGTTGACTTTTCACCGGTTTGGGCCTTCTGCTCGCTGCCACTGCTAGGGGACGAGTTGTCATCGGTTTTTTCGGGTATCGGCTTGGCTTTTTGCTGAGAAGATTGTGACACGGTGTTGTTGCCGGCCTTGAGAGTTGGTTTGACCTCCGGTGTCAGCAGGGTGTAGGTCTTCGCGGTCTCGTCAACTTGATAAAGTGGGAAGAACTTACCGGTTTGATAGAGCAGAAAACGTCCGGGTTCAGCCGCATCATCCACCCGCACAAAAAAACGCGCTAGAGAGACCTTTTTGGTTTGAGCCTGCATATCCGGACCATTCAGCTCCAAGGTGAGAGAGACATCGGCTTGAGTGTGAAAAGCGAAAAACCCCGCGATGACCATTGCGATTCTTATTGTGTGTTTCATGAGCTGGTTTCCTCCAAAGTACTTTCATAAGCGCATTATGGGTGGGATCAAGTCAGCAACAGCGGTCTTTCTTTCAGACATCGGTAGGGGTGTCTGTCGTTTTATTCTGTTGTGGTATGCCGCCTAAAATTCAGATGATCTGTATTTGCAAGCAGTTCACTCAGAGGCTGTTGTTCGTGAGTGCTGTTCTATTTATCCCTTTTATCACCGCGGGTAAAAGTCTATCACGATATTCTGACCGAAGGGATAGACTGACTCATGGTGCGAATCTAACGCATGGGGCTCCCGTGTGAGGTAATTTGGCCGGCGTTCAGACGAGTTTTGCCACGACACACTCCACCGATCTGGTGAGTGTATCGAGATCTTCAGCGCTGATGATATAGGGTGGCATGAGGTAGACCAGCCGTCCAAATGGTCTAACCCAGACACCGGCCTCCACGAACCTGGGTTGAATCTGACTCATGACCACCGGTTGTTTTAGTTCCACCACACCGATCGCGCCAAGTACTCGGACGTCTGCGACATGCGCCAATTCACGGCAGGGTGCCAGACCCCGCTGTAATCCCAGTTCGATTCGCTGCACTCGCTCCTGCCAGGGGGAGTCGAGCAGCAGGCGAATGCTGGCCAATCCCGCACTACAGGCCAGGGGGTTGGCCATGAAGGTGGGGCCGTGCATGAACAGCCCCGGTTCGCCAGAGCTGATGGTGCGGCTGACCGCTTCGGTGGTGAGGGTCGCCGCCAGGGTCAGATAGCCGCCGGTCATGGACTTACCAAGACACATGATGTCGGCGCTCACTCCGGCGTGTTCACAAGCAAACAGACGGCCGGTGCGGCCGAAACCGGTGGCGATCTCGTCCAGGATCAACAATACGCCATAGCGGTCGCACAGTGCCCTGACGCGCTGCAGGTAGTCGGCCGAGTAGAAATACATCCCGCCGGCACCCTGGACGATGGGCTCGAGGATGACGGCGGCAATCTGCCCGTGATGGGCAGCCAGTTGCTGTTCGAATGGCTGAATCTGCGCATCGCTGCAGGGCTCGCCAAAGCGGCAACCGGGTGAATCCACGAACAACTGCCGGGCCAACAGATCCGCAAACAGACTGTGCATGCCGGTGACCGGATCGCACACTGACATGGCGCCGAAGGTGTCACCGTGGTAGCCCCGTCGGATGGTCAGGAAACGCTGTTTGGACGTTTTTCCCCGGGCTTGCCAGTATTGGATGGCCATTTTCATGGCGACCTCAACCGCGACCGAGCCGGAGTCGGCAAAGAAGACCGTCTGTAAGGGGGCGGGGGTCAGGGCAATCAGTCGTTCCGCGAGTTCGACGGCGGGACGATGGGTCAGACCACCGAACATGACATGGGCCATGACCTGCAGTTGTCGCTCCAGTGCCCGATTCATCTCCGGATGATTGTAACCATGGATGGCGCACCACCAGGAGGACATGCCGTCGATCAATTCACGCCCATCGCTCAGGCGTATGCGGACGCCCTGTGCGGATTCCACCGGATAGACCGGCAGGTCGGCTCCTATGGCGCTGTAGGGGTGCCAGACGTGTTGGCGGTCAAAATCGATCCACTGATCGGGATCAGGAGTCTGAGTCGTCATCTGTATGGTATGTATCAATGGATCAAGAGAAGGGTAACAGATTACTGCATTTCGCTTCGATGGGCTGAGCAGGCATCGGGTAATCCACAAAGCTATTTCACGGGACTGAAACAGTGTTTTTGCAGAACCTGATATGCTCTATCATGGGTGACTGAGTCGGGGCCAGTTGCTCCGGATTTTCGATTGATTAGTGAGGTGAAGTGAGATGGATAAACCTAAGATTGCCGACAACCAACCTGTTGCTGTCGACCTGGTTGCAGGCAACGAGTATTGGTGGTGTGCTTGCGGAAAATCCGCCGGTCAACCGTTCTGTGACGGTTCTCATCAGGGTACGGGAATCGATCCCCAGGGGTTCAAGCCGGAAAAATCGGGCGAAGCCTGGCTCTGCCGTTGCAAGCAGACCAAGACACCGCCCTATTGTGATGGCAGCCATAACAGCCTGGATTAGGCCTTAGAACTGGAGTGAGGTCTGCAGGGTGTGTTCATCCTGCAGGAATTCGATGCGGTTCCGGCCATTTTTCTTGGCCAGGTAGACCGCTTCGTCGGCGCTGCTCAACAGGTGATCCCCCAGCTCTTTGTGCGGGGTCTTGCCGAGCATCGGCAGTGTCTCGCTGACACCGATAGAGACAGTAATCCAGATATCGTTTCCGTCGTCCAGGGGGATTGGGGTATTTGCGATCTCGAGCCGAATCCGCTCCGCCAACAACAACGCCTCATCCAGTGTGGTCTGGGGCAACAATAGCGCAAACTCTTCACCGCCATACCGGGTTGCGATGTCATTGGCGCGCAGTTGAGAGCGAATCCGGACTGCCAGCTCTCGCAATGCCGTATCTCCCGCCTTGTGGCCATAGGTGTCGTTGATCTTTTTGAAGTGGTCGGCATCCACGAACAAACAGCTCATGGGTTGATGGTAGCGGCTGGCGCGGGCCAGCTCTTCATCCAGGCGGCGATCCAGGTAACGGCGATTGTGAAGTTCTGTCAAGGGGTCGGTCAGGCCGCTGATGATCAGGCGTTCACGATTGATACTGTTTTCCAGGCAGACACCGGCCACTGTGGCGAGTCGTGCGAGGAAATCGTAGGCATGGTGACGAGTGAAACGATCGCTACTGCTGCTGCCAAGGTTCAGGCTCCCGATCATCTCATTCCGGCAATGGATCGGCAGAATAGCGATACTGCGTAACTCACGGGTATCCCGGAACAGGCTGTTGCATTCAGGGTTCTGGAAAGGACCCAGCCAGGGACTGCTCAGATTGCGATACCGATGGTTGACTTCCTCGAGGTCGTCAACAAACAGGATGTTTGGGAAGGCGTCTTCCGGTATGCCTGTGTTGTTCAGCAGGTGACGGATCTCATGTTCTGAATCCTTCAGGGTCAGTTGAATAGACTTGATCTGGAAGGAGTTTTGCATCCCATCTGTCAGACTGTTGAGCAACTCCGGCAGGGAGTCGCAGGTGAGCAATTCCAACTCGCGGGAATGAAATCGTTTGAGGGTGGCCTCGTTGTTTTGCGCCTCCCGGTTCAGTTCCAGTAGGCGTTGGCGGAGAAACCGGTTTTCTTGCTCGAGGTCCATGGATCGTGTTTGTCACCTGGTTGCCCCTCTATCGGCTTTGGGTTCCTGATCTTGAGCAGTCGTTCTGAGGTTTTTCTATACTCCGGGGAATGTCATTGACAGGGAAGAGGTATGCCATGGGACGATTAAATGACGCGACTGGTGCTTTGCGTGGCTTAGCATTTTCTTTGGCTTGGGGTTTTCTGCTTGGAGTCCCATCTCAGGTCTGTTCGGTGGAGCTCTATCGCTGTACCCTGAACGGCCGGGTCGAATTTCGACAGACGGCCTGTCCGGCGGGCAAGCAGGAGAAGACCGAGGTTGTGGAGCAGAGCGGCGGTATGACGCCGGTCGTGCCGACCCTGAGATTGGAGCCGCTGCAGGAAAAACGACGGACCGGCCGTACGCCCCAGGTTCGTTCAAGCAAAATCAACGAAGAACGCTGTTGGAAGACCGAGAAGCGACTGGAAAGGATCGAACAGCGTCTGCGCACGGGATACAAGGCCTCGCAATTCGGCAAACTGCACCGCGCCCAGGATGAGTATGAAGACTATCTCGAACGTTTCTGCCAGTAAGACGAAGAGCTAGAAACCACGGTTGACGCGCCAACGCTGATAGTTGGGCTCAGTGAGGTAGCCACGGCTGTTGATGTAATTGATCACGTTTCTCAACCGGTAGAATCGCACCACCGAATCGACCCGAATGATCTCCTTGCCGCGCTCGTCAAAGAACAGCAAAGACGGGGTGTAGAAAAGCCCAAGTGCCCTGGCCCAATCCTTGGCGTTGGTCTTCTGCCCCTGAGGGGTGATGACCGGCGTGTCGGCATGGATATCGAGTTGAACATTGTCGAATTTACGGATCAACCGGTTGATGGCCGGTTCGCGGAGCGGCTGTCCGTGCAGCACATCGCAGGCGTGACAGTTGCCCTGTTCGAAAAAGACCACCAGGGGACGCTCACCAGTGAATCGAGAACGATCCAGATTGTGCGGCGGAGGGATAAAGAAATCCTCTTCGTTCAAATCGCCGGGCTCGAAGGCGGTGCCTGAGTCGCCCCGCGCTAGATAGTCACCAAAGGACTCCTGCTGATAGTGGCTATCGGCCACATACTCCAGGGCGGCACGGAATTTATAGGGTGGATAGTATCCACGCAGGCGGTGGGCTTCTCGGCCTTGTGCATCATAGAAGATCAGGGATGGGGTGAAGTTGGTGTTCTCCCGCAAGGCATATTCCCGCTCGGTCAGCAGTTTGCCATTGACGTCTGTCACCTCATCGATCCCCCAGATGTCGATGGCGATGACGTCGAAATTTCTCCGGGTGTAGGCGGTGATGTCACTCAGCCCGAAATTCACCTCCAACAGCATCTTACAGTAAGCACAACGGCGTTGACCGAAATAGACGATGATGCCCTGCTTGCCCTGTTTGATGGCATCGGCCAGGTCCTCCTGAAGATCGAGAAAGCTGTGCTTGAACCAGTCCGGATGTTCCATGGGGTCTTCCAAGGGAAAATCATCGAATTCGAAGACATCCTGGGCGTCCGTTTCTGCTTGGGCACCAGGTAGCGCGAGTTGCTGAATACACAGTATTGCGAAGAGCAACATACGATTGGCGGTGTTCGTGAACATGGGGTGATGGAGTCGGTTTTGGTTTGTGTTTTTGAGGAGTATACGCTGAAATGGTTGCAGGGTACTTGAATCCAACCAATAGCTGCGGGTTTTTTCCTGCTGATTATCAGCCACTTGGATTGCAAATCCAGATCTGATGCGGGTCAAAACGACAATAAGATTGAAAATCCGCTTGTCCGTGAGGAATTTTATTCATGATTAAACAACTGTTCAGCATTGTGATTCTGGGACTTTGCCTCTGTGGGCAAGCCCTGGCCGAAGGTACGCCAAAGGAGTATTGCACTCAGGCGGGCCAGTTGTACGAGGAGGGTGATCTGCTCGGGGCGATTGAGGAAGCCCGATGGTGCCTGGAATCCCTGGAGCAGATCCAGCAGGCGAAGAAATCTGAGGGTTTTGTCGAAGAGGTCGATGGCTGGAAGCGGGGTAAGATCAGCCAGCAGAAGGTCATGGGTTTCTCATCCATTGAGACCCAATATTCCAAGGCCGACAAGACGATCAAGGTGACCTACAACAGTGGAAGCGGAGGTATGGCCGGTATATTCAGCCAGATGGGACTGGCCCAGGCCGGTAAAAAGGTCCGCATTCAGCGCTACACGGCCATCGTCATGGACCAGGGGAATCGAGCGGAATTGATGATCTCCCTGAAACAGTCCGGCGCCATGCTCAATCTGTCCAGCAGTAATGCCAGCATGGATGAGGTGATGGAATTTGCCAAGCAGTTCCCACTGAAGGCGGTGGATCAGTAATCCCGCAAGGTAGAGTCCCCGGCAGGCCCGACCGGTCGGCAGACTGCCGGGGGTGGCTTTACATGCCGTTCTGAAATTGCTCGGTCGCGGTAACGCCGCTGTCGCGAACCTGACGCAGCGCCTTGGCGTATTCGAGCAGAATGCCAAGCGCGTATTGAATGCGTTCCCGAAAATAACTGTCTGCATCCGGGTTGTTCTGCTCGGAATCATCATTCAAGACCGACTCTACATTGCGCACGATGATCTGTTCCGGAATGTAGCAGATCCGGTTGTTCTTGTAGCTGCTCATGCGCAGTTCGGCAACCGGATAGGCCCCGCCGTCACCTGACGAGACGGTACTGATCAGGGCGGGTTTGTGGCCGACCTGGTCTTTGCCGCAAAGCAGGAAAAAATTCTTCAGACCGGCAGGTGCCTGCCCGTGCCATTCCGGCGAGACCACCACCAGGCCGTCACTCTCGCTCAGTTGGCTGCGGATGGGCGCCAGGCGTTCCTGCCAGGCCGGGTCTCCCTCCCAAACGCCTTCGTCCCACAGTGGTAGCGGGTTATCCGCCAAATCGAATAACCAGGTCTCGTCGCATAAGCCCTGTTCCTGCAGGGTGCGTTGCATAAACCGGGCGAACTTGACGCTTTGGGAATGCTGACGGTGGCTGCCGCTGATGATCGAGATCTTCATATGATTTCCTGCTGCTGGTTGGATTGCAGCGAGGATTCTAACCGGATCGGTGAAGAAATAAACTCAGTCGGATAGTCGGGTTATAAAACCAGCCCATCGGTCTGCGGTTAAACGGGTCCGGCAAAAACCATCAGACCTGCCAAGCCTCAATTGACTGGCTCAGTGGCCAGAAGATTCACCATAAAAGCGATGTCATTCATGAGCTTTGTATTGAGCTCTGCTGGAGATTTAACACCTGGCTTGCACATGAACTGTTTCCCATACCAACGTGCGGTACTCTCGATCAGCTCCCGTTCATTGCCATTTGTTTGATTTTGAGACCTTTCACCAGCAGCAACGCAAATTGTGATTCCAGACATCATGGTACATGTCAGTAGCGCCGACCTCCGTCCCATTTTCGTGGTTTGGCCTTGCCTTGGTAGGCTGGTGCCGGTAACCGTGCCCTGAGCTGCTGTCTGAAACAAGGCATCCATCAAGAGGTCTCGATAGGGTTTCTGGGTGAGTGCAATGTTGACGCCTTATCGTATCTCTCATTATTGTCTTGTATAGACTGCCGTGCAAAATCAGGTAAGTGACGGCAGACTCAAGAAGATACCCATAGCAAAGCCTCTGACTCCATCATCACCCTCCCCGTGGTCCCGCGGGGGGTGTTATTCTTCTGAGCAACCTCAATGGATCAGGTGGGAGGCCATCAGCAAATCACGTTCCAGGGGGATTGGGTGGGTGATGCCCATCTTTCAGAAAAGCACAGATTGATCGATCAATCCTCGGCGAGATACCTCGACCAGTCCACGGTGCTGTCGCCGAACACGAAGAAATAGGGATTCAGCAGCGACTCTTTGGTGTTGTAGCGTAACGGTTGCATATCCAGTTCGGTAAGTTTACCGCCGGCCGCCTCGACGATGGCCTGGGCGGCGCCGGTGTCCCATTCGGAGGTCAGGCCGAGCCGTGGGTAGAGGTCCGCCTTACCCTCCGCCACCAGACAGGACTTGAGGGAGCTGCCCATGGAGACCAGCTCGTATTCGCCAAGATTCGCCAGAAACTTCTGCAGTGATTCCCCCGCATGGGAACGGCTGCCGGCCACTCGAGCGGGGTTGCGGCGCTGTTTCACCACCGAGATCGGTTGCAGATCGGCACCAGCCTCGCTCATCCAGGCCCCATCTCCGACCACCCCATAGTACAGCTTGTCGATCACCGGTGCATAGATGACCCCCAGGGTCGGCTGCTGATCCTCGATCAGGGCGATGTTCACGGTGAATTCTCCATTGCGCTTGATGAACTCCTTGGTGCCGTCCAGGGGATCGATCAGCCAGTAGCGCTGCCAGGCCTGGCGGGTCTCATAGGGGATTTGGCAGGACTCTTCCGAGAGTACCGGGATCTCCGGGGTGAGTTTCTCCAGGGTCGAAACGATGATGTTGTGGGCCGCCAGGTCCGCCTCGGTCAGGGGGGTTTTGTCGGCCTTGTCGGTGACGTTGAATTCGGTGTTGTAGATTTCGAGGATCGCGGCGCCGGCATTCCGGGCAAGCTCGATGAGCGCTTCCTTGGGTACGGGTAGGGTCATGATAAAAAGTCTCTTGTCATGTATAGGGCGGCAATGGAGCGCGCCTCGGTCAGGTCGGGTTGGGCCAGTAGTTCGTCCCAGTTGGAGAGCTTCCAGGGCACCACCTCGATGGGTTCCGGTTCATCCCCCGGTTGTCGGTCCGCGAACAGGTCGCGGGCGAGGATAACATGGGTCTGGTGCTGGATGTAGGAGGGCACGATGCTGACAGTACGCAGCAGCCGCAGTTCGTTGGCGCCATAGCCCACCTCCTCGCGGATCTCCCGGTCGGCCGCCTGCAGGGGGTCTTCGTTCTCCTCGATGCGACCCTTGGGCAGGCCGAGTTGGTAGTCACCGCTCCCGGTGGAGTATTCGCGGATCAGCAGCACGGTGTTGTCGTCCAACATGGGGACCACCAGCACCGAGCCCCGGCTGCCGCCGAGCAGACGCTCGTAGGTGCGTTTTTCACCGTTGGCAAATTCCAGGTCCAGTTCTTCCACCCGGAAGATGCGGGTCCGGGCGAGCAGTTTTCTGCTTGTGATTTTCGGTTGAATTGGCATTTTAGGGTTGCACCCGTTGGAATTCGAATTCAGTAAAGAGGCGACCCTTGAACCAGCTGTCCCAGGCGATGCGCCCGGGAGTCTGCTGCATCGACCCGGCCTTACCCGGTAGCGGCTTCGCTGATGCTAACTTGATGAGGTCTGCCGGATAACGAATCTCCAGGCTGACCCGCATGGGATAATATCCGTCCAGAAAGCGGCGCATGAAGGGGCCGTTTCTTAGCTGATATCTGCCGTCTTCGAGTACGGCGAGGGCCCGGCTCTCCGCCCGCAGGCAGAGCCGCGCGCTAGGTTCGATGCCCTGGAGCTGCACCGTGGGGCCCTCGACCCTTGCCTGTGCGATATTTTTTGTCGACAGCAGGTGGATCTGACGGATCCGCTCGGGATGGTAGACGATCTCCAATGCACCCACCGGGTCGAGGTCGCTGTGGCACTGCTCCAAGACCACCCATCCGCTCTCGAGACTGCGCTGGCTGATGCGGATCGTATTCCGATGATGGTGCGCCGGATGGTCCGGCTCTGTATCGAGCAGGGTCAGTTCGCCGTCACTGACCTCGGCGATTCTGGCTTCCAGGTCGTCATCCGGAAAGGCCCAATCCTCCATGGATTGAGCGGTTGCAGTGGAGACTGCAAGCAGCAAGCCGAGTATCATTATCTCTACTTTCATGGCGACACTTTACCCGATGATCGACTGGAACCAAATCGACACCGTCCTGCTCGATATGGACGGCACCCTGCTGGACTTGCGTTTCGACAACCACTTTTGGCTGGAATATGTGCCTCAGCGTTATGCCCAGGCACGGGGGATGATTGAGGCCGATGCCAAAGCGGAACTGCTGGAACGCTACAAGAGCCGGGAAGGCACCCTGGAGTGGTACTGTGTGGATCACTGGAGCCAGGAGCTGGAGCTCGACATCTTACTGCTCAAGGAGGAGGTGGAACATCTGATCGCAGTGCATCCCCATGTGATCGACTTTCTCGACCAGTTGGTCTGTGCCGGCAAGCGTCGGGTGCTGGTGACCAATGCCCACCAGAGGACCCTGGCCTTCAAGATGGAACGCACCCGTCTGGCGGGATTCTTCGATCAGGTGATCAGTTCCCACGCTATCGGACTACCCAAGGAGGATCCGGCCTTTTGGGGAAAATTGCAGACGGTGGAGCCCTTCGACAAGCACCGGACCCTGTTCGTGGATGATAACCGTGCGGTGCTGGATTCCGCCAAAGACTACGGCATCCAGTGGTTACTGGCGGTGTTGCGGCCCGATTCCGCGGCGCCGCCCAAATCGGCCGGGGATTATGATGCGATCCACGACTTCTCCGAGATCATGCCGGGGCTCAACGCGTTCTGTTACGCCTTTCCCCGGGACTGATCAGCCACCCGCTCCAGGAGCTGCTCCATGCGTACCAGGCGTTCCTCCATCTCCCGGGTGCGCTGCTCGATGCTGTGCACCTCCCCCGCCTCGCCCTCGCCGCTCTCCCGGGAGAACTGTTCGTGCTCCTGCTGCAGGGTCTCCAGCACGATGCCGATCATCATGTTGAGGAACACGAAGGCGACGACGAAAATGAAGGAGATGTAGAAGAACCAGCTGAACGGGTACACCGCCATGGTCTCGTACATCACATCGGTCCAATCCTCGAAGGTGGCGACCCGGAACAGGGTCAGCATGGAGATGGTGATGTTGTTCCACAGCTCCGGATTGACGTGGCTGAAGAAGATGCTGCCCATGGCGGCATAGATGTAGAAGATGATGAACATCAGCAGCGATACATAGCCCATGCGCGGGATGGCGGTGACGAAGGCGTTCATCAGCACCCGCAGCTCCGGAATGATGGAGACCAGGCGCAGCACCCGGAAGATCCTCAACAGGCGGCCCAGCAAGGCGGTCTCGCTGTCTTCGAAGGGGATCAGGCTGGCCACCACGATGACGAAATCGAAGACGTTCCAGGCCTTGGTGAAGAACCGCTTGAGACTGCGTTCGGCGATCATACGGATGATGATCTCGGCCAGGAAGAACAGGGTGATGCCTACATCCAGGACCGCGAAGACCCGCTGGGTGGTTTCCGGGATTGCGTAGGTCTTGGCGCCGATCACCATGGCGGAGATGACGATCACCAGGATCACGAAGGTCTCGAAAAACTTATTCTCCCGGAGGTCGATGAATCTTTGCTGGAGTGTGTAAACGTTGATGCTCATGGAACTGTACTGAAGGAATACGACGTTTCGGTGTTTGAAGGGTCGCGAATTATACAACCTGTTTGAATCTATGCCATGTTCTCGGAATCTCAGGCTATGAGAGGCTTGGATACGGAAAGTTCCAATGGCTCCTTGCAGATGCTGTCGGCGTCACAGCGAGCCGGGTATCGTTTATAATCGAAAGGCATTTATCAGGGAGTCATAGGAGCCGAATCATGCGTGGACAGCTACTCCGTTTTGTCGCCATCGGTCTGATAGCGTCGCTCACCGGGTGCAGCGGCCTGTGGCAGGCCATGGGCCATGACAGCTCCAGGCAAGGTGTTTCCAGCAGCCTGGTCGATTTTCTCTATCCCCGGGGTGAAGCGCCACCCGAGCAGGATGGATCAGTACCGCGCCTGCAGCTGCCATTGCGCGTGGGGCTTGCCTTTGTGCCGGGTAATTTACGCAAAGGACTCTCGGAAGAGCACAAAATGGAGCTGCTCAACCGGGTTAAACAGGCCTTTCAAGAGCGGGAGTTCATTCAAAAGATAGAAGTCATTCCCGATGCCTACCTCAACAGTGGGCGGGGATTCGATACCGTCGACCAGATTGCCCGTTTGCACGGACTGGATGTCATGGCGTTGGTGTCCTATGACCAGGTGATCTATGCGGAGGATACCGCCGCGTCGATCCTTTATTGGACCATCGTGGGCGCCTATCTGATCAAGGGCAGCACTAATGATGTACATACCTTCGTTGATACATCGGTATTCGATATCTCCTCCAGGAAGTTGCTGTTTCGTGCACCGGGAACCGACCGATTGGAGGGTAAATCCACCCTGGTCGGCAGTATAGAGACCACGCGTAGAGGGCAGGAGGCCGGTTTCGAAAATGCCATGGCCGATATGACGACAAATCTGGAGCAGGCGCTCGACGAGTTCGTGATTCAGGTGAAACGGGAGCAGGTGGCGGAGGTCAGTTACCGGAAGGGTTACACAGGTGGAGGCGGGGCCGGCAGTATTGGCTTACTGATGTTATTGCTGTCTATCACCTGGATCAGGCGATTTAAGCAATGACGTCTCACCCCATGGAGTGCAGTGGTCCATGCGCAAAAGTCAGCCTAGCGTCCCCAGGTCTTGAAGCGTTTCTTGCAATAGGCGAGTAGTTCCGCGTAGTTGCGGAAGTAGAGCTCGAAGCCGTCCTCCGCCGGGGCGTCGAACTCGCACCAGCCGTTGTCATAGTCCCGGCAGATCTGCGGCCGTTCCTCGTAGATGCCGCAGGCCCCGCCGGGCAGTAAATGCTCGCAACTGCCGTGAATCAGCAGGAACCAGCCATCCGTGTCTTTGTAGATCTCCACGCCCTGATGGGAGATCTGCCACAGCAGATGGTCGAAGTCGGCCTTGGAACGGGGTGCCACACCCAGTGCCTCGGTGGTGTAGGTGCAGCACTTGGAATTGCGACAGCGGCTGCATTTGTCATCCATGTCAGCTGGACTCGCCACCGCTCTGGGGTGGTTTGGCGCTGCGTCTGCGCCGTCGCCGGCGTTTCTTCGGTTTGTCCGAGGCGCCTTCCGGCTTTTTGTGCTCCTTGTGGTGATGGCCCTTGCCGTGGCCCTTGCGGCCCTCCTTGGGGCGGCGTTGTTGGCGGCTGCCTTTCTCCGGGTAGACGCGGCTCTTCGGGTCCAGCTCCACCAGCATCGCCGGATCGACCGGCTGCATCGGGATGCTGTGCCCCACATAGGCCTCGATATCCGGCAGGGAGAAGGCGTAGGTCTCGCAGGCGAAGCTGATGGCGTCGCCGCTGGCCCCGGCCCGGGCGGTGCGGCCGATGCGGTGCACATAGTCCTCCGCGTCCTCCGGCAGATCGAAATTGATCACATGGCTGACATCGGAGATGTGCAGGCCGCGGGCCGCCACGTCGGTGGCCACCAGTACCGAGATGTCGCCCTCTTGGAACTTGCGCAGCAGGCTGAGGCGCTTCTTCTGCGGCACGTCACCGGACAGTACCGCGGTCTCGATGCCGTTACCCTGGAGGAAGCCCCAGACCTTGTCGGCGGTGCGTTTGGTGTTGATGAAGACGATGGCACGGGCCTCCTCCAGGCTGCGCAGCAGGCCCACCAACAGGGGAATCTTCTCCTCGTTGGCAGTCATGTAGCAGACTTCCTGCACGTTTTCGGCAGTGACCTGTTCCGGTTCCACCTCCACGTTCTGCGGGTTGTTCATGTGCTCGTAGGCGAGTTCCTTGACCCGATAGGAGAGGGTGGCCGAGAACAGCATGCCCTGACGCTTGTCGGGTTTCGGGCAGCGCCGCAGCATGAAGCGGATGTCTTTGATGAAGCCCAGATCGAACATGCGGTCCGCCTCATCGAGCACGATCACCTGGATCGCCTTCAGATCGTAGACACGCTGTTTCAGATAGTCGATCAGGCGTCCCGGGGTGCCGATCAGAATATCGACACCGTCTTCGAGCTGCTTGCGTTGTTTATCGTAGCCGGTGCCGCCGAACACCGCGGCGCAGGTGAAGCCGGTGTGCTTGCTCAGGCTCTGCGCATCCTTATGGATCTGCACTGCCAGTTCCCGGGTCGGGGCGAGGATCAGGGCGCGGGGCTGATTGGCCCGACGATGCTCGTCAGCGGGCTGTTCCAGCAGATGTTGCAGGGTGGCGACCAGAAAGGCCGCGGTCTTGCCGGTGCCGGTCTGGGCCTGGCCGGCCAGGTCTTTGCCTTGCAGGGCGATCGGCAGGGTCTCCGCCTGGATCGGAGTGCAGTAAACGAATCCCGCCTCCGCTATGCCCTGTTGGATTTCGGCGGCCAGTTCAAATTGGTCGAATCTTGTCTCTGTCAGGTGTTTTTCGCTCATGGCGGGCTAGCATACAGGATAATCGGCGAAGAGCACACGAAGCAGGCGTAGAAACCGCCAAACGGTGAAAAAAACGCACCCATCCGCACTTTTCCTTAGAATAGGCACCATGAATATCCATCTGCTCACCATAGGAAACCGAATGCCGCGCTGGGTGGTCGAAGGTTATGCAGAGTACGCGCGCCGCATGCCGGCCGAATGTCGGCTCCGGTTGGTGGAGGTTTCACCCGGTCATCGCGGCAAGGGCGCAGACATCAAACGTACCATGCGAGACGAAGGTGGGCGTATGTTGAAAGCAATCCCTAAGGGCTGCCAGGTCCTCGCTCTGGATATCGGGGGACGGAATTGGAGCACCGAGGAGTTGTCGGGCAAGTTACGCGATTGGATGGCGGACGGTCGGGACCTGGCGCTCTTGGTGGGCGGTCCCGAGGGCCTGGCCGCAGAGTGTCTGGAGCGAGCCTCTGGCCGATGGTCTCTGTCGGCGCTGACCCTGCCCCACCCATTGGTCAGGGTGGTGGTGGCAGAACAGCTGTACCGGGCCTGGAGTCTGCTGAGGAATCACCCCTACCATCGGGCTGGCTAGGCCCCGTCATTCTTAATGTAAATATCCATCGACAATGGCCGTTTATTCACAGACCAAGGCGCTCTAAGCTGGTGAAGATGTACCTCGCATCTCAATCTCCACGCAGGAGCGAGCTGTTGACACAGATCGGTGTGCCGCACAGTTTACTCGAGATTGAGGTGGATGAAGCGCCGCATGCTGGAGAGACGCCCGAGGCCTATGTGTTGCGGCTGGCCCGGGACAAGGCATTGGCCGGTCGTGCAAGCTTGCCGGAGTGGGCGGACTCCCTGGTGTTGGGAGCGGATACCGCCGTAGTGATCGACCACAAGATTCTCGGTAAACCGCGTAACCGAGAGCACGCCTTGCGCATGCTGGCGGGGCTATCGGGGGCGACCCACCGGGTCTATTCCGGAGTCGCGGTGATTGGTCATTCGCTGGAGTCACGCCTGAGTGTGAGCGAGGTGACCTTTCGGCCGATCAGTCCGGGTGAGGCTGCGGCCTACTGGGAGAGCGGCGAGCCCGCTGACAAGGCAGGCGGTTACGCCATCCAAGGCCAGGGAGCGGTCTTCGTCAGTGAACTCCGCGGCAGTTACTCTGGCGTCATGGGTTTGCCTTTGTACGAAACTGCTCAATTATTGGGTAATCAAGGTATAGTGCTACCCAGGTAATGAAAAAACACCGGTTGCGCCAGCAAATCCTGGATATGGTGAAACGCCGGACAAACCAAGAATTCCATGAGTGAAGAGATATTAGTCAATGTGACCCCCCCGGAGACCCGCGTGGCGGTCATAGAAAACGGCGTGCTTCAGGAGATTATCATCGAACGCACCAGCAAGCGGGGACTGGTGGGTAACATATATAAAGGTAAGGTTTGCCGGGTGCTGCCGGGTATGCAGGCGGCATTTGTGGATATCGGCCTGGAACGTGCCGCCTTTCTGCATGCCTCTGATATCGGCAATGGGAATCAGGGTGGTAACGGCGAGGCTAAGAGGGAGAGTATCGATGAACTGGTCAGGGAGGGTGAGTACATCATCGTGCAGGTCTTGAAGGATCCACTGGGCACCAAGGGCGCACGGCTCACTACCAATATCTCCATACCTTCCCGTTATCTGGTGTTCATGCCCGAGCTGGGCAATATGGGCATCTCCCAGAAGATCGAGTCAGAGGAGGAACGTCAGCGTCTGCGCATTCTGCTCAATAATACCGCCGAGTCGATCGAGGTGAATGGCGGTTTCATCGCCCGTACCGCTGCCGAGGGGGCCGATGAATCGGCCCTCGAGGTGGATATGCATTTTCTCACCAAACTCTGGGAATCGATTCAACAGCGCAGCAAGGAGGCAGGCGACATCGAGCTGGTGCATGAGGACATGTCGCTCGCCGTGCGGGCCCTGCGGGACCTGGTGGGGCCGGAAATGGAGCGGGTGCGGATCGACTCCTCCAAGACCCACCAAAAGGCGATCGAGTTTGCCCAGAAATTCATTCCTGAGATCAAGCGGCACATCGAGTACTATCCGGGGGAGCGACCGCTGTTCGATCTGTATGGGGTCGAGGAGGAGATCCAAAAGGCCCTGGAACGCAAGGTACAGCTTAAATCGGGTGGCCATCTGGTGATCGACCAGACCGAGGCGATGACCACCATCGATGTGAACACAGGCGCCTTCGTCGGTCATCGGAACCTGGAGGAGACCATCTTCAAGACCAACCTGGAGGCGGCGCAGGCGATCTGCCGGCAACTGCGGCTGCGTAACCTGGGTGGCATCATCATCATCGATTTTATCGATATGACCGATCCTGAGCATCGCCGACAGGTATTGCGGGCCCTGGAGAAGTGCCTGGCCTCGGATCATGCGCGAACGCATATCTCTGAGGTCTCCAGCCTCGGTTTGGTGGAGATGACCCGCAAACGTATCCGCGAGTCCCTGGAGCATGTGCTCTGCGAACCCTGTACCTGCTGTGGTGGAAGGGGATCGATGAAGACTGCCGAGACCACCTGCTATGAGATCTTTCGAGAGATCCTCCGGGAGGCGCGTCAGTTTGATGTGGAGTCGCTGCTGGTCCTGGCCTCCCAGGAGGTCATAGACCGATTGCTGGATGAGGAGTCCACGAATCTTGCCGAACTCGAACAATTTATCGGTCGCCCAATCAGGCTGCAGGCGGAGGCGCTGTATAGTCAAGAGCACTATGATGTGGTGCTGATATAAATTATCCGGCAGTATCCAACGATGTTACAGATTGCGAAGTACCTACACGGAAAGTTCTGGTTGCTCCTGTCCTGGCTGGTGATCTTCACTGCGGTCGTCCTGGTCCTGTTACGGTTGTTTCTACCGCTGATCGATCTTACCCCCTATAAGGCGGAGATCGAGAGGATCGCTGAAATGGCAGCCGGCATGCCGCTGAAAATCGGCTCCATGAAGATCGAGCTGCACAGGGCCCATCTGGCGCTGAAATTCAGCGATATCTCATTGCTCGATACCGAAACCCAACTCTCCCGGCTGCATTTCAAGGAAGCCCACGCCGACATACGACTGCTGGCCAGCCTGCTGAATAGAAGGTTGACCTTCGGTGGGGCGATGGTGTCTGGTACCAGCCTTCGGGTGATCCGCCGTTGGGACGGCAGTTTCATGGTGAATGGTTTTCAGGAAGCCTCCGCCGATGAACAGGGTTCGGTTACTGGATTCTTTCTCCGGGGGACCCGTTTGCGGGTTCAAGACAGTGTGGTCTATTGGCTGGATGAAAAGAGCCGCATGCCTGCCTTGCGTTTCACCCAAGTCAATGTCGATCTGCTGAACGGTGAGCGCCGGCATCGACTGCAGGCAACGATGCGATTGGGTGAGGAGGAAACCGAGACCTTGGAACTCATGGCCGACCTGGAGGAAGGCGCTGGCGGTCTCGCGGACCTGAACGGCCAACTTTATCTCCAAACAGATTCCGTTGGCTTGGCCGGACGTCTCGGGCACAAAGTCACCCATGGCCTCGATG
>JAAUXZ010038199.1_pt1 | contig 17593 bp, 14 predicted proteins | sample 7278131 | NCBI WGS metagenome assembly JAAUXZ01 (sample SAMN14350119, study PRJNA611818) | marine sediment metagenome | isolation source: surface marine sediment (3m) | place: French Polynesia: Moorea | collected 2018-08 | reverse complement strand
GGATGCTTCGCTGGGTGACCCGTTTATGCGCGGGGGCAGGCTTGATATCCGAGTAAAACACCAGGCGATGACCGAGGTGGCTGACAATCAGTCTTTGACCACTGGGTTTGCTCGGTGGCGCGATGACGATCGGCTTGGGGCTCGGTTTTGGCTTGGGTTTGATCACCACCTTGGGCGGCTTGACCGGTGCCGGTTTCGGTTGCTTGATCACCGGCTTAGGTTCGGGTTTAGCCACCGGTAAATTGACCGGTTTCGGCGTCTCGTCGCGAATGATTCCCTGCTCGGTTTTGAACGGTTTCCACTCCTTCTTCAGGAATTCGGAGAATTCGCGATCGATCTCATCCTTGTACTGTTGAAACTCTTGCAGATATTGTTGCTTCCACTTTAAAAACTCTGCGTCCAGCTCGGGTGAGTCACCAAAGTTTTGCGCCAGCGAGGGCGTATAGCTGACAAATGCCAGAAGTAACGGAAATAGTATAAGGCGTCTCATAGCTGTCTACCTACTGCTCACGGCAGTGGGACCATCCAGACATAAATGACGTCTTTAACCTTGTCATGCCACTTGGCTTTTACCTGGGCGCGGATCGTGGTGTTTTTCATGACTTCCTTGATCGTACGTTGTGAAGTGACCGAGCTGGATTCGTTGTTTACGGTTTCCTGGATATCCTGTACCGATGAAATCTCCACCCCGTAGCGTGCGGCCAGGCGGGCGCGGGCGCGTGTCATGGCCAGTTCTTCCTGGGCGTAGATGCCGCGCACATGAAACGGGGCAGAACCGATCGCGCCGACACCGGGATCGTCTATCCAGTTCGGTCGATCCGGGTTTGCAGCGCAGGCAAATGTGAACAAGTTAATAACAACTGCAATAAGGATTTTCTTCATCTGGATTTTTATTTGTGTTGTAATATGGTTAATAGGGAAGTTTATAAAACTTATTATTTTTTCAACAATAATCATAGAGGAAAAATTCACATGAATCTACTCGTACGATCAACGGCTGTAGCGACTTTCTGTAGCCTGTTATTGCTTTCAGGTTGTGCCAAGGAAAGCCCGAAACCTACCGTGGCAGACTGCACTTTTCCTGATGCACCAGAAGTAGAAGCGCCGGCATGGGTTTGTAATGCACCGGTGGCCGGGGTTGAATTAAGCGCGGTGGGCTATGCCAACAAATCGAAGGCCGGGGTGTCTTTCATGCAGCAGATGGCAGTAGCGGATGCACGTGTGCAATTGGCTCAGACCTTCAAGGTACATGTTAACAACATGGTCAAACAATATGCCGAAACCACGGGCGCTGCGGACACCGAAACCGTCGACAAGGTCAACACCTCGGTTTCCAAGCTGATCACCAGCGAATCCCTGGTTGGTTCCCGTCTGTTCAGAACCCGCACCAGCCCAACCGGAGGTTTGTATGCCCTGGTCGGCCTGGATACGGTCAATGTGCAGAAAGCGGCTGAGGAAAGCCTCAAGACCAGCATGAAAAATGAGCAGGCGCTGTGGCAACAGTTCAAGGCCAAGAAAGCCCAGGATGAACTGGCAGCGGAAATCGCCAACATGAGGCAGTAACCAGCATCGGCGAAGCCTGCCGATAATGAAAAAGCCCACGGTGTTAACCGTGGGCTTTTTTTTATCCGCTTGAATGGAGTCTGCGGGTATCGTTACCAGACGCCGAAATGTCTACGCTTGATCTTTTTCTTGTCCGCCTTTTCCTGTTTGGCGGCTTCCCTTTTCGCTTCCCTGGCGGTTTCAGCACGAATACGTTCCATTTCAACTTCAGCCTGACGCCGCATTTGTTCCTCGCGCGCCTTTTTGTCGGCCAGTTCGCGCTTCTCGCGTTCGATTCTCTCCAATTCGGTCTCGACCGGAGCCGACATGATCGGGGTCACGGGTATGCTAGCGGCAGGCGTAGAGGACGCTGGCGCGGTCATTGCACCGGTACCAACCGCACCGAGGCCGATCATGGTTGAGCCCATGTCGCGACGGGCCTGGGCTTTCAGGGTTTGCATCATTTCATCGGTGATCCTCGGGGTCACGGTGGCAATGATGGAGTACTCGATGGTCCAGACGGTAAAGTCTGCATTGACTTTGCGAGTGTCCTTGGTCACCACGATATCGGAAATTTGTGCGCTGACCCTGGTACTGGCTTCATCCCGGGTCAGGTTGAAGTTTTTGATTTCGGTCAGGGTATCGACCACAGTGATTGAGCCTTTTTCGGAAGCTTCCCGCTCGGCCCTGAGCTTGGCTTTATCCCGGCATTGCTTGGCGGTAAAGTTATCCGCACTACAGTTCTCGACAACATCTACCGGGATGCGCTTGGGGCTCTGAATCTTGTTGATTTCATCCTGGACTAGGGCGTCAGTCAGACTGTCAGTGAGATTATCCACCGAGCCTTGCAACACCGCCTGCTTTTGCTTGAGGATTTGATAACGCTTGTTATTCTCGATCAGCTTGTTTTCCAGGCTGGCGGAAAAATTCCTCTCTTCCAGATATTCCTGGTTGGCTTTGCCCTTGACCGATATCTGCTGGCTGATCTGGTCGCCCATGTTGATCGAGGGATTATTCGACTGGAATTCCATCAGGTTATTGAGCTTAACGCTCTCTTCATCCAGGCGTTGTTTCAGGTTGACCAGCTTGGCCTTGCTGGAATCGCGTTCGAGTTTGGCCGTGTTGTAAATAATCTCCTGTTGTTCCAGCTCACGGTTAACCTGGTTCAATTCCTCGGTTTTCGCCCGCAGCTGTTCCTGTGCAGACTGAGCCGACACGTTAGCCGGTAACACCAGGGAGAAAACGACAGCGACGACAAATAGCGACCTATTGCCGAAAAAATCCATTAAATTCATTTTATTGACACTTTTTACCCGATCTGGTCATTATAGGTTTTTTTACCCCACTGTCACAGGTCTTTACACGATTTAACCGGCGCCAAGTGACATAGTTCAGGTTATTGACGCCCTGAACGAGGACAAGGGCGTTCGGTTGCGCTAAGCATCTGCCATTTACTGGTGCATATCTAGGCAATTGTCAGAGCGCAGACAGTTATCGTCGATCCGGGTCAAATTATTTTCCGAAGATAAGACCAAAGTCACTTTTCGTCGTTGGCACATATTGCTATGATGGCGCGGTCTAATAATTAATCCACACACTCTGGAGATCATAATGGCTATAAAAAAAATCGCAGTCTTGGTGCTGGGCCTGGCATACATACTACCTATGTTCGCGCAAGCGGAAACCCTGGTAAGACCTCGAGTCGGGGTTGGTTTTACCAGTTATTCACTTGACTTACCCTACAGCGGAGAAACCGCGTTCGATGCAAGTTACATGAATACCCAGGTCGGGGTAACATTTGCTTCCGACGCGTTCTACGTTGACGTAATGACCGGTTCCAGCGGATCGGCTGACTATGAAGAAGACGCTACCGGCGAAGAAGGGGATTTCGATCGTGATGATTTCGCGGTAACCGTGGGTTTTGCCCTGGATGAATTCTCCCTGTTTGTCGGTTGGCGTGACGGTGAAACCTCGTTTACACCAGATAATCCTTTCAACAGCCAGGCTGGCTACAAGCAGACGTTCGAAGCCTCCGGTCCTTTCTTCGGCATCAGCGCTTCCTCCCCGTCTGGTGATGGCGTGTTCAGTTATAACGTGGCGATGGCACTGTTGGAAGCAACCCTGACCGATAACGATACGGTATTCATCCCCTATGATGCCGAGTCAGACCTGTCCTTCGGTTTCAGCGCGGGCATCGGTTATACCACCTTCGTCGGGGAAAACGGTTCACTGGCGTTCAAGGGCAGTTATGTCAACTACTCTTACTCCGAATGGGAAGACGACAACTACAACATTGATGATTTGAGTGAGAATTTCTTCTCGTTCGATGTCACCTACTCGCTGAACTTCTAGATCACAGTTCAGTGTTGCTACCAAAAAGCCAGTCTCCGACTGGCTTTTTTTATGCATGAATCATGTGATGTGGTGAGGGATCCGGCTACAACAAACTAATCCCCGGTTATCCCCGCGCCTCCACGGCACGCTGTTGATCGAGCTTGATGATCAGCTTGGTCTTTAATTGCTCCAGCAATTGATCATCGCGCACCGCATTGTGGCTCTTGTCGGTCAGATAAAAAATATCCTCCACCCGCTCACCGAGGGTCGCGATCTTGGCATGTCTGACCTGTAATCCGGAGTCCGAGATGACCTTGGCGATGCTGTATAACAGCCCGGGACGATCGACCGTGGTGATGACCATGATCGTGCGATGATTGAACAGGTCCTGGGTAAATTCCACCGCGGTGGGGCTGGAAAAGGATTTCAGGATGCGTGGCATGCGCTTGGTGATCTGGATGTCCGGTTCGTCATCGCTGTCCAGCACCCTGATCAATGAAATACGGATGGTATCTATATCGCCTTCGTCGGTGATCGGTTGGCCATCGTCATCCTGGATGATGAAAGTGTCCAGGGTCTGGTTATCGTGGGTGGTATAGATATCGGCGTGCAGGATGTCCAGGTTCATGTTACTCAGTACACCAACCACGCGCTTGAATACATTGCGCCGACCCGGGGTGTAGACAAAAATCTCGGTTGATTTGGAACGTATCGACTGCCTGATATTCACCACCGAGTCGCGGCTGTCATTATCGATGATCGCCGACACATGCCATTGAATCTCCTCGGCCTTGTGATGGAGAAAATAATCGCCCGGGAATTCCTGGCAGAGTGCGTCTATCTTGCTGCGGTCGTAACCGGTCTGGCTGATCATGTCACAGGCGGCTTCACGGTTGAGCTTGATGATGTCATCGATGTCCGGGGTATGCTCGATCCCCTGGCGCAGCACTTTCTTGGTCGACTGGTACAGTTCTTTTAACAGGGCATCCTTCCAGTGGTTCCATTGTTTCGGGTTGGTGGCGCGGATATCGGCCACGGTCAGCAGGTACAGGTAATCCAGCATGCTCTCGCTGCCGACTTCGCGCGCGAACTGGTAGATGACCTCGGGGTCACTGATGTCCTTGCGTTGGGCGGTGGTCGACATCAACAGGTGGATCCGCACCAGTTGCGAAACCACCCGGGTGTCTTTGCGGTTCATGCCGTGTTGCAGGCAGAAAAGCTCGGCTTCCTCGGCGCCAAGCACCGAATGGTCGCCGCCACGGCCCTTGGCAATATCATGGAACAGGCCTGCCAGGTACAGCAGCTCGGGTTTTTCCAGCTCATCGTGGATGGCGTTGCACATCGGGAATTCATGGCGCCACTCTTCCACCGAGAAACGGCGCAGGTTGCGGAGCACGAACAGGGTGTGCTGGTCGACGGTATAGGCATGAAACAGGTCGTATTGCATGCGCCCGACAATCTTGCCAAACGACGGGATATAGGCCGCGAGCACGCCGTAACGGTTCATCCGCCGCAACTGGTGGATAATTCCCATCGGTTTGCGGATAAAGGTCATGAACAGTTCGGTAATCTTGGGATCCGAACGGAAATTATCATCGATTAGATGCAGGCTCTGGCGAATCAGGCGGATGGTAGAGGCATGGGCGCCAAGGATATCCTTGCGTTCCTGCATCAGGATAAAGATCTCGATCAGGGCGGCCGGATTGTTGATGAACACCTGGTCGTTGACCGCCTCGACGTAACACTGGCGCAGGATAAAATCGTCGTTGAGTTTTTCCTTCTTATTGAAGAACGGCTTGTACAGAATCTCCTGGCGTAGCAGCTGCAGCAACATTTCGTTGAGGCGCTCCAGTTGCATGATGGTGCGATAATACTTCTGCATGAACTGCTCGATCGCCAGGTTGTGTTCAGCCCCCTCGTAACCAAAGCATTCGGCCAGTTGTTTCTGGTATTCAAACAACAGCCGATCTTCCCGCCGACCGGTCAGGCGGTGCAGGGCAAAGCGCACCCGCCATAAATGGGTCTGGCCATTGATCAGCTTTTGATATTCATCCTCGGTGAGGAAGCCGTGCTCGATCAATTCATGCAGGGTTTGCGCGCCAAACAGGCGTTTGGTCACCCAGCCGATAATCTGGATATCGCGCAATCCGCCGGGGCCTTCCTTGATATTGGGCTCCAGGTTGAATGCGGTATCGTTGTAACGCAGGTAACGGTTGTGTTGCTCTTCCAGCTTGGCCTCGAAGAATTTCTTCGCATTCCACATTTTTTTCGGCGAGATGGCCTGTTCGAACTTGTCAAACAATCCGGGGTTGCCGGTAATGCGGCGGGCATCGATCATGTTGGTCATCACCGTGACATCGATGCGGCCCTCGCTGACACATTCCTTGACCGTACGCACACTGGCGCCGACTTCGAGGCCGATATCCCATAAAAAGGTCAGAAAGCTGGAGATACTCTGCTGCAGTTGTTTGCTGGGTTTTCTATCCAGTAGCAACAGCAGGTCGATATCGGAGCCGGGCAGCAATTCGGAGCGCCCGTAACCACCCACCGCGAGCAGGCTGATCTTGTCCTGTTCCGCATCGGCAAAAAACTGCTTGAAGCAATGCCTGAGGACGTTGTCGACAAAGCTGGATTTTTGCCTGACCAGCAGTTCAGCGGGAGCATCCGGGGTGAATGAGTTGTTGAGTAAATCGGTGGCTTTTTTCAGCGCATCGGCAATCGGTTTGATCTCGGTGCCGGCCGCGGACAGGGTCTCGTCCAGCCACTCGAGGGAGCTTAACGGCATGCTGATGGCAGGTTCCGGGGTAGCCATATTACAAAGGCCATTCGGGATGTTCGGTCAGCACCTCGAAACCGTCATCGGTGACCAGGTTGGTGTGTTCCCACTGTGCTGACAGGCTGTGATCCTTGGTCACTACCGTCCATTCATCGGGCAGCAGCTTGACCTGGCGTTTGCCCAGATTGACCATCGGCTCGATGGTGAAAGTCATGCCGGGTTGCAGCACGGTACCGGTACCGGGGGTGCCATAATGCAATACCTGCGGTTCTTCATGAAAGGTGCGGCCGATGCCATGACCACAATACTCGCGCACGATGCTGCAATGATTTTTTTCCGCGTAGTTCTGGATGGCATGACCAATATCGCCGAGGGTCGTGCCGGGTTTGATCATTTCGATCCCGATTTTCATGCAGTCATAGGCGATCTGGCTGATTCGCTGGCCCTGCACCGTGGTTTTGCCGACCTGGAACATACGGCTGGTATCGCCGTGAAAGCCATCCTTGATCACGGTAATGTCGATATTGATGATATCGCCGTTTTTCAGTTTCTTGTCCGAGGGAATGCCGTGGCACACCTGGTGATTGACCGAGGTACAGATGGATTTGGGAAAACCGCGGTAATTGAGCGGTGCCGGGATCGCGTTTTGCTCATTGACGATGTAGTCATGACATAGCTGATCCAGGTGATTGGTGGTCACGCCCGGCGCCACGTGCGGCTCGATCATTCTCAATACATCGGCGGCGAGGCGTCCGGCGACGCGCATTTTTTCGATATCTGCCTGGGTTTTCAGCGTGATGGCCATAAAATTGCGAGGATTTATTGTTGCAAAGCCGTGATTATGGTATAAAGCGCGCGCCTTAGGCAACATTGAATGCCCGGCATTAACTTAACCGTCATCCGGCGGAATACACACACATACCGTACATATTGTTATGGGTGCCTGATTTAGCAGTTTTCTGCGTCCAGAGATCCGGTCTTAACAATGGGGTATGTGGAGGCTTAACCCAAGTGTAAGGCAGCTTGATTTTAAATTAGCCATACACTTCTCATGACATCTGGAGAAAACATCATGTCTAACGTCACCATGCGTGAAATGTTGGAAGCGGGCGTGCATTTCGGTCACCAAACCCGTTTCTGGAACCCAAAAATGGCGCCGTATATCTTCGGCGAACGTAACAAGATTCATATCATCAACCTGGAAAAATCATTACCCATGTGTAATGACGCAACCAGTTACCTGGGCAAGATAGCCGCACAAAAGGGCAAGATCCTGTTTGTCGGTACCAAGCGCGCGGCCCAACAATACGTCAAGGAAGCCGCGGAAAGCTGTAACATGCCCTACGTCAATCACCGTTGGCTGGGTGGCATGCTGACCAACTTCCGCACCGTACGCCAGTCGATCCGGCGCCTCAAGGAACTCGAGGAAATGGCGGAGAACAATGCTTACGACGTCAAGAACAAAAAAGAAATTCTCAACCTGCAGCGCGAGCAGGACAAGCTGAATAAAACTCTCGGTGGGATCAAGGAGATGGGTGGTCTGCCCGATGTCCTGTTCGTCATCGATGTCGGTTATGAAAAGATCGCGGTCCAGGAAGCCAACAAGCTGGGGATTCCGGTCGTTGGCGTGGTCGATACCAATAATTCTCCGGACGGCATCGAATATGTGGTTCCGGGCAACGATGATTCGATGCGTGCGATCAAGCTGTACATGCGGATCGCCGCCGAATCGATCAATGAAGGCAAGGCCTCTATCGTCAGCGCCGCCGGTGATGATGAATTGATCGAGCTGGACGACGAAGGTGGCGTGGTCGCCACGCCCGCCAGCAAGAAAGCGGCACCGAAAAAGGTCGCTGTAGTCAAGAAGACGGAAAAGGCTGAAGCGCAGCCTGCAGCCGAGGCGGCAGCGGCCGAAGAGGCAGCAGCAGAGGTCGAGGAAGCGGTGACCGAGGAAGCTGCAGAGCCAAAGGCGGCGACCAAGAAAGCAGCGACCAAGAAGGCGGCGACCAAGAAGGCAGCCACCAAGAAAGCGGCGACCAAGAAGGCCGCGACCAAGAAGGCAGCCACCAAGAAGGCGGCAACCAAGAAGGCCGCGACTAAAAAGGCGGCAACCAAGAAGGCAGCCAAGTCAGCTGACGCTGAATAATTTCATTTAATTTGACGAGGAATACAAAGTGGCTATTACAGCATCTCTGGTAAAAGAACTGCGTGAACGTACCGGCGCGGGCATGATGGAGTGTAAGAAAGCGCTGGTCGAAAGCGATGGTGATATTGAAGCGGCCGCCGAACTGATGCGTAAATCGGGTGCCGCCAAGGCCGACAAGAAAGCCGGCCGGGTAGCAGCTGATGGCGCAATCAAGATCAAGGTCGCGGATGATGGTAAGAAAGCAGCCATCGTCGAAATCAACTCGGAAACCGATTTTGTGGCCAAGGACGATAATTTCCAGCAATTTGCGGATGCGGTCACCGAAGCGGTATTCACCAATGAACCGGCGGACATCGCTGCGGTCGGCGGTTTAACCCTGGGCAGCGGCGAGACCGTGGAACAGGCACGTGAGGCACTGGTGGCCAAGATCGGCGAAAACATCCAGGTGCGGCGATTCGAGATCGTCAACTCCGATGCCAGCCTGGTGTCATACCAGCATGGAGCACGGATTGGCGTACTGGTCGATTCAACCGCCGAACACGACATGGCACGTGATATCGCGATGCATGTCGCCGCGGTCAATCCGCAGCACGTGGAGGAGTCCGAGGTGCCGGCTGAAACCGTGGAAAAAGAAAAGGCAATCCTGATCGCACAGGCTGAGTCGAGTGGCAAACCGCCGGAGATCATCGAAAAGATGATTCAGGGTCGCCTGAAAAAGTTCCTTGGCGAAATCACCCTGGTCGGGCAACCGTTTGTCAAAGACCCTGACCAGACCGTGGGTAAACTGTTATCCTCGGCAAACGCCAGCGTCAACCGCTTCATTCGCTTTGAAGTGGGTGAGGGGATAGAAAAGAAACAGGAAGACTTTGCCGCCGAGGTCATGGCCCAGGTCAAAGGTTAATTTTAAAGGCCGCTTATTGCGGCCTTTTTTTAATTAACCACGAAGGACACGAAGAGCACGAAGATTATTATAGTATTCATTGTTTATCAGGATGTCACATCCATTGAAGCAAAAGAGTAACTGAATAATTCTTCGTGTCCTTCGTGCTCTTCGTGGTAAATACTACAAAGATAAGCAATGTCAGATCTGAAATATAAACGTTTGCTAGTCAAGCTCAGTGGTGAAGCCCTGATAGGTCAATATGATTTTGGCATAGACCCCGCGATGATCAGCAACCTGGCAGCTGAACTGGATAAGCTACAGCAAGGCGGTGTCGAGATTGGTGTCGTCATCGGCGGCGGCAACATCTTCCGTGGTGCCGGGCTGGCGGCTGCCGGTCTGGACCGGGTCGCCGGAGATCAGATGGGGATGCTGGCGACGGTCATGAATGCGCTCGCCCTGAAGGATGGGCTGGAGAAGCAGGGGCTTAAGGTTAGCGTGATGTCGGGCCTGGCGATGCCGCAGGTCTGCGATATCTACACCCAACGCGATGCACGACGCAAGATCGCGGCCGGCGAGATCGTTATCTTTGCCGCCGGCACCGGCAATCCATATTTCACCACCGATACCGGTGCCAGTTTGCGTGCGATCGAAATCCAGGCCGATTTGATGGTCAAGGCCACCAAGGTCGATGGCATCTACGATGATGACCCGATGCAAAATCCGGCGGCGAAAAAATATGATAGCCTGACCTATGACCAGGCCATCAATCAACGCCTGGGGGTTATGGACATTGCCGCGATGGTCATGTGCCAGGAAAACGATCTGGCCATGGCGGTGTGCAATATCAGTGAGCCCAACGCCTTGCTGGCGCTGGCTCAGGGCAACAACCTGGGCACCAGAGTAACTAATTAATCTGACCATGCCAAACGCAGCATTTGACTTGATCAGACCCTATGAATTGAGGAATGAACCATGATTAATGATATCCAGCAGGATGCATTAACCCGCATGAACAAGAGTATCGAGGCTTATAAAACCGAATTGTCGAAGATCCGCACCGGGCGTGCTCATACCAGCCTGTTGGATCACGTTATGGTGGATTACTATGGCGCCATGGTCCCGATCAGCCAGGCCGCCAATATCTCGGTAGAGGACTCGCGCACGCTGGCGGTGACCGCCTATGACGGCAGTATGACCCAGGCGATAGAGAAGGCCATCATGACCTCTGACCTGGGTTTGAATCCAAGCTCTGCCGGTACCGTAATCCGGGTACCCATGCCGCCACTGACCGAGGAACGTCGGCGCGACCTGGTCAAGGTGGTCAAGGAACTGACCGAAAATTCCCGTATCGCGGTGCGTAATATCCGCCGTGATGCCAACTCTGACCTGAAAGAGCTGCAGAAAGAAAAGGAAATATCGGAAGACGAAGAGCGCAAGGGCCAGGACCTGGTGCAAAAGGTCACCGATCAATCGATCGCCAAGCTGGAAGAGCTGCTAAAAGAAAAAGAAAAAGAACTGATGGAGATCTAACCAAGGCCGGTTCTGATTCCAGTCCTTTGCAACCAGCTTATATGGGGAATTCAATACCAAACCAGGCCGGCATACCCCGTCATGTTGCGATCATCATGGATGGTAATGGCAGATGGGCCCAGCAGCGTAATATGCCCCGAACCTATGGGCATAAAAAAGGTGTCGAAGCCACGCGCAAGGCGATAACTTTCTATGCCCGGGCCGGGGTGGCCAACCTGACCCTGTTTGCTTTCAGTAGTGAAAACTGGAAGCGACCGCAGGAAGAAGTCTCCACCCTGATGTCGCTGTTTTTGAGCTCGCTGCAGAAGAATACGGACGAGTTGCATGACAACGGTATTCGTATCCGCTTTATCGGAGATCGCAGTGCGTTTAGCGATAAGCTGCTGCAGCAGATCGCATCGGCCGAACAAAGAACCCGGGACAACCAGGTCATGACCTTGAATGTCGCCGCCAATTACGGTGGCCATTGGGATATCGCGCAGGCCGTGCAAAACCTCGCCGAGCAGGTGCAGCAAGGACAACTCGAGCCTGCTGAAATCGACGCGGAAAAGATCGCCGGGCAGTTGTCCCTGGCCGATATTCCAGATCCGGACCTGTTTATTCGCACCGGCGGGGAACAACGCCTGAGCAATTTCCTGTTGTGGCAGCTGGCCTATAGTGAACTGTTTTTCACCGATGTACTATGGCCCGATTTTTCCGATCAGGTCATGCAGCAATCACTGAACGATTTTGCCATGCGCCAGCGCCGTTTTGGCCAGACCTCGGAGCAGGTCAGCAATGAGCAGGTAGGGTAGAGCGGTCTATGCTGAAACAACGCATCATCACAGCAGTGATTCTGGCACTAATCGTTGTCGGTACCATCTTTCTGCTGGAACCCGTCTACGTCTCCGTGTTATTCGCCGTGATGATGCTGTTGTCGGTGACTGAACTGGTCAATATGACGATCAGCCGCGCTGCGGCGGTGCAATGGTCTCTCGCCGTGCTCATGGTCGGCCTGTTCTATCTTGCCCTGCCGCTGATGGATATCCGCTTTCTGTTTTATCACAGTTATCTCGGTCTGTTGCTGTGGTTGGCGATCCTGGTCTACCTGATTCGTTATCGCTTCTCCGGCAGCTGGGGTTTAACCACGCGCGGGTTGGCCTGGGCCATATCCATGTTGTTGATCTGGATCTGTATTCATGGCCTGTTGTTCATTCACCAGCACTTTGTCCAGGGTAGCTGGATGCTGATGTACCTGCTGACCCTGGTTTGGGTGGCCGATATCGGCGCTTATTTTTCCGGCAAGCGTTTCGGTCGGCATAAACTGGCGCCTACCATCAGTCCCGGCAAGACCTGGGAAGGCGTGATCGGTGGGATCCTGCTCAACTGCTTGTGGATCAGTCTGGTGTACCTGCTGTCAGCCGGCTGGGGCATGCACTATCTGGCATTTCTGCTGCTCGGACTGGTGACCGCGTCGCTGTCGGTGGTAGGCGATCTCTATATCAGCCTGCTCAAACGCGAGGCCGGGCTCAAAGACAGTGGTAAAATTTTACCCGGTCATGGCGGCATTCTGGATCGGATTGATTCTCTGATCGCGGCCACCCCGGTTTTCATCAGCGGGCTTTATTTACTGGGGGCGGTTTAGTGTACAGGAGCGCACAGTAGATGAAATCGGTCTGTATACTCGGTGCCACCGGCTCGATTGGACAAAGCACCCTGGATGTTTTAGCTCGGCATCCGGATCGCTACCGCCTGTTTGCGGTTACCGCCAATACCCAGGTAGACAAGATGGCGCAGATCTGCCGCCAATTCCGCCCCCGGATCGCGGTTATGTCCGACCAGGACAGTGCCGACCGTCTGCGGCAGCAACTACAGGATCTGCCTGACATCACGCTAATGGCCGGTAGCGAGGCATTAACCGAGGTCGCGTCGGCCAGCGAGGTCGATGTGGTGATGGCTGCCATCGTCGGTGCGGTGGGATTGATGCCGACCCTGGCCGCGGTACGCGCCGGCAAGCGCGTGTTGCTGGCGAATAAAGAGACCCTGGTCATGGCCGGTCACCTGTTCATGCAGGAGGTGGAAAAACACCGGGCCGAATTATTACCGATCGACAGTGAACACAATGCGATTTTCCAGTGCCTGCCGGCTGATCTACAGCCTGGCCTCCAGCACAACGGGGTGACCCGGATCCTGTTGACCGGTTCCGGCGGCCCCTTCCGCACCACCCCGCTGGATCAGTTTGACCAGATTACCCCCGAGCAGGCCATCGCCCACCCTAACTGGGACATGGGGCCGAAGATATCGGTCGATTCGGCAACGATGATGAACAAGGGGCTGGAGCTGATCGAGGCCTGCTGGCTGTTCGATGTCGATGAGCAGGATGTGGAAATTGTTTTGCATCCACAGAGTATCATCCATTCCATGGTAGCCTATAATGACGGTTCGGTGCTGGCCCAGATGGGCAATCCCGACATGCGTACCCCCATCGCCAATGCCCTGGGTTGGCCGGAGCGAATCGACAGCGGGGTTGAACCATTGGATTTGGTCAAGGTCAGTCAATTGAGCTTTGAACAGGCCGATGAGCGGCGCTTTCCCTGCCTGCGCCTGGCGCGCCAATCGATCATCGACGGCGGAACCAGTATGGCAATCCTGAATGCCGCCAACGAAGTCGCGGTTGAGGCTTTTTTACAGGGTCAAATTCGTTATACTCAGATCGCAGAATTGATCGAACAAACCATGCAGCATGTACCCTCGCGCAATACCGACAGCCTGCAACAAATCATCGACGATGACCTATCGGCCAGAGCCTATGTTAAACAACAGATTTCCAGCGTATAAACCATGGACTTGATAGCCTTTCTTTACAGTGCGGCGGCTTTCGTGGTGGCCATCGGCATCCTCGTCACGATCCACGAATTCGGTCATTTCTGGGTGGCGCGCCTGAACAATGTCAAGGTGCTGCGTTTCTCCGTGGGCTTTGGCAAACCCCTGTGGCTGAAAAAATCCGGTGCCGACCAGACCGAATATGCAATCTGTGCGATCCCGCTGGGTGGTTACGTCAAGATGCTCGACGAGCGCGAAGGCGAGGTAGCGGAAGAAGAACTGGCCCGGACCTTCAACCGGCAACCGGTGGCGCGGCGTTTTGCCATCGTTGCGGCCGGACCGATGTTCAATTTCCTGTTCGCGATTATCGCTTACAGCCTGATGTACATGAACGGCGTCAGCGGTATTAAACCCTATATCGGAGACCTTGACCCGGATGGTGTCGGCTTCGCCGCCGGGTTACAAAACCAGGATCTGATCCTGTCGATCAACGGTATCGACACCCCGAACTGGGAAAAGGCCCGCCTGACCCTGCTGCAGGAGGCGGTTGATGAACCCCGTCTGACCCTGCAGGTGCAGGGCAGAGACCTGATGCTGCGTGAAGTCGATATCGATGTCAGCCAGCTGCAGCTGTTACAGGATGACAAGGCCGATATCATCCGTCAGATGGGCTTCTCCTCCTGGCGTCCGGAGATACCGCCGCAAATCGATGAAGTGATTGCCGGTGGTGCCGCCGAGGCTGCCGGGTTGCTGGCGGGAGATGCGATCGTGGCGCTGGATGGGGTCGAGATCACCAATATCCGGCAGTGGGTGGATATGATCCGGGCCAATCCGCAACGAGCGATGCGACTGGTGGTCGAGCGGGACGGGGCCCAACAGGAATTGATGCTGACCCCGCGGCGGCAACAACAGGATGGTGAGACCATAGGTTTTATCGGGGTCAAGAATGTGGTCGTGATCCCCGAGGATATCCGTCAACAGCTGGTCGTTATTGAACGCTACGGGCCGTTGACTGCGGTCGCTGAAGCCTTCAACAAGACCTGGCAGATGTCGGTGTTGACCCTGAAGGTGCTGGGCAAGCTGGTGGTCGGTGAAGCCAGTCTGAAGAATCTCAGCGGCCCGTTGACCATCGCCAAATATGCCGGTCTGTCGGCGCAGATCGGCCTGGAGCAGTTTTTTGCTTTTCTCGCCATCATCAGTATCAGCCTCGGAGTATTGAATCTGCTGCCGATTCCGTTGCTGGACGGCGGGCATCTGATGTATTACTGCATCGAGATCATCAAGGGCAGTCCGGTGTCTGAGAATACCGAGGCCGTGGGTCAACGCATCGGTCTGATGGTGTTGATGCTGCTGATGACAATAGCTATTTACAATGACATTCTAAGATTGGTGGAGTAGTTGGTTTTGTTGCGTGTTGTTGTGCTATTGAGCCTGTTGCTGGCTGCTGGATACGTCCATGCCTCCTCCTTCACGATTGAAGACGTGGAAATCAGGGGCATCAAGAAAATCACCGTGGGCACGGTATTGAATTACCTGCCGGTCAAGGTAGGTGATGAGTTTGATTACCAGGACTCCGCACGGGTCATCCGCGAACTCTATAAGACCGGTTTTTTCGATAATATCGCGATCTATCAGCAAAACAACACGCTGGTGGTCGAGGTCGTGGAAAGACCTGCAATCGCGGAAGTGGTGTTCGATGGCAACAAGGAAGTCAACGATGAGAGCATGGCTGATGCGCTCAAGCAGATCGGCATGACCAAGGGTAAGATTTACAATCCCAAGCTGCTGGAGAACCTTGAACAGGAGTTGCAGCAACTGTATTACTCATTGAGCAAGTACGCGGTACGCCTGGAAACCACGGCCACTCAACTGGATGCCGATCGGGTCAAGATCGACATCCAGATTTCAGAGGGTGCCCCGGCCAGGATCCGCAGTATCAACCTGATCGGAAACACTGCCTTCGATGATGAGGAATTGCTCGATCAATTCAAACTGGAGTCCACCGACAGCGGCTGGTTCGCGTCTGACAAGTATTCCAGCGTCAAACTTTCCGGCGACCTGGAGACCCTGAAGTCTTTTTACCTCGACCAGGGTTATGTCAAATTCAACGTCGATTCCAAGCAGGTCAGCATTTCTCCGGACAAGAAGGATATCAACATCGCGGTCAACCTGACCGAGGGTGATCAATACCAGATCAGCAAGATCAATCTGACCGGTGAGCTGATCGTGCCCGAAACCGAGCTGCTGTCGTTGCTGACCCTGCGCGAGGGTGATGTGTTCTCGCGCAAGAAGATCACCGCGTCCACCCGCTTGATGCAAGACCGCCTGGGCGAGGAAGGTTATGCCTATGCCGCGATCAACGCCATCCCCAATGTCAATGAAGAGGATCAGACGATCGATCTGACCCTGCTGGTGGTGCCGGGGCAAAAGATGATGGTCAGGCGCATCCAGTTCCAGGGTAACACCAGCACCCGCGACACGGTGTTGCGGCGGGAGATGCGGCAGATGGAAGGGGAGCTGTTTTCCACCAGCAAGATGGAACGTTCGAAAGTCCGCCTGCAACGGCTCAAATATGTCGGGTCAGTGAATACCCGATATGTGCCGGTACCCGATCAGCCCGACATGATGGATATCCTGATTACGGTATCCGAACGATTTTCCGGCAGTTTCACCATTGGTCTCGGTTATTCGGAGGCCCAGGGCACCCTGCTGAATATCGGCCTGACCCACGATAACGTGTTCGGTTCCGGTAATCGGGTGGGCATCACCTTCAACAATAACGAGGCGCAGGAACAGTATGAGTTCCAGTTCGAGGATCCCTATCATACCCCGGACGGGATCAGCCGGGCGTTTAGCGCGCGCTACACCCAGACCGATGCCTCGGAGGCCAATATCTCCAATTACCTGCTGGACCAGGGTCGATTATCGGTCAAATACGGCATCCCATTGTCGGAATTCAATCGAATTAACCTTGCCTTCGGCGTCGAACGTAACGATATCAAGATTTCTGATTTTACCTCGGATGAGGTACGCAACTTCATCATCGCCAACGATGAAGACCTGAACACCGGTGATGATTTTGACGGCGATATATTTGACAGTGTTTTTGCCAGCTTGAATTTCAGTAAGGACAGTCGTAACCGTTTGATTTTTCCTGAAAAAGGGCAGCTCAACAGCATCGGGCTAGAGGTTTATGGCGGGGATCTGGAGTTCTATAAATCGGTTTACCGGCATAAGTCGTATTTCCCGTTGACCGACAAGATCACCCTCGCTTTCAATGGGCGCCTGGGTTACGGCGAGGCACTGAACGAAACGACCGATCTACCATTCTTTGAAAAATTCACCGCGGGCGGTGTACGTACCGTACGCGGTTATGACTTCAACAGCCTGGGTCCGAAAGACTCACAAGGAGATGCGTTTGGCGGAAATTTCCAGGTGATCGGTAGCAGCGAGGTATTATTCCAGGTAGAGTCAATTGGTGGTGCAGAAACTTTCCGCCTTGGGTTATACTTGGATGTAGGTAACGTATTTGCAGATACGGATACATTCGAGACGGAGGAGCTGCGTGCCTCTGCTGGAG
>JAAUXZ010101069.1_pt1 | contig 17599 bp, 14 predicted proteins | sample 7278131 | NCBI WGS metagenome assembly JAAUXZ01 (sample SAMN14350119, study PRJNA611818) | marine sediment metagenome | isolation source: surface marine sediment (3m) | place: French Polynesia: Moorea | collected 2018-08 | reverse complement strand
GGTGTCGTCCGAGCGCATCGGCATCGACTCCATCATCTTTTCCATGTAGTGAGCCATGGCGCGAAACGTGTCGATGAATTCATCCGAACCCTCGACGTCGTCGAGGTCCGCCGCGCAGAGGTCCTGGGCCTTCGTGCCACCTTCGTAGACGGCGTACTGCCGGCACTCGTAGGAACTCCACTTGCCGCTGCCTTTTGCCTCGACCGTCGGCGCGGGCCGCGGCGCTTGTTGGCTCATCATGCCCTGCATTTGCCCTTTCATCATCTCTTCGACCATGGCGCGCTGTTCTGGCGGCATGTTGGCAAGCTGGGCTTCCATTTCCTTCATGGCCTCGTTCATCTGGGCCGACACTTCGCTGAGCATGGCTTCGTCGATGACGACGTAGTTCTTTTCCTCGTGATCGATGTACACGAACCGGTCGCCGAGGAAAATCATCGAGTTCGCCGGCCCGCTGCCCTCGGCCTGGTCCATCCGCAGCTTGCCACCCTGCGCGTAGATCTTCGACCGATCCGTCTCCTGCCCGGATGCATCCGTGGTTACCAGCTCCATCTCCACGCCCGCGTTGGCAACTGATGCCACGAGTAATAACGTCGAAATCAATGTAGCCATCAACTTCTGCATTGCGATTCTCCCTTGGAAATCGGCCGGGGGGCCGGCCATCGGCGGATAGCGGCGATTGTACAGCAATCGATGAGGCGGGCAGGTTGCTCGATGCTAGCGTGAGCTTTCTGCTGCGTGCGCGATTTCTGCCATGCGGCCGAGGAGTTTGCCGCTCGTTCTGCCCAGGGAACGCATGACGCGTGCAGCGTCGTCAAGTGTGGCGACCGGATCACGTTCGCTGGGCCCATCGTATTCGGGCGGAAGTACGTCGGCCAGCGGCTTGCCTGGTGAGAACGGGTCGGCGACGCCGCCGAGCGATGAACGAAGCCGGCGGTGTAACTGCTCGATTGTCGACGTGTCCGAGCGCATTTGCCGCAGGTACTTCTGTTCGTCTGGCAGCGCTTCTAGGATCTGCAGCAGCAGGTCGACGCGCTCGCCGCAGTCGCTGAATCGGGTCATGTCATTCTCGGCCGCTGCGATGGCGGAGTAGGCGCGCCGCAGCTTCTCGACCTCGTCGGCATCGGCTTCGCCGCGGCGCCGTGCGAGCTCGAGTCCCAGGCTAAGGCGCTGGCCCTGCAGTTCAACGCAGCGCCGCAGCGCCGCCCTGGCCTCGCTCTCGGACGCCTTGTACCGCGCAAGCGTGGCCGAAATCTCGGTGACATCGTCGGTCGTGAGGGGCAGGGGATAGGCGTTGACGTCGATTTCGAAACCGGCGCGGCGCCAGAAGAGCGCCTGGCGATAATAGACCTGGTACTCGATGTCTTCATTCATTCGCTTGCGGTGACACATGAAGTCGACCTTGTCCGCCCGCAGCTTCTCCTTGATTTCATCGATAGCCGTTGCGAGCCGCGCATCGTCGAATTTGTCGAGCGCGCCTTGCGTGAGCAGCGGCAAGTACTCCGGCGTGACGTCGAGATCGCGGAAGTACGCGCGTATCGCGTCGTCCGCGCTCTTCAGGAGTTCGGTCTCCGAGGCGAACTCGCTCAACGGAAGCAGGTCTCCCGGAGAAACGTCGATGCCGAATGACCGATACCACTGCAGGGTCACGAGCTTGCTGAGCCGATCGCGTTCGCGCAGCAGCTTCTCTGCCGGGCCGTTGTGAACAAAACGCGGCTCCGCGTTCGCCTCGACCGCTTTGCGGATACGTTCCTTGTCGCAGGGGTGAGTGTCGAAGACGCTGGTGTTGACCTCTTCGACCTGGGCCATGATCGATCGACGATCTTTATCGCTGAATGCGGCAGCTTTCATCGCAGCCAGCCTGGGCAGATCATCGATCTTCTTGTCGCTGTCGAAGGCCAGTGACAGGTCCGTCACCGCCACCTGGTGGCCGGCAGCAAGCATACGCATCGCTTCGGCCGTCTTCTGGTACGCATCGCTGCCGACCAGGCTGATCTCGTAACGGTCAGCGTCGAATTCCATCTCACGCGACAATGAGAAGCTGAAGAGCGCGGCGAGCATCGACAGCAGGTGCAGCAGCAAGCGGACGACAAAGCTGCCGAGCGATGCAAGCAGGGCCGCGAGACTCAGTACCGGGTTCTCGCTTTCGCCCCAGTCGTCGACGAAACGATCCCAGCTGTCGCGCTCGTGCACCTGCCGGTAGAACCAGAAATTGATGTAATGCACGATGGCGGAGGAGCGCATTCCGGCGCGCTGCGTGAAATGACCGAATTCATGGGCGAGCACGCCCGTCAGGGATTGCAGGCTCAGACCGTAGATCAGCGGCATGCCGATGGTCAGTGTAAGGCTGTTCGAAAACGGTCCATGCGTCAGGTGGGCTGATGCGTTCGCCTGCGAGTCGACCAGGATCTCATCCGGCATCGGCGCACCGATTGCATCCGTGATTCGATCGACGAGATCGAAAAGGAGCGGTTCGCGCATCGGTTCGAGGCGCACGGGCTGCGGGCCCTGGCCGACTCTCGCGAAAAGTGGCCTGAGCAGGAAGAGCGTAAGCAAAATCATGCCGAGTAACGCGGCGGCAAACCCGACCAGGCGCAGGTAGCCCGGTTTGTCGATGGCCCACAGGTAGCCCTCGACGGCAACCCAGATGACCCCGGCGCCGCTCAAGAGCGTGATGGCAACGTAGATGACCGGTAGCAACAGCATCATCGCTGTCACCGGGATCAGTTTCGCCAGGTAACTGCGCGATGCGGGTGGAATCTCGGCGGCGTCCTTGAAGGCCTCGGCCAGTTCCGCCTTGGAGTAAACGTCAGCCTGCCTGGTCTTCTTCGGCGCCGGCTTCGACCGATCTGGCAGCACTCCGAATTCGGCTTTCGGCGGTTCGTCCACCGGCGGAGCCGAAGTGGTCTGAGGCTGCGCCGTCTTCGGCGCTGGCGCATCGACGAGCGACAACTCGGCGGCCACGGGCGCCGACGGCACCATCTGCACGACGATGCCGAGCTGCTCGTACCTGCGCTGTTTCTTCTGGGCATCATCGCGATCGAGGTCGCGCCCAAGCGTGACGGACTTGCCCGAGAAGATCGTTTTCGCGGTCTTCTCACTGAAGCGCTGCGTGAACTCGGCCTCGACCTGGGCCGCATTGCGCCCAGGCACGAGCCGCCCGTCGAAGACGAGGCGGTACGTCAGTTTTTCCGCGGTCTCGACCATAAGGCACTGATTCTAGCGACGATTCAATGTATTTGAGGCTAGTCATGTCTCAGTTTTGAACCGCCGATACCACCAGAACACAGTGATCGGTGCGACGAGCCAGAACAGCTCCACCGGCGACATCGTCGCGAACAGCTCGAAAAACATGTCAAAATCCCGCGGGCGGAGCCGAAGCAGCACGTTGAGGTACACGCCCGTGTACAGGACAGCGCAGATCACCGTTACCGGGTCGCGAGGAGTAGAGGGCTCGGTATCCCCGGAATCCACTGACTCCGCGCCCTTCAAACGACCGCTCAGACCCAATGGGGTCCTTGCAAGGGCGTACAGGATCAGCAGTGGAACCCCGATCGCGAGCGCAATGACATCAGCCCCCGTGTGGGCTATGCCGAAACCGAATTCGAGGGCGTGGGCAACGATCCCTATCAATATGAGCAAGGCGATCTTCTTGGCCATCGAGCTACGTCGTGATGATCGAGTTGGCGCCGCACATAGGATCGCGACGGGAACCGGGCAGTAACGCCATCATCGCTAGTAGCGTATGCCGTACTGGGCGATGAGCTGTTCGGCCTGCTGGCGCATATAGCTCGGGATGTCCTCGTCCTGCAGCAGTTCCCGTGCCTTTACCGGGTCAGTCTGAACGACGCGGTAGATATGCCGAATCTTGGCCTGGCCGCGTTTGTCACGGTCCGCGATGCTGGCGATGAGATTCGCCTGCTCATCAGTTGGCGTGCTCCATTGGAAAGACAGGTGCATGATCGCGTCGTCTCTTGACGGGCCAGGTGGAAGGTTCTTTGCCCAATGCGTGGCTCCGGCAGGATCGTTTGAGTACCAGTGCGCTGCGAGTTGGCCGGTCGCGGAGCTGCGCACTTGTTCGTCGCTGATATTGTTCAGCCAACGCAACGCTTCCGCTGGATTGCGCCGTGCCTGCTGGGCAATCACCTCCACATAGGCCATGTCTCTCGCTCTGCCATGTGGCAATTGATCGGCAAGCTGTTTCGCCATCATTGCATCTTTCCGCGCAACGCCGGCAATCACTGAAGCCTGCAACTGCTCGTAGCCAGGCTGTCCTTCAAACTGTTGCACGAAGGCCTGCGCTTCTCCTGGCGAACGACTCTCGGCGAGCGTTGCCGCGATCCGGTGCCGCAGGGCGGTCTGCTGCGCCTCGTCCAGTCTCGGTAGCAGCCGCATCGCCATATCGAGATCGTCGTTGACCAATCGGTGAGAGACCATCTGGATCATATGTCCAGCCGTTTCATCGTCCTGGTCCAGGATCCACTCGATCGCGGCGTCCGGGTCCTCGCGCATCCATGTCGAAGCGAGATTCTGGGCAGCCTCGAGCTTTTGCGGCCCGTCTGGAATCTGGTCCAGGAAGACGATGGCCTCGGTTGGGTCCTTTCGGGCGATTCGCTGCACAATGTTCCCAATGAGATTCGATCGCGCTTCGACATTCGGTGTAGCGAGTGCTTCTGTCAGCGCGAGCTGTGGATCCGTCTCTGCGATATTTCCAAGTACGGTCATTTGGAGGGTAGGGAACCGTCCGCTGTCATTCTCGCGTGCCCAGGCCAGTGCTTCAGCGGGGTCTTTCTTTGCCAGCTCGGCCGCAATTGCCGTACCGAAGGCTCTGCGGTGGTCGCTCGAGCGGGTTTGTTCGAAATAGCGAATCGCTGCCTCGATGTCGGTGCTGGCCAGCGAACGCACTGCGCTGTAAAACTCTCCCCTCGAAGGGTTGCTTTGCCCACCGGCGAGTACGCTTTGTATGACCGCGTGGGGGTTCTCGCGCGCCATGTTGCTGTTGATGATCATGCGATAGCGATCGCCATCTGCTGCGACGGCGAAGAGGTCTGCGTACCGCAGGGCATCGGTCGGGTCTCGCAAAGAAACGTAATAAGCGAGCCAGGAAACGTAGTCCTGTTGTTCGACGCCCCGATCGAGCCCGTTGATGAACGCAATCGCTTCCGCGGGCGACTTGTCGGCAAGCTGATAGAGAAAACGTCCGCGGGACGAACGATCCGGGCCGATTCCGAGTTCCGCCTCGATACGATCCGTGATGTCGTTCCCCATAAAACCGAAAGCGGCGTAGAGGCTTTGCGCAGCGGAATTCTGGTGTGCCACCGACGTCTGCGTCTTTGCCGCAAACAACGCATCGTCCAGGTCCTTGCGTGCCCACGCTCGCCACACGGTCCGCTCGATCGATTTGACACCGCTGAACGAATCGGTCCGCGCAAGCGCGAGGGCCGATGCCGGATCGGCCTCCGCAAGGCGGAAGAACAGGATTTCGAGGAGCTGCACACGCTCCTCGTCGTCGGCAATCCTGTTTGCCTCGAAGATCAGGTTCTGGACCTCTCCGGAGCTGGATCGTCCCGCAATCGCATACAGGGCAGATGAACGAGCGAATTCCGTCGGCAAAGCGACGATTTCTTCGATTCTGGTCAGGCTGGTGTACTGCTCGCTGCGGTGTTTTTCAGCGGTAGCGAGCTCCATCTTCGGCACGTCTGCGATGTCGCGGACGATTTCCTCGGGTGACTGGTTGCGCGACGGTGCAAATCGGTCGGCAGCAAGCATCGCCAGAATGCCAATGAGTATGCCGCCAGTAAGGGTGGCGATTAATCTGGCCATAATCGGGCTCCATGGCTCGGCTTCCCCGCCTGCAAACCCATTCTACACGCTCGTGGTCAGGGCGGGGCGCGCAGCCGAGACCGTCCCTGTTCAGTCGCCGATACCGAATACGTTTCTCGCGTTGGCGCCGAGGAATTTCTCCTGCACCTCGGGCGCCAGCTCCAACTCTGCAAGACCATGCAGTGCTTTCCCCGGCGTAATCATCGGGTAATTGGTCCCGAACAGTACCTTGTCTCTTCCGTTCGTCTTCATGTACTGGACAAGCTGCGGCGGATAACGAGTAACCGTGTAGGCGGAGGTGTCGATGTAGACGTTGGCGTGTTTCGTCGCCACCGCGATTGCCTCGTCCGTCCAGGGATAGCCGATGTGTCCACCGACGATGACCAGCTCCGGGAAGTCGAGAGCGACCCTGTCGAGGTAGATCGGTCTGCCGACCTCCGATGGCATCAGCGGTCCGGTATGGCCGATCTGAGTGCAGAATGGAATGCCGAGATCGCAGCAGGCTGTGTACACGGGATAGAACAGGCGATCGGTCGGCGGAACCTCCCACAACCAGGGGAGTACGCGAATGGCTTTGAACCCCAGCTCGTTGATGCAACGTCGCACTTCGGCAACCGCGTGCATCGGCTTGCTGATGTCGACCGAGCCGACGCCGATGAGTCGATCCGGAAACTCACTGACGAAATCGGCCACCTCGTCGTTCGAAATCATCACGTTGCGCGGCGCGACCCATGCGGAGATAAGGGCCTTATCGATGTCGCCCTCGTCCATTATTTCGATAGTTGACCGTACCGGCAGCTGCTCGGTCGGAGCTTCCTGGCGACTCCAGCGCCGCAAAGGCTCGAAGATCGGGTCTTGAGCATGTCGGAGTGTCGGATGTTGCGCCCACGCGTCGATGATCATTAGCGGTTAACCGTTTCTTGTTCGGGAAATCACGGACTGCGATGTGCCCGTATTCGTGTTCTGCCACATCCGGATATTACGCGCGTCGGTGGCGCAATCAGTGTGAATCCTGGCATGTACTTGGCGAGTCCTCAGTTCGCTGCATTCACTTGTCCTTGAACAACTGAAAATCTTGCGTCGGTCTACCACACAGGCCTTCCAACCGGCATGATGCTCAAGGGTCGCTCGTTGTCCCCCATTCTCAAGACTCTTTTTACCCAACCATCCATGAAGACACCTATCACAACCGTACCTAGATCCAATGCCTCAGCCTGCAAGTACACGTTCTGCGCGGCATGGCCGGCTTCCATGTGAGCAAATCGGATACCTTGTTGGCCGTATTTCCCGGTAGTTCTCTCGTACACGGCGGAGAAGACTATCGCGATTGCGCCTGCGCCAGCGTGCTCTTGCCAATAAGCAGCTCTTGATAGAGATTTGAGAACATCACCCTTACGCACCTCGCTCAGCGCGTGCGATTCAGGATTATAGCGGTAGACCCCCGCGGCCAGACCCTCGACGTTCTCAGCGGCAACATACACCTCAAGAGGATACAGCGCGCCCGCCGATGGCGCGGTTCGATAGTGAACGCCGGACACACCTTGTGCGGCCCATAGCAGCTGAGACAACTCGCCGAGAGTGAGCGGCTCTGGTTTGAAGCTCCTGACTGAGCGCCTTGATTTCAGCGCTTGCTCGACCGAGATTGCTCCGGTTAACCGGGGCTGAGGAAGTTCTATTATTGGACCGGAATCGGCTGGCCGATCATGCGGATTACTTGAGGCACAACCCGGGAACAAAAACGGGCTGACGGCGAGAATGAACACTACCAGTCTCATCAACGTGTCCGATTATTGCGAAACGTTGCGTGCTCAGGATCGACGAAGCACTGCGAGCACGTTTGATTCGCCTGCGTCAAAAGTATTGTCGGCGCGCCTGGGTGGTCAATTCTGGGATGTACTTAGCGAGACTAACTGTGACATCGGGAGTCGCAGTCGTGACTTTGAGTCAGTAGCCGCCATTCTACCCCGAAACGGCTGGACGGCTGGTTCCGGCCAGAAGCGGACGGTCAGTCCGTTCCAATCAAGTAAACTAACGCAGCCGCTAGGACTGCTGCTGAAGTCCCAAGAATCGGAACCCACAATGGCAGCGTGAATTCCTGATACGCGACCGTGGACAGGGCAGCGATTGCCACCGCCGTCAATACCGCGTTCCGGAGAAGTCTGTAATTCATGAGTGGCCGCAGTGACCTGGAAGCCGTCATTCTACATCAGAGGCAGCCAGCGACTCCTTCCGGCCAGAAGCAGCCGCTCAACTTCCAATTCTATTCGCCTTCGATGATCCGGCAGCCTATTCGAGAATGAAGGGCCATAGTCTGTGCGGATCGCGTACCGCCAGTTCGATGACAGCTTGAATCGCTGGAGGATTCTCCTTGCGCTTGTCGTAAGCTACCTGCTCGGATATCCACTGAGCAGCTAGTTCTGAGGGTGTGGGAATCCTCTCCATCTAGGCATAGCAGATTAAGTTTGCAAACGGCTGCAACTACTCTTCAGTGACGTACTTGCACACGCGTTCCATACGTGAGCCCCCGCCGTTGGTTTTTTCGAACCTGCACACTTTCTTGCGCTTCGGCATTTCGCTGGCACTTGCAGCCGAGTTCTCGGCGGCATCACCGGATTCCGTGGTTTGATTTGACGCGCAGGCAACGAGCGACATGGCGATTACAGTCACGGCAATTGTAGTCTTCAAGGTGTTCTTCCTTTTGTTATTCGAATCCCCGGGACCAATTCAGGCCCCGCTCCCTGGCGGCCGAGCACAACCGGCCACCGGGTTGTGGACCCGGTTCGTTATTCAAAGTTCCTCGACGGACTGTCCGGCCGTCAGTCCCCTTCCAGGCCCAGGTGCTTCAGGAAGTGCGGCAGCAATTTTTTCGACGCGTCTTCCAGTTGCAGCTCGATGCCCAGCGTCTTCAGATCCGTCATCTGGAGTTCCGCGTAGCCGCAGGGGTTGATGCGAGAGAAGGGCTCGAGGTCGGCATCGACGTTGAGTGCCATTCCATGGAAGCTCGCGCCGCGACGAATCCGCAGGCCGACACTCGCGAGCTTGTCGCCGTCGACGTAGACACCGGGCGCGTCAGCACGTGCCGCCGCTTCGACGCCGTAGTCGGCCGCGAGATCGACGACCGATTGTTCCAGGGCCGTTACCAGCGTGCGCACGCCGATATTGGCGCGCTTGATGTCGATTAGCGGGTACACCATGAGCTGCCCGGGGCCGTGATAGGTGACCTGGCCACCCCGGTCGATCTGCACGACCGGGATTTCACCCGGTGTCAGCAGGTGTTCGTTGCTCGCGTTCAGGCCCATCGTGAAGACGGGCGGATGCTCGCAAAACCAGATCTCATCCGGGGTCGCTTCGTCACGCTCGTCCGTGAACTGCTGCATCTTGCGCCAGAGCGGGACGTACTCCTGGCGACCCAGGAAGCTCGTCTTCATAACGCCATCAGCACGTCATCGTGCGCCGACACGTCACGATAGATGTCATCGAGCTGCTGCTGGCTGGTCGCCATTACGGTGACGGTAACGGACACGAATCGCCCGTTGCGGCTCAGCGTCGCCTGCACGTTCGAGTCGTCGACTTCACCGACATGCTTCTCGACCAGTGATCGCGCGGTCGTGCGGAACTCCGGCGTATCGCGACCCATCATCTTGATAGGAAACTCGCACGGGAACTGCAGTGGCGATTCCTCGCTCATGCCTATTCGAACCAGAGACTCACGGAGTCGCGCGTACGCTGCCAGAACGAGCCGGTCGGATTATCGTCCAGTGCGCGCAGCGGCGCGTTCAGGACTTCTTCATCGCCCAGCCGAACCTTGAGTTCGGCAACCGGTTGTCCGGCAGCAACCGGGGCCTCCACGATGGCCGGTATATCAAGCGTCGACTCCAGCTGGTCGTAGGCGCCGCGCCGAATCGTGATGTAAAGGTCTTCGAGAACACCGAGTCGCGACATCTCCCTGGCGGACTTCCAGACGCGGGCGGTCGTGACTTCCTCACCGGCCTTATAGAGCAGGCGAGTTTCGAAGAAACGGAATCCGTAGTTCAGGAGCGCCTGGCTGCCGTCCGTGCGCGCCTTGTTGCTGGCCGTTCCGAGCACGACGGCGACGATGCGCATGTTGTCGCGGCTCGCCGACGAAACCAGGCAATAGCCGGCATCCTCGGTATGACCGGTCTTGATGCCATCAACCGACGCATCGCGCCACAGCAGCGAGTTGCGATTGCTCTGCTTGATGCCGTTGAAGGTGTATTCCTTCACCGCATGCCAGCTGTAGTACTCCGGGAACTCTTCGACCATTGCTCGTGCCAGCGTCGCGAGGTCGCGCGCCGTGGTCGTGTGGCCTTCGGCGGGCAGGCCGGTTGAATTGGCGAAATTCGTGGAGTGCATGCCGAGCTTCACCGCGTACTGGTTCATAAGTTCGGCAAACACGCTCTCGGTGCCGGCAATGTGCTCGGCGAGCGCCACGCTTGCGTCGTTGCCCGATTGCACGATCATGCCCATTAGAAGGTCCTGGATCGAAACTCTCGTACCAACCTCGATGAACATCCGGGATCCCTCGGTTCGCCAGGCCTTCTCGCTGATCGTGACCTCGTCCTCGAGCCGAATCTGGCCCTCTTTGAGGGCATTGAAGACCACATAGGTCGTCATGATCTTGGTCAGGCTGGCCGGCGCCAGTGCCGAGTCGGGATCCAGCGATGCCAGCTCGTGGCCGGTCTTGCTGTCGACGACGAGGTAGCTTTTCGCGCCGATGATGGGCGGCGCGGGGGCCGGCATTACCTGCGCGGTGCAGACCGACGTCAGCAAAAGCAGGGCAGCAGCAGTGATCAGGGACCTGTGAAACATGGGATCTCTTGCGAGTGGCTGGAGGCGCGGTATTGTACGCCGCAATACGCTCCGCGGCTATTCGACGATGAGGTACGGATCCATGATGCCGATGTTCTCCAGTTCCTCGACGAGGATGTCGTACTGGATGACGCCGGCGACGGGCCCGATCCGGACGCGGTAAAGGGCAGGCGTCGACGCGCTGTCTTCATGAATGAATGCGCCGGATATGCCCGAAGTGCCCAGGAACGCGAGCCGGCGCTCCGCATTGGCCCGGTCGCCGAACGCGCCGACCTGGACATAGATCCGGGTCGATGGCACCTGCGGCGCACGGGAGCCGGATTGCGGCTGACTGGCCGGCGCCGGCGTGCTCACCTGGCGAGTCGGGCGATCACCCGGCGTCTCGTCGAAGCTGATTGCCGTCACCTCGACCAGGCTGGTGCCGTTGTTGACCATATCGAGCTTGATGGCCGCGGCATACGACAGGTCGATGACGCGGTTGTGGACGAACGGCCCACGATCGTTCACGCGAACTATCACGCTGCGATTGTTCTGCAGGTTCCGGACGCGCACATAGGTCGGTAGCGGCAGGGTCTTGTGTGCCGCCGTCATCTGGTACATGTCGTAGACCTCGCGGTTCGAGGTCAGGTTGCCGTGGAATTTCTTGCCGTACCAGGAGGCGACGCCGCGCTCCTTGTAACCGGCGCTGGACGGCATCACCGTGTAACGCTTGCCGAGCACTTCGTAGACGGGACCGTTGCCGTACTTGCTACGCGCCTCGGGTCGCGGAACCGCATCGCCGGGCAAGTCGGGGATGCGGGTGCTGCCGGACGGAGGGCCATCGTCGCGGACGTTGCCGCCACCGCAGGCCGCGAGCAGCAATGCAACAATGCCGGGTAGCAGCAGCCTAGGCTGCATCATCCTCGACACGCAGCGCGATCTCCTGCCCGAGTTGGTGCGCCGCGAGTGCGTACATGACGCTGCGGTTGTAGCGCGTAATTACGAAGAAGTTGTGGAAACCCACCCAGTGCTCGGTGCCGTCACTGCCTTCGTAGGTCAGCAGCTCGCTCTTGCTGTCGGCGTCCATGCCGGTTACGAACATCACGCCCTTGCTGCTCAGCGACGCGACCGTTTCGGTCGTCTTCAACGTGTTGCGCGGCTTCGGCACCGGGTCCTTCCAGTCAGCGCCAAGCGTGGCCCGCGCCGTCACTTCCTCGCCGGTCTGCCAGCCGTGCTCGACGAAGTAGTTCGCGACGCTGCCGGCGACATCCGCCCAGTTGTTCCAGATGTCGCGCTTGCCGTCACCGGTCGCGTCGACGGCATAGGCGCGGAAACTCGACGGCATGAACTGCGGCCTGCCCATGGCGCCTGCGTAGGACCCCATCGGCACCGTCGCGTCGATTTCTTCCTCGCGCGTCAGCACGAGAAACTCGGCGAGTTCCTTGCGAAAAAACTCCGATCGCGGCGGATAGTCGAACGCCAGGGTCGCCAGCGCGTCGATCACCCTGTCCCTGCCCGTAATGCGGCCGTAGTAGGTTTCTACGCCGATGATGCCGACGATCATCTCGACGGGAACGCCGGACACCTTGCTGATGCGCTCCAGCATCTCGCGGTTGTCGCGCCAGAACGTCGTGCCGGCTTTGATGCGTTCCCGCGTGATGAAAATCTTCCGGTACTCACCCCAGGTCAGTGTGCGCTCTGCCGGCTTCGAGATCTTCTCGATGATCGATGCCTTGATCTGAGCCTTGCCGAGCAGTTCGCGCAAAGCGTCGCGGCCGAACTGGTGCTTGGCTACCATTTCATCGATGAATGCGGATACGTCTGGACGATCGACGTCGACATAAACCACGTCGTCGACCGCCCGCGCACAGGAAACGGAAACCAGCAATACGAGCGCAACAACGAGAAGTTGTTTTTTCATCAGTGTGGTAAAAGTTTCCGGTGAGAGTGGATCGACATCAGAATACCGAATCCGGCCATCAGCGTCACCATTGAGGTTCCGCCGAAGCTGACGAGTGGTAGCGGCACGCCGACGACCGGCACGAGGCCGGTGACCATCGCCGTGTTGACGAATACGTAAACGAGAAACGTCAGGCTGATAGAGCCGGCAAGCAGGCGCGAGTATGTGTCGTGCGCTTGCACCGCGATGAAGAGGCCGCGGCCAATGACGAACATGTAGAGCGCGAGCAGGGAGAGCGAGCCGAGCAGCCCGAACTCCTCGCCGAGGACCGCGAAGATGAAATCGGTATCGCGCTCCGGCAGAAACTCGAGGTGAGCCTGGGAGCCGTTGGTCCAGCCCTTGCCGAACATGCCGCCGGAGCCGATCGCGATCTTCGACTGGATGATGTTGTAGCCTGCGCCGAGCGGGTCGCTGTCCGGGTTCAACAGCGTCAGCACGCGCTGCTTCTGGTATTCCTTCATGAAGTTCCACAGCACCAGGGCACCGGGGATCGCGAGCACGCCCATGCCGAGGATCAGCCGGAACGACATGCCGGCGAGGATCACGACGATGATGCCTGATGCCGCGATCAGCAGCGCTGTGCCGAGGTCCGGCTGTTTGGCGATCAGGAAAGTCGGCACCGCGATCATTACCGCGATGATCAGGATCTGCGAAAGCTTGGGCGGCATCTGGCGATCGTGCAGGTACCATGCCGCCATCATCGGCACGCCGAGCTTCATCGCCTCCGAAGGCTGAAAGCGGACACCGAGGTCCAGCCAGCGACGGGCACCCTGTCCGATCTCGCCGGTAAGCAATACGAGGACCAGCAGGATCAGGCCAGCGAGGTAACCCCACGGCGTCCAGCGCCGCAGGAAATCGGGCGACAGTTGTGCGACGACGAACATGGCGACGAACGCGACGCCGAGACGCACCATCTGGTTGATCAACAGCCGGTTACTCTCGCCGACGGCGCTGTAGAGGATGAACAAGCCGAATCCGCAGATTAGCAAGAGGCCGCCCAGCAACGGCCCGTCGACGTGCATGCGCCGCATCAGCAGCGCGAAGTCCGATAGCGGTGCGGCCTTGGGTGCTACGAGGCGTTGTGTATCACTCAGCGGCATCGTCAGCGTATCCCAGGTACTGGTCCATGATGGCTTTCGCGATTGGCGCCGCGACGCCGCTGCCGCTGCTGCCGTTCTCGACGATGACCGCGACCGCGATGCGCGGATTGTCGAGCGGTGCAAACGCGATGAACAAAGCGTGGTCGCGCTGGCGTTCCTCGAGTTCCTCCTCGTCGTATTCTTCGTCCTGCGCGATTGAAATAACCTGTGCCGTGCCGCTCTTGCCGGCCATCAGGTAGGGCGCGCCAACGCCGACCGCCCGTGCCGTGCCGCGCGGGCCCTGCATGACGTCGTGCATGGCCTGGATCACGTTGTCCCAGTAGAAGTCGTTACTGATCTCGACGTCAGGTTGGCGCTCGGGGCGGATCATGGTGCGTTCGCCGGTCAACGCGTCCTCGACGGCGGCTACGAGATGCGGCCGGAATCGCGTACCGCGGGTTGCCAATGCACCTGCGGCCGCGGCAAGCTGCAGCGGTGTCGCGAGCATGTAGCCCTGGCCAATCGATGCGATTACCGTCTCGCCGTGGTACCAGCGCTGGTCGTCGCGATTGCTGAAAGAGGCGCGCTTCCAGGCGCGCGACGGCACGAGTCCCGAATGTTCGCCGCCTACGTCGATCCCCGTCTGGCTGCCGAGGCCGAAGCGGTTCAGGTAGTCGTGCATGTTGTCGATACCGACGTCCCCGCTGATCTCGTAGAAATAGACGTCGCAGGATTGCTCGATAGCGTCATGGATGTCGACCGGACCGTGACCCTCGGGCTTCCAGTCGCGGTAGCGGTGCGTCGAGTCAGGCAGCGTGAAATAGCCGATGCAGATGCTCCTTCGCGTGAGGTTGGTCGCGCCGGTTTCGAGAGCGGCGAGCGCAAGCATCGGCTTGATAGTCGAGCCGGGCGGGTAGGCGCCGCGCACTGCGCGATTGAACAGTGGCCGGTCCGGGTCGTTTTGCAGCTCGTTGAACTCGGCAGCGGTCATGCCGACGGCGAACAGGTTGGGATCGAACGAGGGCGCGCTGACGAGCGCGAGGATGTCACCGGTCCACGGGTCCAGGGCCACAACCGCGCCGCGGCGTCCTTCCATCGCCTGCGTCGCCGTGAGCTGCAGGTCGAGGTCGAGGCTCAGGTAGACGTTCGAGCCCGGTCCGGGCGTCTGGTCGACCGGCAGCGTGTCGAGCAAGTCGCTCGAATCGCTCGGGATCTGCCGGCCGCGCGCGTTGGTAATCAGGTGACGATAGCCGGCAAAGCCGTGCAGGACCGATTCGAAACTGCTCTCGACGCCTGTCTTGCCGGTGTGTGACGTACCGGCGTAGCGCGCAGCGTCGAGCCGCTCCAGGTCATTGGTGCTGAGCGCACCGACGTAGCCGATGGCATGCGCCACGGCCTCGCCGTCGGGATAGTAGCGCACGAGGCGCGGCTTGAAGTCGACGCCGGGAAATCGCGGCCGCTGGATGGCGAAATTCGCGATCTCCTCTGGGGTCAGGCGAAGCTTGAGCGTCACGGGCTTGAAGCGCGGTCCGCTGCGGCTGAGTTCCTTGTAGCGGTCGATGTCGTCCGCTTCGATCAGGTCAAGTGCCGCCAATCGCGTGAGCGTATCGTCGATGTCATCGACCTGCTCGGGGATCAGCTCGAGCTGATAAGCCGGCAGGTTCTCGGCAATGACGCGTCCCTTGCGATCGAAGATCAGGCCGCGAATCGGCGGAACCGCCTCGATGCGTACGCGGTTACCCTGCGACTTCTCGGCGAATAATTCGTATTCCACTACTTGCAGCTGCACGAGGCGCGCGATCACGAGCCCGAGCAGCAGGACCGCGATGACCGCGGAGAGAATGACCCGGCCGATGAACAGCCGGCGCTCGGAGTGGTGGTCCTTGATCGGTGATAGCAGGCCCACGTCAGGCTCCGGATGGCGCCCGGTAGCGCACGCCGAGCAGGAACATATAAAGGAATGGCCAGATCATCGTGCCCGTGATGACCGGACCCCAGTAGTCCACGGCGTCGGCCTCGATGCCGGCGACGCCGTTGATCCAGAACAGCAGGAACTGGTACAGCGAGAGCAGCGCGAACACCGTCGCTGTTAGCTGCAGCAGCGGGAAGACCCGCATCAGCAGGTGAAAGCGCACGGTGATGAAAGCGGCGACGCAAATGGCCAGCGCATGCTGGCCCAGCAGGCTGCCGTAAGACACGTCGAGAACGATGCCGATGATCCATGCGATGCCGACGCTCCAGGTTCGAGGTAGCTGCATCGCCCAGAAGATCACTAGCAAGACGAGCCAGTCCGGACGGAAGGGCTCGGCAGCCTGCGGCAGCGGCATGATCGACAGCATCAGCCCGACGATCAGCGTCACGATGACCGGCAGGCGGCGTGAAGCGCGTTCCCTACTCATCGTCCGCTTCGGCCTCCGTATCGTCTGCGACTACCGGTTCTTCCTCGACCTCGGGTGTCGACCAGATCAGCATCACCTCGCGCACCTGGTCGAGCGCGGCTGACGGTTCGGCCGTCACGTCCGCGAACGGTTGCTGCGGTATGCGGGTGACCGACGTCACCACGGCCACCGGGTAGCCGGCCGGGAAGGCACCGCCCAGGCCCGAGGTTACCAGCAGGTCACCAATCAGGATATCCGCGTTGTTCGGCAGGAACGGCAGCTCCAGCCGGTCGATCTCGCCGGTGCCGACGGCGATCGTGCGCAGGCCGTTGCGATTCACCTCGACCGGCAGCGCGTGATCCGTGTCGCTGATCAGAAGCGCTTCCGACGTCATCAGGCCGGTCTCGATGACCTGGCCGACGACCCCGTCGGAGTCCACGAGGGCCTGCCCGTCGTAGACGCCGTCGCGACTGCCGACGTCGATCACCAGGTTGTGGCGGTAGGGATTCGCGTCGACCGCCATGATCCCGGCGACCCGGACCTCGTCGCGCACCGTGTTGCGTGCGTCGAGCAGGGCTCTCAGCCTGGCGTTCTCCGCTTCCAGCGCGGCAAGGCGCTGCAGGCGGGCATTGGTCAGCAAGCGCTCCGCCTTCAGGCGGCCGACCTCGAGCTGCAGGTCGTTGCGCGACGTGGTTGATTCGCCGAGCCAATCCCAGAATCGCACCGGCGCATCGACGATCAGCTGCAGCGGGTAGACGGCGACGCCGATGGCGCGCCGCACGGTGTCGAGGTGGTTCTGCCGATGATCGAAATACATCAGCAGGATGCTGATGAGCATCAGCGCGATGACGCGTATGCCGAGCGCAGGGATGCGAGCTGGACTCGATGTATTTCCCCGGGATGCGACCATTGCCTAATTCGAGCCTGCCGTCACATGACCCGGCCGTTGTTTATTCCAGGCCGAATACCGCGGGACCGTGCTCGTCGATGAGTTCGATAACGCGGCCGCCGCCCCTGGCGACACAGGTCAGTGGATCGTCGGCAATAACGACGGGCAGGCCGGTCTCTTCCATGAGCAGCTTGTCGAGATCGCGCAGCATGGCGCCACCGCCCGTCAGCACGATGCCGCGTTCGGCGACGTCGGCGCCGAGTTCGGGCGGCGTCTGCTCGAGGGCTTCCTTGACCGCGCCGACGATGCCCTGCAGCGGCTCCTGCAGCGCCTCGAGGATCTCGTTGCTGTTCAGCGTGAAGCTGCGCGGCACGCCCTCGGACAGGTTGCGGCCCTTGACCGAGATCTCGAGGACTTCCTGGCCCGGGAACGCCGAGCCGATTTCATGCTTGATGCGCTCAGCCGTCGCCTCACCAATGAGGATGCCGTAGTTGCGACGCACGTAGTTCGTGATTGCTTCGTCGAAACGGTCGCCGCCGATGCGCACCGATGCGGCGTACACGATACCGTTCAGCGAGATCACCGCGACTTCCGAAGTGCCGCCGCCGATGTCCAGGACCATCGAGCCGCGCGCCTCGTGGACGGGCATGCCCGCACCGATGGC
>JAAUXZ010071886.1_pt1 | contig 17607 bp, 19 predicted proteins | sample 7278131 | NCBI WGS metagenome assembly JAAUXZ01 (sample SAMN14350119, study PRJNA611818) | marine sediment metagenome | isolation source: surface marine sediment (3m) | place: French Polynesia: Moorea | collected 2018-08 | reverse complement strand
GCAGATTCATGACAGCCTCGCTTTTATCCACCGGCCCCAATTGCATGAGCTCGGCTGTCTCAATCGTCCGGCAATAGGGGCTGGCGATGACCTCGTGCACAGGAATGCCGGCTTTGCGCATGGCATCGCCAGTTAGCCTGGCACCTTCTCGACCCTCGCTGGATAGTTGTCGCATCTTGTCCGGATCACAACTGAAACGCTGATTCGAATTCATAAAATCATCCGAAAGGCTCCAGTCCGTTCGCTCATGTCTGAAGTAAATGGAGTAGCCACCTTGTTGCAGGGCAGTAACGAGTGTTGACCCACTTAAAAGACTGTCGGCGTTTGCCAGGCCGAGAGACAGCAAAAAACATAAAACGCCAAAATACGCGATTCGTTTCATTTCATAGGCATCCGATTTACTGAGCGATGCTGCGGCTGTAGACCAGTGCCTTGACTCGTTTGTCAGGTGACAGCGGAACGAACTCAGACCCAACCTCTCGCCAGCCGAGTGAATCAAAGAACTGAATGGCATCATTGTTGAAGTCTTCTAAACCGACCTGAACGCTTTGGTAGTGGCGTTTTTCACAATCTTGAAATGCCGTTTCAACCAGCCGACGGCCTATTTTTTTTCTGCGGTAGTGAGGATTCACGCATAGCTCGTCAATACAGTTCAGGTTGAGGGCCATAACGCCGGCGATCTGTTCATTGTAGTGCGCAAGCCAGCAGCGCGACTGCTTTTCGATCAGATATTCATGAAAGTACTCGAGCGTATGGCGGTTGAGCCATTCTACGGGCAAATGCTCGCTGTAGGTTAAATGCCAGCAATCGCGTAACAGGGCACTGGCTTCACCAATGGACTCATCGGATAAAGGCTGGACGTGAATACTGGGAAAACTGATGACCGTCATGGGCGCGCAGTTGACGACTAAATAGGGCAGTTTATTTTTAGCGACGTGATGACCTTGTGAAGTCTAAGCGTCACTGCTGAACCAGGCGTCAGAGTTTGAACTCTCCCGCCAGTTGACTGAGTTCGGTAGCCTTGCGGGACACCTGTTCACTGTCGTCGGATACCTGTTTGAATCGTTCACGATTTTGCTGGCTGGATTCGCTAATGGCAGCTAGCGTTTGCTCCGCTTTTTTGAGGATATCTGACTCCTCGGTAGCCGATCTGGCGGCGTGGCGATTTATTTCGGTCACCCGATCGATGGTTTCGGTCATCTTGCTGGTGGTATCCACCGCTTCGGTGATGAATTTCACGCCATTACTCGCATGTTCGACGCCGTTTTTCATCGCCTCGCCGGCGGCCCGGGAACCGGATTGCAGTTCGCCCACCAATTGACCGATTTCCTTGGTGGATTCCTGGGTACGGGTGGCCAGCGTCCTGACTTCATCGGCTACCACGGCAAAACCGCGTCCCTGTTCGCCGGCACGGGCGGCCTCAATGGCCGCATTCAGGGCCAGCAGGTTGGTTTGTTCAGCGATACTGTGAATCGTGGTAACAACGCCATCAATGCTTTCGCTTTTCCGCTCGAGTCTTGCGATAGCCTCTCGAGCGACCTCTACACTGTTGGCCAATTCGGTGACTGCCAGTCTGGCCTCTTCAATCGTCTGGTTCGCCGAACTGCCCTGTTGGCTGGCTTCGGCCATGGTGTTTGAAGCATTCTCCATGTCTGCGGCTACTTCATCCGATTGCGAGACGAGCCTGCCAACCGCTTTGCTGGTATCGAGGATTTGTAACTGTTGCCGGTCAGCCTCCTGATAAGCCAATGAGGTGGCATCAGAGGCTGATTGCGACAGGCGGTCAAGATCGGTAGAACTGTGGTTGATTTGCCCGAGGATGTCGCGCAGTGTCTGCGCCATCGCGTTAAAGCTGGTGATCATGTCACCAATCATGTCCTGACTTTCCATCGAGCAGCTGTGACTTACGTCTTTCTCACTGATTGCACTGGCAACTTCGGCAATTCGCTTGAGCCGGTTCAGCAGTACCAGGCGCACGAGGTAATAGTTGGCAAGACCAATGGAAAGACCGGCGACCACACAGCCCACCACAAACCAGGGCAGCATGCCTTCTTTCCATTCAACAAAAAACGCCGCATAAAACGGAAAAATGATCGCCACACCGAGCCCAAAGCCCAAAAAACTCAGGAAAAGACGTTGCAGGATACTTTTACTGGGGGAAACCATGAACCAATGCCGCTGACTACTTTTATTTAGTCATCAATATTAGTCCCTATATCGCCATTTCGCCGGCAATCTTTAGTAATAGTTGGACTCTACCGCAGTAATAGGGCCATAACCTGAAACGGTTAGCCTGGAAAATGGACGGTTTTAGACCGGTAAGTGCCCTACCTTGACCCAGATGATGGTCTCTTCGTCGACATAAGGATAGTGCTGGCTCATGTGCGGACTGCGCAACCAGCTGCCAGCGGGGTAGGCGCCAAATTCATCTTTAAACTTGCCGGAGACCACAAAAATCTCTTCGCCGCCAAAATGCCGATGCGGCTGGAAGCGTTCACCGGCTGGCCATTTCACCAGGGCCACGTGTTCACCCTCGAAATCATGCAAGGGCATGACCTGCAGGTTGCCCTGGCCTTGCAGCCACGCGGTATCTCTGGTGTTGATGCGAACGGTTGTCTTATCTCGTTCGTTTATCTGGTCAAGCTTGACCAGTAAGGTGCAGCCAGGTTCGCTAAACGGTGAATGAGACGAACCGGGTGGATTTCTGATGTAGGTTCCTGCCGGGTAGTCACCATTCTCGTCCGAGAATACACCGTCAAGCACGAGGATTTCTTCGCCCCTGGGGTGCGGATGCGCTGGAAAGCTCGAACCCGGTTCGTATTTCACAATGCTGGAGGTGTGACCATGCTCTGCTGCCTCGCGCTCTAGCGGCTTTCGCCAGACTTTACCACTAGGGCTTGCCACCCAGTCCATCTCTTCAGTGTTGATCGCCAGTCGTTCGGCGAAATCCATATTGAGCTGGAAATCTCGGCTTGCTTCGGTGGCGGCGGAAGATTGCGTGGTCATGGATTGTGTCTCGGCCTTGTAAGGTGCTGACGGATTTTAATAATCCTTGTAGTTGTTATAGATGCTTACTTCGTCATTGTTACTGATGGCGAAGACGTTAAATTCCTGTTTTGGCGCGCCAGGTGCATCCATGCCCGGTGTACCAGATGGCATGCGCGGCACAGTCAGCAAACGAATATCAGATTTGTCGGCTAACACACGCTTGATGTCCTGCGCCGGCACGTGGCCTTCAATCACCACACCATCGACGATGGCGGTGTGGCAGGACGCTGCTTCAGGCGGAACATTCATGTTTTGCTTGTAAGGATTCACGTTTTCGACCTTTATATCCTTGACATCAAAATTGTGCTTTTCAAGGTGGGCTATCCAGGCCGAGCAGCAACCGCAACTCTCACTCCGGTAGACAATGATTTCATGTCGATCTTCTGTGATGCCCTGATCCCAAAAAGGATCGGCTGAGAAAACGTTAAATGACAGTAGCGCCAGCATACTGACAAAAAGATATTTCATGGGAGATGTCCGCCTAATCTAACTGATAAACTCTGAGTGATCTGGTAACGATAAGTTCCTTGACCGGCCATTAGTACTGGAGAGTAACAAAAGTTGGCATCGTTTTGTGGCAAAATGAGGCAGCCAAGGCTGCCACGACGTGTAGCGACAAAAAAAGGGGGAGAGCAAGCCAATGACTGAAAAAACCTGCCTGATCATCGGTGGTGGTCGCGGAATGGGAGCAGCCATCGCTCGTGAAATGGCTCACCGCGGTTATCGACTGGCATTAATGTCACCGTCGGACAGTTGTGAACATTTGGCGGTCGAACTGGGGCAGGTGGCGGTTCGCGGCAGCGCAGAAAATGCGGCCGATACGCAAGCCGCATTTGACCTGGCTATGGATAGTTATGGTCGCGTCGACTCGATGCTGATTCATGTTGGTGGCCCACCGAAGGGTGACCTGCTAGATATAAATGAAGATGACTGGGATAAAGCACATTCGATGGTTTTAAAACCGGTGATTCGCCTGGCAAAACTGGTGACTCCGGTAATGCAGCAGCAGGGCGGTGGATCAATCGTCAACATCACAACTTTCTCGGCGCTGGAGCCCAGTCTAACTTTTCCGACTTCCAGCGTTTATCGGGTCGCAGTATCCAGTTTTAGCAAGCTTTACTCGGATCGTTACGGCCCCGACAATATTCGCATGAATTGTTTGCTGCCAGGGTTTACCGACAGCCTTGACTTGCCACAAAAGTTTGCCGATATGTCGGCCCTCGGACGCCTCGCCAAAGCGGAGGAGCAGGCAAAAGTCGCGGCCTTTCTGCTTAGCGATGATTCGAGTTTCATCACCGGGCAGAGTTTGCGCTCGGATGGTGGCGTTACCCGTCATCTGTAAGACACAACAGGAGGAATGACATGCGCTGGAGTCGCAGCCTGCAAACCGTAGATGTGCATTGCGAAGGCGAGATCGGCCGGGTTATCACCGGAGGTTTCCTCGACATTCCGGGGTCAACCATGGCGGCCAAGTTGGAGTATTTGAACCGTCGTGATGACAGTCTGCGTCGTTTTCTGTGCTCGGAACCGCGCGGAGGCCCGGCCGGTTCCTTTGTTTTACTAACCCCTCCCACGCGGCCTGAAGCCGATGCTGGAATGATTATTTTGCAAACCGATCAGGCGCACGCTATGTCCGGTTCCAACGCCATTTGTGCAGTCACTGCGATTCTCGAAACCGGAATGAAACCAATGCTTGAACCCCGAACCCAGGTGGTGCTGGATACAGCTGCCGGCCTGGTGACTGCCGAAGCAAACTTTAGTGATGGCCACATTTCTCGAGTCACCATTGATATGCCGCCTGCGTTTGTTGTAAGCACAGCTAATGTTTTGCAGTCAGATAAATGGGGTCAGATTAAATATGACGTTTGCTTCGGCGGAGTGTTTTACGTACTGGTCGATGTTGAGCAACTGGCGCTGCCGATTGTGCCCGAAAATGCCCGTGAACTGGCAACGATCGGCGTAGAGCTGCGTGCCATGATTGCAGAGACGACTGAGGTCAGGCACCCCGAGATTCCGCAAATTCATGGCATTGCCTATGTCATGTTCCGTTCCGAGGAACCCGATGGGGCAATACGTACCTGCACCACGTTACCACCGGGGCGCGTTGACCGATCCCCCTGTGGCACCGGCTCCAATGCCAACATGGCAGTATTTCATGCGGCTGGACAGGTTAACCTGGGGGACTCGATGGTATCGCGTTCGATTATTGGTGGAGAGTTCACTACCACCGTAAAGCAGGAAACAACTGTTGGATCCTACCCGGCAACGCGTAATACGGTCTCTGGCCGAGCCTGGATTTACGCTATTTCGCAGATTGGTCTGGATCCTACTGACCCATTTCCGGAAGGTTTTATCCTCTCTGATACCTGGGGCCTAATCTGAGCATTTCCCGTTAGCCCTTCGAGATTCGATTGGCAGGCTGGTAACGGGTGGTAACATGGTCTGGTGTGCACAAACGTTTTGACCATGATAGCCGGCTTAAAGTTACTCCATGACCTCCCTTCATTTTCCGCACAGCACGGTGCGGTAAGGTTTCCGTGATGCAGGCGGTCGATAAATCTCAGGGCTGGGTTGCCAGACTGCAGCTCGAATTTGTCGCCGGCCAACACCGCACGCAAATGATTCCGCGCGAGCGAGTCGGCCCCTTATTGGTGCAACGACCGTTTTATCCCGAACAGGAAACCTGCCATGCGTACCTGATACATCCGCCTGGTGGCGTGGTGGGTGGTGACGAACTCGATCTGCAGATATCTGCTCGGCCAGCGGCCCGCGCGCTGTTAACGACACCGGGCGCGACCAAGTTTTATCAGAGTGCTGGTCAAACCGCTCTTTACAGCCAGCGCTTTACAGCTGGTGATAAATCGAGGTTTGAATTTCTGCCCCATGAAAATATTTATTTCCCCGGCGCCAATGTTGCCATGCATAGCAGTATTGACCTGCGATCCAGCAGCATTACGATGTTCTGGGAAAAGCATTGTTTCGGACGCCCCGTCATTGGCGAGGTGTTTGCCAGTGGGCAGGTAACCGCCCAACTCGACGTCGCCATCGACGACGAACTGGTGCTGACGGAAACACAAAGAATAAACGCAACCGAGGTATCCTGTGCCAGTGGTCTTCGAGGTTACCCGGTGATGGGAACCTTTCTGCTGTATGCAGCTGACCTTAACGAAAACTTGCATCGTGGAATTACCGAATTATCGGTGCAGCAGGGTTACGCGGCAGTCACTAGCCCATTAGCTGATTTGCTCGTCATTCGATACCTCGGTAATAGTACCGCCGATATGAATCGATACTTTGTATCAGTTTGGCAAATGGCCAGGCCGCTACTGATCGGAAAGCCAGGTCTGCCGCCACGAATTTGGGCAACCTGAGCCTACCTAACAACAACGAGGGGAACGTATGGAACTAACGCCACGTGAAAAAGACAAGCTTCTCTTGTTCTCGGCAGCTTTGCTGGCCGAACGCCGCCGCCAGCGCGGACTGAAACTCAATTATCCCGAGGCCGTTGCACTCATCAGTGCGGAGATTATGGAAGGCGCTCGAGAGGGCAAAACGGTGGCGGAGCTGATGGATTACGGCAGAACCCTGTTGACCGAAAACGATGTCATGGAAGGTGTCGCCGACATGATTCATGATGTGCAGGTAGAAGCCACTTTTCCCGACGGTACCAAGCTGGTTACCGTGCATCATCCGATTATTAGTGACTACGCCTCTGAGTCCAGACCCGGCGCATTGAAGGTTGAAGACGGCGACATTGAATTAAACGCGTTTCGTGAAACCATCGAGGTAGAGGTTGCCAACAGCGGTGATCGGCCGATTCAGGTGGGTTCGCATTATCACTTTTATGAAACCAATTCGGCGTTGCAATTCAACCGTGACCATACTCGTGGTTATCGGCTCGATATCCCAGCCGGAACAGCGGTGAGGTTTGAGCCCGGCCAGAGTCGGACGGTGACCCTGGTTCGTTACGCCGGTGAGCAGATGATTTATGGATTTAACGGCCAGGTAATGGGCAAGGTGGATTGACATGGTAGCGATTAGCAGACAGGCATATGCCGAAATGTATGGACCGACCACCGGTGACAGTGTGCGCCTCGGTGATACCGACCTGTGGATCCGGGTAGAGGACGATCGCACCATTTATGGTGACGAGGTTAAATTTGGTGGCGGAAAAGTTATTCGCGATGGTATGGGGCAAAGTCAGCGTGTGTCGGCCGAAGTGGTTGATGTGGTTATTACCAACGCGCTGATTGTTGATCATTGGGGCATCATCAAGGCCGACATAGGCATAAAGGATGGTCGCATTAGCGGGATTGGCAAAGCAGGTAATCCGGATACCCAGCAGGGTGTTGATATTGTCGTCGGCCCGGGCACGGAAGCGATCGCTGGTGAAGGACAGATTCTCACTGCCGGTGGCATCGATGCGCACATCCATATGATTTGCCCCCAACAGGTCGATGATGCGTTGATGTCAGGTGTGACAACCATGCTTGGTGGTGGCACCGGACCGGCTACCGGTACCAATGCAACGACCTGTACGGCCGGTCCCTGGAACATACATCGTATGTTGCAGGCCGCCGATGAGTTACCAGTGAATCTGGGACTACTGGGTAAGGGTAACGCCAGTCTGCCGGAGGCTCTGGAGGAGCAAATTAAAGCGGGCGCGATCGGATTAAAGCTGCACGAGGACTGGGGCACCACACCAGCGGCGATTAACAACTGTCTCAACGTTGCCGAGGCCATGGATGTGCAGGTCGCTATTCATACCGATACGCTGAATGAATCCGGATTCGTTGAGGACACGCTGGCAGCGATTAATGGCAGAACCATCCATACCTACCATACCGAGGGTGCAGGTGGTGGCCATGCGCCCGACATTATCAAGGCAGCGGGTTATGCCAACGTACTGCCATCCTCGACCAATCCAACACGCCCTTATACGATCAATACCGTTGACGAACATCTCGACATGTTAATGGTTTGTCACCACCTTGACCCCAATATTGCCGAGGATGTGTCCTTTGCGGAATCGAGGATTAGGCGGGAAACGATTGCGGCCGAGGATATCCTGCACGATAAAGGCGCCTTTTCGATGATTGCCTCCGACTCGCAAGCCATGGGGCGTGTAGGCGAAGTCATCACGCGTACCTGGCAGACCGCACATAAAATGAAAGTCCAGTTCGGCACTATTGAGGGTGATACTGAACATGCCGATAACCTGCGCGCCAAACGCTATATCGCGAAGTACACCATCAATCCGGCGATTACCCACGGTATTGCACACGAGGTTGGCTCGGTAGAGGTCGGTAAACTGGCGGATCTGGTAATGTGGAAACCTGCGTTCTTTGGTGCCAAGCCGTCGTTAATTATCAAGGGTGGCATGATTGTCGCCGCGCCCATGGGCGATCCCAATGCTTCTATTCCGACGCCGCAGCCGGTGCATTATCGACCCATGTTTGCTGCATTGGGGGCGGCCCGGCAGGCGACATCGATGACCTTTCTGTCAGCGGACGCCATCAAAGAAGGTATAAACGATCAGTTGCAATTGAAGTCTTTGATTTCGGCGGTAAGCGGTTGTCGCGACGTTACCAAGGCTTCGATGATTCTTAATGATTATCAACCTGATATTAGTGTTGATTCGCAGACCTATGAGGTTCGAGCGGACGGTGAGCTGCTGGTCTGCGAGCCCGCTACCGAACTGCCACTGGCGCAAAAGTATTTTCTGTTTTAATCATGATTCGATTGACGCAATTTGATAGCAGCGATGCGGTCGTCTACAGCACGCTGACCTTACCGCTGGAAAAACGCATCAAGTCGCGCCTCAAGGTGTCGTTGGACAATGGTGAAGAGGCCGGCCTCTTTCTTGAACGCGGGCTCGTTTTGAAAAATGGTGACAGACTGAAATCTGATGACGGTCAGGTCGTTGAGATACGTGCGGCCGAGGAAACCCTGAGCATTGTCAGGGTTGATGATCCCTTGCTGATGTCGCGCGTTTGTTATCACCTCGGCAATCGTCATGTGCCGCTGCAAATCAAGGCCGGTGTTGTGTGTTACCAGCATGATCACGTGCTGGACGATATGGTGCGAGGTTTGGGGGTCGACGTGGTTGTCACTGATGCAACCTTTGATCCGGAACCCGGGGCCTATGGCGGCCACTCTGCCGGCGGTCACCATGCCCACTGACATATCTTTAACCCGGCTTTTTCAGCTGATCAGTCCCTCGCTGCCGATCGGCGGATATACCTATTCACAGGGCATCGAGTGGGCGGTCGAAGAAGGCTGGATAAACGACGAAGCAGAGCTTTATGAATGGATTAAAGGATTACTGCAATCCAATCTTTGTTATCTGGAGTTACCGGTTTTATCGCGCATGCAGCGTGCCTGGAATGAAAAAGATGCCGGCCAACTGCAGCACTGGAGCCGTTACCTGGTGGCCAGTCGCGAGACGCGAGAATTGCGAGAGGAGGAAAGGCATCGTGCGCGGGCGCTGTATCAGGTGTTATTGGCGCTGGATGAGGCAGTGATGCAGCGGCGTGAAATAATAGAGCAGAGTCAACATGCTGGTTTCAGTTACGCCTGCGATCAATGGCAGATTGAGGAATCGACTGCGTTGCAGGGATTCGCCTGGAGCTGGATGGAGAACCTGGTACTGGCAGCCGTCAAGATTATTCCGCTGGGCCAGAGTGCTGGCCAACGTCTTTTATTCGAATTATCAGATCCATTGTCAAAGACTGTTCAGGTTTCGCTTGAAGTTGACGACGCGGATATTGGTGCCTCGTCGATGGCCATGGTTATAGCCAGTGCCTCGCACGAGTTGCAATACAGCAGACTATTTCGTTCCTAGGAGAAAAATCATGCATCAGGTCGCGCCACTCAGAGTTGGTATCGGTGGCCCGGTAGGGTCCGGCAAAACAGCTCTGCTCGAGCAATTGTGTAAGCATATGCGCAACGACTACGAGTTGGCCGTGGTAACTAACGACATCTACACCCGAGAGGACGCCGAGTTTCTTACCCGGCATGAAGCGCTGGAGGCTGAGCGTATTGTTGGCGTGGAAACCGGTGGGTGCCCGCATACCGCGATACGCGAAGACGCCTCGATGAACCTGGCGGCAATCGAGGACCTCGCCAATCGTTTTCAGCAACTGGATATTGTTTTTGTGGAAAGTGGTGGTGACAACCTGTCGGCCACTTTCAGCCCTGAGCTCGCCGACCTGATGATTTATGTCATTGATGTGGCCGAGGGTGAAAAGATTCCGCGCAAGGGTGGACCCGGCATCACACGTTCCGATTTACTGGTAATTAATAAAATTGACCTGGCTCCCTATGTCGGCGCTTCACTGGAAGTCATGAAGTCGGACACGCAGCGCATGCGAGGCGATAAACCCTTCGTTTTCTCGAACCTTAAGTCGCTAGAAGGTTTAACGAAGATTGTCGACTTCATCGTAACCGAAGGAATGTTGCGACGCCCCAACTAGATAACCGGGCGTGGCTGCTGCCTGACGCTTTAAGCAGGCGATTTTTCACATCATCTGCACACTAGAGCAGTGACAATGCCCGTAATTTCAGGAACTAATTCGAATGTTGACGAACTGATTGAGAAGTTCGTCCGTTTGCAATGACCCGGTACGTCAGGAGCCAGCTTGATCATGAAACAAGACCCAGAAGCCGCTGGTGGTGGTTCGTCAGCTGAACCCGCCACTGTAGAACTGCGCCAACTGTCACTATCCTATCCACTTGTCGACCACCAGCTTGATGTCCTCACAGGGGTCGGGTTGCGCCTCGTTGCGGGTGAGACAGCCGCCATCCTCGGGCCGTCCGGTTCAGGAAAAACCAGCATGTTATTGCTGCTTGCAGGTCTCGAACAACCCAGTTCCGGAGAAATTTTTCTCGACAAGTCCAACCTGGTCGATCTGGATGTCGACGAACTGGCCGATCTGCGTCGCGATCGCTTGGGCATTATTTTTCAATCGTTCCACCTGGTTCCCAGTTTGACTGCATTAGGCAATGTTATGTTGCCGTTGGAAATTGCCAGCAGGGCTGATGCTGCTGAACTCGCTAAGAGCATGCTGGAACGAGTTGGCTTACAGGAACGCGCCGATCATTATCCATCGCAGCTGTCCGGCGGTGAGCAACAGCGGGTAGCAATTGCCCGTGCGCTGGTGCATCGACCGAAATTATTGCTGGCTGACGAACCCACCGGCAACCTCGATGCTGATACGGGCGCGCGCATTGTTGAATTGCTGTTTGATCTTAACGAGGAGACCGGTTCAACCATGATTCTGGTAACCCACGATGAGGCAATTGCTGCGCGCTGCGACCGGGTTTTTCGCCTGGGCCACGGGCAACTGATTGAGGACGAGGCGCATGCCGTTTCTGCTTGATCTGGCCTGGCGCGATTTGCGCGCCAGTAGCCGTTCGATCTGGGTATTCTGTGCCTGCCTTGTGCTTGGTGTTTCGCTGGTTGCGGCGAGTGGCGGTTTGTATCGCATGGTAAGCGCGGGGCTGTTGGCCGACACCCGTGAAATTCTTGGCGGTGATGTGCAGGTCGATTCTGAACAACCGCTGCCAAGGGAAGCCCTGGACTGGATGAATGACCTGGGTCAGGTGTCATTACTGACCGAGATTTACACCATGCTTGGTACCGAGAACGGAGAGTTCGTTCGTGTTGAACTGCAAAGTGTCGACGAGGCTTATCCGCTTTACGGTGATCTGGTACTGGAGCCTGCTGTTGATCTGCAGGAAATACTCAAACCAGGCTCAGAGCAATGGGGTGTAGCCATCGATCAGTCGCTGGCCATGCGATACGGACTCGGCGTGGGTGATGAAGTCACCATAGGATCTTCGCAAATGTTGGTGCGCGCTTTGATCATGGATCAGCCGGACCGCAACCTGACGGCCGACTGGCGCGGTCCACCGGTATTAATTAACAAACAGGCGATTGATGACGCCAACCTTATTCAGCCTGGTTCTAGAGTCGACTACGATTATCGCGTGGCCACGGCAATACCGGCAGCCGAGTGGCGCGAGCAGTTTTATCAGCGTTTTCCTGATCAGACCTGGGAGGTGCGAACCTTCGAGGATCGCAGCGAACGAATTGCGGAACGGCTTGGGCAGATCGCCTCGGGGCTGTTGATTATTGCTTTCAGTACGCTGTTTATTGGTGGTCTGGGTGTTTTCAGCAGTATCCAGGCCTATCTGCAAGCCAAGCTGAAAACCATTGCGACTCTGCGCGCTCTGGGCTTGCGTAATCGGCGACTGGCAACCGTCTACCTGTTGCAGGTAGGCATACTGGGTGGTGGCTCCAGCTTGCTGGGATGTTTATTAGGCGGCGCATTGGCACTGGCCGGCGCCCAGGTGGTTGCCTCTCAGGTGGATATCACGACCACATTAGGTGGTTTGGTATTGCCGCTCATCAGTGCTTTCTCATTCGGAGTGCTCACCGCATTCTGTTTTGCCTTGCTTGCCATTGGTCGCGCGCTCGCGGTGTTGCCAGCATCCTTGTTCCGCGATGCCAGTGCCAATGCAGGCATTGCACCCTTTGCCTGGTGGCTGGCGACCGCTATCTGCGGTGCTGCCATTATGGCGCTCATTATTTTGACCCTTCCGGCGCCGATATTTGGTATTGGATTTATCGCGGTGGTTTTATTCCTGATGGGCATGCTGGAACTGATCCTGCGCGTTATCCGCAAAGGCGCACGCCGACTGGAAAAAAACTCCGCCTTAACCCGCGGTTATGCCTGGCGTCTGGCGCTGGCTAACTTGCACCGCCCCGGAACACCGCTGCGCAGCACCTTACTATCACTCGGTTCTGCACTCACCTTGCTGGTTGCCTGTACGCTGGTGGTGGTATCGCTCGTGCGAACCATACAGGCAACCATCCCGACCGAAGCACCGTCACTGGTGTTGTATGACATTAACAGTTCACAAGTTGAAAGTGTTACCAAGGCAGTCCTCGGTTCTTCTGAAGGGGCCAGAGTGGAGACCGCCCCGCTGGTGCGTGGTCGAATTGAAGCGGTGAACGGCCGACCGGTAACCGAGTTACTGGCTGCGGGCGACAATGAGCTGCGTGATGCATTGAACGACGATCACAAGCTCAGTTATCGGGCCGGTAATATTGACGGCATAAAACTGGTAGAGGGTAACTGGTGGGCTGATGCCGATAGAACGCCGAGAATGTCGTTGGAAGACCGCGAAGCCCGTCGCCTTGGTGTAACCGTTGGGGATACCTTGACGTATCGAGTTGAGGGCCAACTGATTGTAGTTGTTGTCGATGCCATCCACATGCAAAAAGGTTTGCAGACGCGTTTCTGGTTTGAAGGCATATTAACCGACGGCTTGCTGGACGATTATATTTATCGGCAGGTCGGCGCCGCCTGGCTTGAAGAGGGTGGTGGTATCCCGGCCCAGCAAGCAATTGCAGCAGTTGCACCTAATGTCATTTCCATTCGAACCGAAAGAATTCTGGCGACCGCGCGCAGCTTGCTTGGACAGGCAACCGGTGGTCTGGCAGTGGTCGCGGCGATCAGCCTGTTCGCCAGTTTGCTGGTGCTGGGCAGTGTGATTGCAGCCGGCCGTTCGAGACAGGTGTACACGGCTACCGTGCTGAATACGCTCGGGGTCAGGCTTTCTGAGATCCGCAAGAGTCTGCAGCTTGAATACCTGCTGCTGGCAGTGGTGACCGCAAGTTTTGCTCTGTTGCTGGGTTCAACCATTGCCTTGCCATTACTGGAAATCAGAATGAAGCTGCCGTCGGTGGATCTGATCTGGGTTGGTGCTTTAACTGCCGGTTTTGTGAGCGTGCTGGCGCTTGGTCTGGGTGCTCAATACCTGCTGCGCCGACTGAGACTGAAGCCGGCCTTGCTGCTGCGAGACGCCGGATAGTTTACTGGCTGGAAGCGCTGGCCTTTTGCTGTTGGGCAATGCCCTCTCGCCAGGTAATGAAAATGCCGGCAGCAACAATCAGGCTTATGCCGAGGGCGCTGATCAGTGAAACGGATTGCCTGAAAACGATGTAATCCAGAATGGCAGTGAAGGCCGGGGTGGCGTACCAGAAGGGCGCAATAAAACTGGCGTCACTGCGTTTCATGGCGAGAATGTTGGTCGACTGAACGCCCAGCATCAAAGCGCCGATCAGCAATAAAAACAACCACTGCGCCAGGCTCGGTGATTGCCAGACAAATCCCAGCACCAGCAGCGATATCGTGGCCCCAATCATATTGTTCACCAGTAAAATTCGGAATACCGGTTCGCGGCCGCTGAGCTGTTTGATAAAGATAACCTCAATACCAATAAAGATTGCTGCCATCAGTGCAACCAACGCGGCTGGCTGAAATGCGCCGGTTCCAGGTCTGGTAATTAATAATGCACCGAACAAGGCGATCGACGCCGCGGCCCAGCGACGCGGCCCTGCTTTCTCTTTTAGCAACCAGACTGACAGCCCCATCGCCACGATGACGCTAAGAAAACTGATCGCGTTGGCGTCAGCCAGTGGCATCAGGATGGCCGCTGCGAACAGGCATGTCACACCGCTCCACCCGGCAATGCTGCGTTTTGCGTGCAATCCCCAGGGGGTACCCGCAAATGAAATAGGGCGAAAAATAAAAATCAGGGACAGACAGAGCAGGGCGACGATAAATCTTGCTGCCGAAATCTGCATCGGGTGCAGCGCTGGTCCCAGTTTTTCGGTGCCCAACACCTTGGCCATCAGTGACAGCAACGAAAACAGTGCAACCGAGCACAGGACCAGGATAATACTTTGGGTGATTGGGCTGAGCTGACGCATTGGATCGTTATCCGTTAAAGACGAACAAGCCGGTCTCGCGAACAAACTGCACAATCAAAATGACGGCGAGCACAAGCAGTAAAACCCGCAGCAAGGACTGATAGGTTTCCACTTTAATACGATGCCTGATTTTTTGACCGAGCAATAGTGCCAGCACTGCTGCGAGAGCCAGTGGTGTTGTCTCGACAACCAGTTGGAGGCTTACCAGCCCCGCGGCTGACAACACAATAATTTGCGAGAGCTTACCGACCAGGAAGCAGGAATTCAGTGCCGGCACCATGGTGTCTCGGGGAGTTTGGAGGGACAGAAAATAAATCAGTAATACCGCAACCATGACATTGGTGGTGCCCGCAGAGAATCCTGCGGCAAGTCCGAACAGCGCCATTGCCAACAGGCCATTGGCCTCAAGCCAGGCAGCCGGTATACGCAAGTTATTCATCAGGTACAGCAGGATGAGTCCGGCCAGCAAAGCACGAAAGGGTGCTGGATCGACAATTGCCAGGATGCCGCTGCCGATTACCGAGCCCAGTAAGGCAAAACCTACTAACGGCAGAAAAACCCGTGTGCTGTTTAACGATGATTTGCTGTTTACAATACTGGCGACGTTAACCGCCATGGTTGGCAGCAGAGTAATCAGTATAGCCGTGCGAATGTCCATCATGGTCGCGAGGATTGGTGTGGCCACCATCGGAAAACCAAGCCCCAGTGAGCCATGCACCAGTCCCGACAACAGCATAACGCCGACTATGGCCGCCAGAATGGGCCAGTCAAATTGCAGCAGTGAAAGCATCGGCGGATGGTAACAGAAAGCAAAAGCCGACTTTCACCTGATGTAAGATAACGGGCAGGACATCTGCAGAGGATGTTTGAATCAACAGTAGCCTGAGTGGAAACTATGAAATTAATGCGTGTTGGCCCAAAGGGGCAGGAAAAACCAGCTCTGCTCGATGACTCTGGAGTGATCAGGGATTTATCAGACCATATCAGCGATATCGGCGGTGAGGCTCTCGGTCAGCAAAGTCTTGATCGCCTCCGAAACATCGACACAAGCAGTCTCGCTGTGATCGAACCGGATACTCGAGTTGGTCCCTGCGTTGCAAATGTGGGTAAGTTTGTCTGTATTGGACTCAATTTTTCTGATCATGCAAAAGAGGCCGGCATGCAGATCCCGGAAGAACCCATCATTTTCAACAAATGGACATCTGCAATCTGTGGCCCAAACGACGATACCGAAATACCTCCCGGTGCGACTAAAACAGACTGGGAAGCCGAGTTGGGTGTGATCATCGGTACTGGTGGTAAAAATATTGATGAGTCAGAGGCCTTGTCGCATGTTGCTGGATATTGCGTGGTCAATGATGTCTCCGAACGATCCTGGCAGCTGGAGCGATGCGGCACCTGGGACAAGGGCAAGGGCTTTGATACTTTTGGACCGATAGGTCCCTGGCTGGTGACGCCCGATGAGATCGACAATATTCAAAATCTGGGAATCTGGCTTGAAGTTGATGGTCGGCGTTTCCAGGATGGATCGACCAGCACCATGATTTTTTCTGTCACCAGGATCGTCAGTTATCTGTCGCAGTGCATGTCGTTACAGCCGGGTGATGTTATTGCAACAGGGACACCACCAGGCGTTGGTATGGGTCAAGATCCCCAGGTCTTCCTGCAGGGTGGTGAAACGGTTCGGCTCGGTATCGATGGACTGGGAGAGCAGCGACAGAGAGTCGTAAGGTTGTAATGGGGTGGCGCGCCCGAGAGGATAGACTGAAAACAGGGTTGCCTCCCCTGTTTTCACCCCTGCGGGGTGCTGGCGCAGTCCCAATGCATTCGCATTGGTCGAACCTGGAGGTTCTCATCAATCGCTCGAGCACTCCAAAAACCAAAAAACCTCCGCAGGGGAGGTTTTATGATTTATGGCGCGCCCGAGAGGATTCGAACCTCTGACCTCTGCCTCCGGAGGGCAGCGCTCTATCCAGCTGAGCTACGGGCGCATTTGGTGAACGGCGCGAAGTCTATCAGGTTTCTATTGGAGTAGAAAATGTAACAAGAGGCCGACGAGGATAGACTTGAAATGCGATTGCCTCTCGCATTTCAATCCCTGCGGGACGCTTCGCGGTCCAAATTGCTCACTCGCAATTTGTCGAACCGTAGGGTTCGCATCAATCCTCTCGCTTCGGCGCAAATAAAAAAGGCTCCCCTGTGGGGAGCCTTTTTTATTTGTGGCGGAGAGAGAGGGATTCGAACCCTCGATGGGCTTTTGACCCATACTCCCTTAGCAGGGGAGCGCCTTCAGCCACTCGGCCACCTCTCCGGAACTCTGTACTCGCAAGCCTGTAATCTGGCGGCTTTTTGAAGGACGCATAAACTACATTGCATGGGCTTGCCACGCAAGGATAAAACAAAAATTATTCTGATAAAAACTGGCGGCGAAAATACAGCCGCCAGACTCCCTGAACGGGATTAGGGACTAGGCCATCTCTCCCGCAGCGTCCGAGCCATCCTCGGATTTAATGCGTTCATAGATTTCTTCTCGATGCACCGCCACCTCTCTGGGAGCATTTACACCGATTCGAACCTGATTGCCCTTGACGCCGAGTACTGTGACAGTCACTTCGTCACCGATCATCAGCGTTTCACCAACACGCCTTGTCAAAATTAACATCCAATACTCTCCTTATTCCAAATTGCAAGTAATCGACCCGATTTCCTATACGGGCCACCTTCCTGTTTCCGACTCTTTAAATGGTCGGTTTTTATTTTGAAACCCTACTGTAGCG
>JAAUXZ010126180.1_pt1 | contig 17641 bp, 16 predicted proteins | sample 7278131 | NCBI WGS metagenome assembly JAAUXZ01 (sample SAMN14350119, study PRJNA611818) | marine sediment metagenome | isolation source: surface marine sediment (3m) | place: French Polynesia: Moorea | collected 2018-08 | reverse complement strand
TCCCCGGGCCCATCGCTCCTCACGGCGGAAGTCGTGCTGCTTCTCGTTCAGGGTTACATCGAACTCCTCGACTTCGAGTCCCTGCTGCTGAAGCTCCATTTTCAACTGCGGCAGGTGCGATTCGAGCAGGTCGCGGGCCATGGAAAATTCGGTCGTGATTTTGATGCTCACCGTGTTGTTTTCGGTGGCAATCTGAACCCGCATAGCGCCGAGATGATCTGGCTTCAGGGCGATCCGCGCTTCGGATTGGCCGCCTCTGACCGTTACGGCGATGCGCTCGACAATCCGGGGCAGATTGTTTTCGCGAAAATCCTCGGTCGACGGGGGAAGCGCCTTTTCCGCCGTCGGCGGCTGAGCGCCCCGGCTCGCGGAAGGGCTTAACCCGCGGTCGACGGCCATGATGCCGTCGGGACGCTGGTCGGCCTCAGCGCGCGAGACCTGAACGACGCGATTGGGTATGGTCTGAAGGTCTGAGGCCAGGCGATTTGATTCCGTCGTTGAGGCGGTCTCCCCTTCCAGGAACTTCTCAACGGGCGTTTCCTGCCCTCCAGCGCCTGTATTGGTACCCGGCTGCGCCTGCTGTGTCTTGACGGCTGGCGGCGGATCGAATTTGCTGTTGCCGGCCCTTTGGTTGCTACCCGTGTCGTTCTTCGGGGCGTGTGCGGCGATCGTGTTGATCGCGGCATCGGCCTCAAATGGTTTGGCCGTCGGCGTCTGGCTCGGTGTGGTTTGGCGATTGATAGCCTGGCCTGGTTGTTCTTCGACGTTTTCCGCTTGTACGCCCCGCGCAGATGTTGCCGCGGCGCGGGCATTATCCGCGCGCGGCAGGGCGGCGGCATCATCAGCCAAGGCCCCTGTGCCGGGAACGACCGTTTTGGGCGCAACCGATCCTTGGGCGTGAGTCGGTACCGGCCGCAGGGCCGTCTCGACAGCCTCTCCCTTGATTCGATCGTCGCCGGCTTTGGGCCGTTCCACACCCGCCCCTTCGGAGGTCTTGGTAACGGGAGGGCCCGAATAGGACGTCAGGTCGCTTACCGGGAAGGACGTGGTCTTTTTGGGCAGGGTATCGGTATTCGGTGCCAGAACGGCGACCGCTGCACTTGTGTCGCTCTCGGTCCGTTGGTTTTCATTGGCGATAAGTGCCGTGGTGTCATCCCCAGCCGTTTCTTCTATTTCCGGAGCGGCCTTTTCGCCACCGGCGGTTTTCGAATTTTCGCGGCCCTTTATTTCGCGCAGCGTGGACAGGAAGCTGGGGGGCGCTTTATCTGCCGATTCGCCAACTGTGGTGTCGCGGGGCGCACTGTGGTTGGATTTGGCGGCAGGCAATTCGTTTTGGATCGGCAATTGGGGGACAGCGTTCAAAATAGATTTCCTTTCCAGTCCGGTCTTTTTAGAGCATGCGGGGGTAAACGGGCTTATTTAGAAACGAGAAGAAAGCATAAAATGTGCCATCGTAAAAAAACGACGGCGTCATTTGGTTTCCTTAAAGACAAATGTTTTAAATTCAACAATATTTTTTCCATCCGCACCGGTTACAGTGGGTCTCGCGTCGGGTTGTAAAGCCCTGGTGGCGGCAATAACTTCCCCGCGATGCAGGAATTTCCCGTTTCTACCCGCCCTGATCGCCATTTTTACCTGCCCCGTGCTGCAAGCGTTTTCCGGCCTGATGACGGCTCACGGCGGCTTCGTCGATTTGCTTCTTTTCCTGGGCATTGGCTTTGTTCGCCTCGCTTTCGAAGAAACGTTCTTTTAAATTCTCGATAATCTTGCGGTTTTTCAGGGCGGTCAGCAATTGGGCGCGCTTTTCCTCTTTTTCTACAGCAAGTCCTTCCACCAGGCCTTTCTGCACCTCGATTTCCTTCTCCAGCCGCCCCAGGTAGCGGTGGTAGAGCAGCATCTCACCGGCAGCGGTATCGGCCTTCATTTTGGTTTTCAATTCCTGCTGGTACTGTCGCCGGTTGCCTGTCATGATCGCCAGGGTGTTGCAGGCATGATCCCACTTGCGGTGCGACTCGGAAAAATCCTTGTGCGCGTTTTCCTCCAGGTGTTTGCGATGTTTCAGAACGGATTCCAGTTTGAAACGGACGGCCATGCCCACCCCCGTCAGGCCATCATCGCCATGAGTTGGTTGCTGCTGTCTTCGAGGGTCATGGTCGCGTCAATATCTTGGCGGAGATATTCCTTGATAGGCCCGATCATCTTGATGGCGTAGTCGATTTCCGGATTGCTGCCTTCGACATAAGCCCCGATATTGATGAGGTCCTCGGCTTTGTCGTAGGTCGTCAGAACGGCCTTGAGCTTGCGGGCCAGTTCGCGTTGCGGCGGGCTGACGATGTCATCCATGACCCGGCTTATGCTGCGGGAAACATCGATGGCGGGATAATGCCCCTGCATGGCGAGTTCACGGGTCAAAACGATATGCCCATCCAGAATGGAACGTATGGCGTCGGCAATGGGTTCATTGTTGTCGTCACCTTCCACCAGCACCGTATACAGGCCGGTAATCGATCCGCGTGTGGAGGAGGTTCCCGCCCGCTCGAGCAGTTTGGGCAGCAGTGTGAAGACCGAAGGGGTGTAACCCTTGGTGGTTGGCGGCTCGCCCAGGGCCAGTCCGATCTCGCGCTGGGCCATGGCAAAACGGGTCACCGAATCCATCATCAGATTTACGCGCAGCCCCTGATCACGGAAGTATTCGGCAATGGCGGTCGCCACGAAGGCGCCGCGCATGCGAATGAGGGGCAGGTGATCCGACGTCGCCACCACGATGACCGAACGGGCCAGACCCTCGGGGCCCAACTGTTTGTCGATGAATTCATTCAGTTCACGCCCACGTTCGCCGATCAGGGCGATGACGTTCACATCGGCACTGGTTTTCTTGGCAATCATCCCCAGCAGGACGCTCTTGCCCACCCCGGAACCCGCGAAGATCCCGACGCGCTGGCCGCATCCGACCGTCAGCAGGCCGTTGATGGACCGAATACCAAGGTCGAGGGGCTCGCTGATGCGTTTGCGTTGGAGCGGATTGATCGGCGTGGCATAGATGGGATAGGTGGTCTCGCCCACCAGCGGCCCCAAACCATCGATGGGATCGCCCAGTCCATCGATGATCCGGCCCAAAAGATTGCGGCCGACCGGCAGATAGGCCTGTGGCTGCCTGGCGACCACGCGGCTGCCGGGCCCGATGCCCCGCATTTCCTCCAGCGGCATCATCAGCACACGGTTGTCGCGAAACCCCATGACTTCGGCGGGAAATCGTTTGCGACCATCTTTGGATGCAATGTCGCAGACCGTCCCCAGACGACATTCCGGGCCGATGGATTCGACCACGAATCCCACCACCCGGCTAACTTTTCCGTAGGCCTGGATGGGTTTGCATTGATGCAGGCGTTCGCGATAGCGTTTCAGGCAAATGGAAACCGTCATTTTCTCCGCTTCTCAATCTTGCGAACCGAGTCCCATCGTTTCGGCGCGAAAAGCTTCTTCGATGGCCTGGAACTGTTTTTCAATCCGGGCGTCGATTTCACCGTACTCCGTCTGCACCAGGCAACCGCCGGCTTCAATGCCTTCGTCTTCCTCGAATTGAATCCGTTCGGCCGACATCTCCAGAATCGTTCCTCCTGGTGATGACTGAATGTATCGGATGTCGGCGGGGTTCAGGCGAACGGTTATTTTCTCGGGATCGTCGATATTATTTAAGGCTTCGTGTACGATTCCGGCCACCAGCTCCGGCGTTGTCTCCAGCGCCCGGCCGACGACTTTGCGCCCCACGTGAAGCGCCAGATCGACCACTTCGCTTTCAATCTGGTGTTGGAGTTTCTGTCGTGTGTCCGTGAGCTCCGCGATCACGTTTTCCAAAGCCGCGAACAAGGGCGCACTTTGATGCACGACAAGCGCTTTGGCGTCGGCCTCGCCTTGCGCAAACCCTTCCGTGTAGGCTTTTTTGGCGATATCTTCCAGCCGCTCGCGGTCATCGCCGCCGGCGCTGCTATTGCCTGCGGCTTTACCGACGCCGGGCTTCAGGTGGCCGCCGGAGGTCTGCTCGTGTTCCGGTGCCGATGGCGCGAGCGCTTCGTTGGGCGCACCGGCCTTTGCCTTCCCCTCGCCCCTTGCGGGTATATTGGGAAAATAGTGCAGGCGAAACGTGTTGGTCCGGCCGGCATTCGCGCTTTTGATGATCTTACGCAACGAGGGCCTCTCCACGGCGTCCGCTGATAACGAGTTCGCCCTTGAACTCCATGTCCTGGATCAGGGCCGTTATCTTTTGCTGGGCGGCCGACACGTCGTTCATTCGCACCGGGCCCATATCGGATATTTCCTCCTGCAGCATTTCGCCTGCCCGCTGGGACATGTTGCGCAGCACCTTTTCCCTGACTTCGTCCGAGGCGGCCTTCAGTGCCACCGCCAGCTCGGAGGTCTCCACTTTGCGCAGCAGCTTCTGGAAACCCTTGTCGTCCACCAGGATAATATCTTCGAAGACAAACATTTTCTGCTTGATCTGGGCAGCCAGTTCAGGATCGTCTTCTTCGATCTCGCTCATGATCAGCTCGCTCGACATTTCATCCGCCAGGTTGAGAATTTCGGCCAGGCGCTCGACACCGCCGGTTTCGTGCGTCTGGGAATTCTCTTTGTTGCTCAGAATATCTTCGATGACCCGGTTGATTTCATCCACCATGCCCGAATTGACCTTGCCCAGTTGGGCGATCCGGACAGCGACGTCGGTTTTGAGATTGTCCGGCAGGCGCGACACCACCTCGCTGGCCACGTCCGTTTTGGCATGCACGAGAATAATGGCAATTGTCTGCGGGTGTTCATCGGCAACCAGCTTGAAAAGGCGATCGGGTTCGAGGGCCGCGACGGCTTTCAAATTGGTTCCCCCCTCGCTGCCGGTGTCCTTCTGATTCGCGCGCATCGCCTTCGAGGATGACGCCTCGGCGTCCTGAAGGGCACGTGACCGCTGGCTCTGTTGAAGAAATTCCTGAGCGATTTTTTCAACCAGATCGGGTGAAATACTGCCGAGTTGCGCCATTTGGCCAGCTACCGCTTCCTTTTCGGCCGCAGTCAGCCCATCCATGATGACGTTACCGGCTTCAGCCCCCAGCGATTTGACCAGTATGGCTATTTTAAGCGGTCCGGGTAGATCTTTGGCATCCATGCTGCGTTCAACTTTCCATCGTAATCGAAAAACAGGTCATTATGACCGAATTATTGCCGAATCCAATCTTTCATGACACCGGCCGAATTTTGCCCTTCGGCGGAGATCATCTGGCGAGCCTGGTCCATGTAGGAAATCTGGCCGCCCTGGTATTCCCGCTCCAATTCGCCCACGGTTTTGGGCAACTGGCGGATGATTTCACCGGACGGGTTTTCCGAGGTGAGCCATTTGATGAGCGGTCTTACCAGAAAGAGAAAACTCATAACGATGAACAGGCCGACCAGCAGGAAATCGAAAAGGAATTTGAACCGTTTGATGGTTGTCATCCAACCCTCGGACGGGGGCCCTTCAGCCTTGGCATCGACCTTGGCGGTCTCAAAGGGGATGTTCTGGATCTCAACCGCGTCGCCGCGCTCGGCGCTGAAATTGATGGCCCGCTTGACGATACGTTCAAACTGCTGCATCTCTTCGGCGCTGCGGGCGGCATACTGCCACTCGCTGGCCCCCTTTTTTTTCTTTTTGGCTGCCGGTGTATAGGTGCCGTCCACGATCACCGCCGCAGACACCCTTGTCAGGGTGGCATAGGGCATCACCTTGCGGCTGACGACCTTGCCGATTTCATAGTTCTTGGTCTGGTCCTGCTTCTGAAATACGGCGGCGCTGCGGTTGCTGTTCGTGGCCGGTCGTTCGATATCCGTACGGATGCTGCCCGGTTCGATATTGGAACTGACGCCCGGAACCCCTATGGGCAGACGGCCCTCACCGCTGCTGGTTTCGTTGAATACCTGCTCGCTGCGGACCACCTGATTTTCGGGCAGGTATTTTTCCTGGGTTTCTTCATGGCGCACAAAGTTGAGATCGCAGGAGACCCTGACGATCGCCTTGCTGGGCCCCAGTACTTCTTCGAGCATCGTTTTGACACGGTTCTCGAGCGTCGTTTCCATGCGTCGCTGATACATGAACTGATCCGAGCTAAGGGCATTGGCCGAAGAAGGGTCGTCCCTTCCCGCCAGAAGTTTGCCCCGGTTGTCGACCACCGTAACGTTCTCGGTTTCGAGACCGGAGATACTCGATGATACCAGATGAACGATACCCTGGATCTGATTCTGACTGAGTCTTCGTCCGGGTTTGAGTTTCAGGACCACCGATGCACTGGCCGGGCGTTCCTCCTCGACAAAGAGGGTCTGCTCGGGCATGACCAGGTGAAGACGTGAGTTTTCGATTTCATCGATCTGGTTGATGGTACGCGACAACTCGCCTTGCAGGGCGCGCTGATAGTTGACGTTTTGCATGAACTCGGTCATGCCCAGCTTGGCATTGTCGAACACTTCAAACCCGATACCCGCTCCCTGCGGCAGCCCCTCAGAGGCCATGACCATGCGCAGTTCGTGGACTTTTTCTTCCGGAACCTGGATACAAGTGCCGTTGGCTGTGATGCGATAGGGAATTTTCTGACCCTTCAAACGATCAACGATCAGCCCCGCATCCTCCGCCGAAAGGTTTACGAACAGGCTCTGATAATCAGGCCGCCCGCTCCAGTTGATAAGGTAGGCGAATCCACCGACCATCAATCCGACAACAATCAGAAGACTAATTTTTTTTCTCAAGGTCATTGCCCCGAGTGCGGCTCGGAACTGATCGAAGGCCTTGTCCATGGTCTATCCTTTTAGGGTTGGCACGAACATCCGACGGCAACGGCGACGACAGGCGCTGGCCGATGGCCACCGGATGTTGCCCAAACGGTTCGCATCACCTTTTAGATCTGCATGCGCATAATCGTTTCGTAGGCACCCACAACCTTGTTGCGCACCTGCATCAACAGTTGAAACCCGACATCCGCCTTTTGCGTTGCAATCATGACATTGTGGATATCCTGGCTCCTGCCGGCCACCAGATCGGAAACCGCCTGGTCAGCCGCGACGTGCTTCTGATTCACGTCTTCAAGGGCCTGTTCAAGGAGATTGCCAAAACCGGGGGCGGCATCCTTGGCGGCTTTGGAAGATTGATTGGTCGCCGGCTGAATAGGGCCGACATCCTTAATTAAGTTTATTTCCGCCATGGCTTACCTTCCTATTTCCAGCGCTTTGTTCACCATGTTCTTGGTGGCTTTGATGGCCGCCACATTGGCCTCGAAGCTGCGGGTGGCCGATATCATGTTCACCATTTCTTCGGACAGACTGATGTTGGGCAGGGCCACCCGGCCATTTTCGTCGGCGTCGGGGTGATCCGGATCGTGCTTGTAAATCGGCTCGCGGTCGTCATGCACGATATCGACCGCCTTCACCTCGACGGGTCCGCCATTCTGCTGGGCCTTGAGCATTTCGTGAAAGCTCTGTCCCTGGGGATGCGCGGCGAAGACCGCTTCCTTGCGCCGATAGGGGCCGCCTTCCGGCGTGCGGGTGGTATAGCGGTTGGCCAGGTTGCCGGAAATGAGCTTCATGCGCAGGCTCTGGGCCGTCAGACCGGAGGCGCTGGCCCGAAGGGCATCAAGATAACTCATGATCAGTTCCCTCCTTTGATAACGCTTTTTAAAAGATTGAATTTGTTCGCCACCAGCCGGGTGGCGGTATTGTACATCAGGGTGTTTTCCGCCAGGTTCGACATCTCCTTTTCGAGTTCGACCGTGTTGCCGTCCCCGCGGATCGAATAGGGGTTGTGCGCGACGCGTTCGACCTTCGCCGTTTCGACCCGGGTGCTGCCTGGCGCGATGTGCCCTTGGCGGGTCGTTTTCATCGCCACCTGGTTGTCGCCGCCGGATTCGCGTTCCATTTGCGCGTCGATCATCATCTTAAAGGCTTTGTAGTTGGGGGTGTCGAGGTTGGCCAGGTTGGAAACGATCAGTTTCTGGTTGCGAGACCGCAGATCCAGTGATCGCTCCAGCATCGCCATTGTATTCCCGAAGATTCGATCCGGTTTCATGGTAGTGCTTCCCTTCCGACGTCTTCTTGAGAGGCTTTGTATTCATTGAGTTTGTTGCGCAGGGTCCTGACGCTGATGCCCAGAAGTTCCGAGGCTTTGGCCCGGTTCTGGTTGACGGCCTGCATGGTCTTGCAAATCAGAATTTTCTCCATGCCCCGAACCGAGAGACCCGCGCGAATCACGGCGTCATCGTTAGCGGATTGAAGGATTTGGCTGCCGGCTGCAAGCAGGGCGTCGTCTAACATCGGTTCCGGGCTTAGAAGAACCGCCCGCTCGACGCGATTTTCGAGTTCCCGCACATTGCCCCGCCAGCCTTCGGCACATAATTTTTCCAGCGTGTGCACCCCGACGGCCTCAAACCTCTTCGTGTAGAGGGTTTCATACTTAGCGATGAAATGTCGTGCCAGGAGGGGAATGTCATCCCGGCGCGCACGCAGCGGGGGCAGATGAAAGGGAACCACATTGATGCGATAGTAGAGATCTTCGCGGAAGTCCCCGGCTTGAACCGCTGCGGCCAGATCCTGATTGGTTATGGCAATGATCTGTCCGTCAAAGCTGCTGTCTGCAGCCCCGCCCAGGCGTTCGATGCGACGTTCCTGCAGCAACCGCAAAATTTTGGGCTGCAGCGCCAGCGGCATGTCACCGATTTCGTCCAGTATAATGGTCCCGTTGCCTGCCTGTTCGAATTTACCGGCCTTGCGCTGCGCGGCACCGGTAAAAGCACCCTTTTCGTGCCCGAACAGTTCACTCTCGATCAGCGTTTCAGGTAAAGCCGCACAGTTCACGGCCACGAGCGGCCGACCGGAACTGCCGGCAGCAGCATGAATGAATCGGGCCAGCACTTCCTTGCCGGTTCCGCTTTCACCCGTGATCAGGACCGTGGCTCTGGTGCCGGCGACGCGTTCGGCCGCCTCGAGCAGCTGCATCATGGGGGGATTGCACGTGATGAAATTAAGGCCGCCGTTTGCCTCTAAACCAGCCCGCAAGCAGTTTTCAGGCGTTCGCCTGTTTTCGGTGGTCAAGTGATCTAGGCGGGCGGCAAGCTTTTCTGTATCCAACGGCTTGGCCATATAATCGACTGCGCCCCCGTGGATGGCGGCGACAGCTTCGTCAACATTCGGCGCAGAACTGACAACAATGACCTCCGTATTCGGCGACTGACGCCTGATCCGCTTCCAGATGGCAAGGCCGTCGATATCGGCCAAGGCGCAATCCACCAGCGCCAGATCGAAATTCTTATGCGCCAGGAGGCCAACGGCGGCCTGACCATTGGCCGCCATCTGAACCTCCAAACCGGTCCTTTTAAGGATGGCCAGGAGCTTTTTCCTTGCGTCGGCCTCAGCGTCAACGATCAGTGCCGAGCGCTGCTGATTGGCGCTTGTCAGGATTTCGGTTCCTGTACGATGGGTGTCGTGTGCCATGTAGATATTCGTAATTAACTGTAAATATTGCTTTTAAATCATTTTAGCCCGTGCAAATTGAATATCGCCAAGGATTTCTGCAATACGTATGCCAGTAGAAAAGGATTTAATTCTTGAAAGATCCGCCTGTCCACCGGATCGACGCATTGCACAGAAACGCTTTTAAACATCTGTATTTTTTACATTTATTTAATTCTTGCCAATCCAGTCGAGCGCGGAAATCGAAAGGCGGTGCGCAGGCCTCGATGAGCGGTCGTGGGTTTTGTCAATTTATCAAATCATTGACGTCATGACTTTGACACGGCGAGAAGCATGGGGTGAAAAGACCGATGTGGTAATGGCGGACGGGCGGTTTAAATGATTTTTTGGTCCCCTGCCGGCATTGCGCCCCTGTTTGAATTAGCCCCATTTATACGTCCTCTTCGGTTAATATGTGCGGCCGTCGCCACGGAACCCAAACCCTGATTCCGTAACCGTTTCTAAAGTGTGTCATCTGAGGGGACGATAAAATTTTCAACTAAACAAGCTTGCTCTATCATCGCACGCATCCACCGGATGCACATTCCAGCGGCCCAATAGGATCAACCGCGTCCTTGAAACAGGTAGGAGTCATCAAGCGTATGTTTGGATTGAAACGGCGTTGCGTTAAAAATGGGGATGTCGAGGAATATGCCTTTAGATTGCAGGACCTTGAACAGCGTTATGAAGCCTACGTGCTCGTCATGCGCACCCTGCTGGTGCTTCTGAAGGAATTTTCAATGGATATCAGCGAGATCGACGCAGCGGGCTTTAGAAACGCTCTCGATCGCTTTGGAGATCAGTTTTTTGAAGAGACCAGCGCCAAACGCATTCACCGCTGTTTCGACCGCCAGAGACAGTCAATTGCCGGCTATATAGACGATCAGAAAGAGTACCTTGAAGAACGCGACCGCGAGTTGCGCAAAATCATCGATCTCCTGTCTCGGGCTATGGTTACCCTGAATTCTGAAAATGACGCCTACCATCGGCAGATTCTGCAGCGGGGCGAAAAGATCGAGCAGATCACCCGCCTGGATGATATTCGCAAGATCAAATCGGCCCTCGAGAAAGAAGTGGAAAGTCTGCGTGAAACGGTCGAAGCCAAACAGGCGGACGAAAGAACCCGCATCGAAAGCCTTTCGAATCAGGTTGAGAACCTGCGCGAGGAATTGCAGACGGTCAAAGAGGAATCCATGCGCGACGGTCTCACCGGCGTCTACAACCGCCGCGCCTTCGACCACCATATCCAGACCCTCGTGGATCAGCATCTCGTCAACCGCAAGAGCTTTGCAATCCTGCTCCTGGACATCGACGACTTCAAGCGGATCAACGACACCTACGGGCATCCCGTGGGCGACCGGGTCCTGCTGGCGCTCGCCATGGCCTGCCGGCAGATGATCCGCAGCGACGATTTCCTGGCGCGCTACGGCGGCGAAGAATTTGCCATCCTGCTTCCGGGGGCATCACGTCGCAATGCCGTTAAGAAAGCCCGCCAGATCTGCAAATCGGTCGCTAAAACACGTTATTCCCTGGATGACAATGACGATGCCCTGACCCTTTCGATCACGGTCAGCATCGGGGTGGCCGAATGCGCTCGGCAGGACGATGTGGATACACTTCTGGCCAAAGCCGACAAGGCGCTCTATAGCGCCAAAGCGGCTGGAAAAAACAGGGTCGAGACGATCTGAATGGAATACGCCTTGCCCCGGCGCGAGGGTCGTGGGAACAGGATTCCTGCCCGTTGCATGCGCCCCTGGCCTGCCGCGATTTTAGGGGTCGGACGCGTGCCTCTCCGTTAAAGACGTCTGAGCGTGTCATCCACTCCCGGTCGCAGGATGGCGCTTATCCCTCGGCAGATTTTTCCGCTGATGGATCTTGCAAGGCAATAAATGCCTGGTTTATCCCCGTGCGCTTGCGACATCAACGCGCAATAATCGCTAAACCTTGGTAATGTTGATGTTTATTATTTTTCATCGCAGCGCAATCACTATTGCCCCGTGGCATGGTGTTTGCTGTTACATGTGACACATGAACATCAATATCAATGCCAATCCCAACCTTCGGGGGTACGCCGCGAATGAAGATCGAAAACGACCAATCCAATGGCTTTCCAGCCAATCTGTCCCGTCCTGCCGCGCCGGGCGGTGAGGTTTCCTTCAGGCAACAACTCGACCAGGCATTGGACGCCGCTTCCGAGACCGGCAAACAATCCTCTTCCATTGCGGCCATGCGCTCGACAGCGGCATTGGGACCCTTGTCCGGATCGCCTGTCGATGGCCATACCGCCGTAAAAAGCTTCGAAATTTTTATCGATAATTTGGGCGCCTACCAGAAACGTCTTGCGGACGGCCGCTACAGCCTAAAAATGCTGGCCCAGGATCTGCGCCGCATCAACGAAGATTGCCGGCAATTGGAGACGCTGACACGCGATCCCCGTGTCGATGATGAACTGCGCTCCCTGCTGAACGAAGGGCTGACAACCGCCCGGATTGAATTCGAACGCTTTGACCGCGGCGACTATTGCTGAGACGGAGATCCCCTTGATTCGCGACACGCACAAGACCATCCGGGACTACTGGGGATTCGCCGGCCATCGGAACAAACCGGCCGTTCGCAATACTGCTGAAAACAATACCTTCCGACAAGTGATTCAGTCCGTCTGCCGGACCGAGGGCCATGCCGGCCGTTCCATTTCCAAGGGTCTGACGATTCAAGACTATTGGCGTCAGCCTGTTGCGGCACAGCCGCGTTATCTGGCGGGCCGTAATCGCACGCCCGAGGACAAACCCGCTTCAGCCGCTTGTGCATTCCCTGCCTCGACCCCGACCGTTCGAAAAAAATCGCCTGATGCCTGCGCAGCGGTCGAACCCTCAGCGCATCGGAAAAAGATCGATCAAGCGGTGGCCGATGCTGCCTCTAAATATGGGCTGCCGGCGGGCCTGGTAGAAAGTGTGATCCGTCACGAGTCCGGCTTCGACCCCCGGGCAGTCTCCACAGCCGGCGCCCAGGGTTTGATGCAACTGATGCCGGCGACGGCAAAAGAACTGGGTGTAGACGATCCATTTGACATCCGGCAGAACGTGGACGCCGGCAGCCGTTATCTCAAACAGATGCTCGACCGGTTTGATGGTGATCTACGCAAAGCTCTGGCCGCCTATAATGCCGGCCCGGGCACCGTGCGTAAGTACGGTGGGATTCCCCCCTATCCCGAAACTCGCAATTATGTCTTCAAGGTTATGAAGTCCGCGGCCGAATCGGTTTGAGCCCCCTTTTTCTGAGCAGCGCCTCAGCGGATCGGTGATGACCATCCGCCATTGACGATGCCCTGTTCAGAGGGGGAACAGTTCCCGGGCGAGATTGGGGTTGCGTCTTAACGCAGGTGTCCATTAACGCGAAGGGGTGTCAAGACTCACGCGCTGCCGCAGGAGTTTGCGCTGCATGCCATAGAGCACCTGCGTCAGTTTTTTTTCTTCGGCCCTGTCGATGGCGACAAATTCGAAGGCGTATTGCACGTGATTGGTGTTGGGATTTCGGCCCGTCCGCACAATCCGGGCGCGCATGATGCGTATCAGAACGGTTTTTTCCGCATCCTCAAAGGTCAAATCGAGATTGTTCAAAGTCCGGCCCTTGAAGAGCTGGCGGTTTTGGTCCTTTCCGGCCCGCAGGGATTCCACCATGCAGAGCAGCCCGCCCAGGCTGAAGTCAACGACAAGCAGTTTGACCGGGGGCTCCAACTGCCGCAGGGTGAGGGCGGTTCCCATAGGGGCTTGCAGACGGAAATTGCGGCGGCGCTGAATGCCTTCAATTTCAGCCGGCAGGGGAAACCAGAAGTCACCGTGCCAGTCTTCAATGGCGAGGCTGAAATTATAGAGAACTTTGTCTTCCCCGTTGAATTCACAATAAAGGGAGCATTTTCTTTTCAGCCTGAGCGCATCGTGCATGCCTTCCGGAGGGTCGATACAGAAACGGGGCGCCCGGCTGTCGAGATCGATGTCCGTCAGTACCGAAACATTCTCGAAAGACGCCCCTTTGACCGCAATTTTGATCAGGATTTTTCTATCGAAAAGATATTGAAACGTCTGGGCGACCTTTTCGCCTTGGATTTTACCGTAGTCATCCATATCGATCCAGGTTCAGCTGGCGTAACAATTCAGTCCGGCGATGCTCCGGGCGAAATCTTGATCTTCCAACAACCGCTTGGCAAAGCTGACGTATTTTTCCGCTATGGCACGCACGGCGAATTGAAGGGCATACGGCCGCAGGGGTTTCTCGAGAAGATGGTTCACATTCGACGCCATACACATATTGACCACGTCATCACTGGCATTGCCGGTGACGACGATGGCATCTTTGTGCGCCGACGGAAATTTCTTCTCAACCGCATCCAAAAAGGAAAACCCGCTTTTACCGCCCAGAAATACATCCACGATGAAAATGGCGACGCCGTACTTGCAGCTTAAACAATAAAGGATGGCCTCGTCGGATTGGGTGAACGACCTCACCTGGCCCCAGGAATAGAAGCTTTTGACCATATCGGTAACCAGTTGGCATACCGCGGGATCATCGTCGACAATGATCACATCTAAACCGTCTGACATGCCGCTCTCCCTGTCTTGATGGCGCTTGTTACCTGCCGCCCGGGCCGCATTTGCGGTCGGCAACGGCAAAACCCGTCTATAACGGAACGTCACGATTTATAACGATAAATTCCGGTATTTGTCAACGACGGGACGCCCCCATACGCGACCCTGTGCCGGTTTATGACGTCTGTTCGGCCAGGTCGAATCCGTCAGCGGAATGGGGTTCGCGCCTGCCCAGAAGCCGCTCCAACTGATCGCTGATTTCCTTGATACGGTAAGGTTTGGCCACGACGGCGCAAAAACCGTACTCGCGGTAATTGGTAACACCCGGATCGTTGGCATACCCGCTGGACACGATACCACGTACGGCGGGGTCGATGGCCACCAGTTTCTGGATCGTCTCTTTTCCTCCGAGCCCGCCTTTAACCGTCAGATCAAGGATCACCGCATCGAAGGGGGTGCCGTCGGAGAGCGCTTCCTGATACAGGGCAATGGCCTCGTCACCGTTCTGGGCGAAGGCCGGTTCGTAACCCAGACGTTTCAGGATATTGCCGGCGAGATTGCGTATCATCTCCTCGTCGTCCATGACGAGAATGCGGCCGGTATGGGCACAGTTCACATCCATGGGACACGTGTCTTCCTGGTGGACGGGCAAGACGCTGGTCGTGGATGCCGGCATATAAATACTGAAACGGGCGCCCTGCCCTTCTTCAGTTGCCACGCCGATGACGCCACCGTGTTTGTCGATAATCGAGTTGGCAATAGACAACCCCAGCCCCAGACCACGCTCATCCCCCATTTCCTTGGAGGTGAAATAGGGATCGAAAATGCGGTTCACGATAGACGGGGCAATCCCCGGTCCTGTGTCCTGGATCGAGATCACCACGTGACGGCCAACAACCGGAGCGTTTTCGCTTTCGGGCAGGATTTCATTCCAGGCCGATACCGACAATTCACCCCCTTCCGGCATGGCTTCCCGCGCATTGATGACGATATTGTGCAATGCCTGGCCCACCTGGATGCGGTCCACATCCATATACCAGAGGTTTTCGGCAAACGTATAGTGGGCTTCGATATTGGAACCGCTCAGGGCAAATTCGGTTGCCCCTTCGATCAGGTCGCCGGCGTCAACCGTTTCCTTTTGCGGCATGCCGCCTTTCGAGAAGGTGACCAGTCGGTTGGTCAGTTCCTTGGCAATCAGAGCGGCCTCCTGGGCTTGGTCCAGCCAATCATATTGCGGGCTGTCGGTATCGAGGCTGGTCAGGCACAGGGATATATTCCCCATGATCGCCGTCAGCAGGTTGTTGTAGTCATGGGCTATACCGCCCGACAGGGCCGCAATCGACTCCAGTTGCCGGGCCTTGAGCAGTTCCTGTTGAATGCGTTTGCGTTCGGTGATCTCACGGATGACGAGTAATTCACCAAATCCTTTTCCGAGCCGGATCGGCTGGCTGCTGACTTCGACATCCATCCAGTGGCCGTCGCCTGTTTTCAAGCGCGCTTCGGTGTCCACCACCCTGCAGTCTTCTTCCTGATAAACGGATTTGCGCCTGTCAAGCGACGTTGTCGTCTGCAGATAGGTGTCGAGATGCTGCGACTTCAATTGGCGCTCGTCATAGCCGACCAGGTCGCAGAGGGTCCTGTTCACGTATACGGGCATACCATCTTGCAAAACAACCAGGCCATCACGCAACTGGCTACAAATCTTACGGAAGTGAAAGTCCTCGAGCATACTCTTCGTCCTGGCGTCAATAGAAAACAATGGTTAGTGGATGACGATGTCTTCCCGCAGAAACCAGTCTGATCGCGGCACCACAATCGTGCGGGACTGGTAATCGTTCCAGGCGTACAGAATCAATTCCTGGCTGTCCTCGATCCAGAAGCCGGTACAGGGAACCCCGGGCGTCTCCTTGCCGTGGATATATTGGTGTACGCCGATTTCCGCTATCACCGCCAGATCGTAGAACGTGCTGTAGATGTGCTGCTGTGACTCACGAGCGATCTCGACATCCTCAAGGGCAATTTCATTGAGCTGCTCATGGCCTATCTTCAGACGTCGGCCCACCGTCTCCTTGATTTGTTTCAGTTCTTCATTGGCATACCACAAGCCCATCTGATCCCCGGACCTGAAGGTCATATTGTCAATGCGATCCATATTGCCTGCCTGTTCGATCTCGAGTTAATCAAGCGCTTCGTGCAAGTGCGTCATGAAGTTTATCGGCCTCTTTGACCGATCACTTTAAAAGGGGGACCGCAATATCGTTCGTGGGTGTCAAGCCGCTGACGATAACATCAGATGGCCTGGTGCCGAGCGGCAAAAAATGCCGAACCGTTCCATGGGCCAATTGCTTGATATGCCTGTAAACATTAGTAATTAATGCCGAATATAAATATGGCCTGATATTTGCTTAAGCTTCGATCGAAAGGATTTGTTCTGCGGTATGGAAACGAACAGGCTCGATATGATTGACGCAAATGCTCTTGCAAATCTACAAATGCTGATGAACACGGGTGATGGCCGCCATGCGGTTTTGACAGAATTGCTCCACCCCGCTGATCTGTGCATCAAGCCTGCCGACAGCCCCCAATATCACGCCGGTCAAGGATCTGTCGTTTTGTCAGCTCCCGAAATTCAGGGGCGCCACGGTAAACGAATCCGCTTGCTGCAGCATGCACGGCGGGCCAAAGCGTCGCAATCGATGCTTCCGGAGAAGATTCTGGCCCTGCTCGATGCACTTCCATCCATGGAAAAAGCCCCTCTCATTACCTTTGCGGAAGGACTCGCCTATCATTATAACAATCTGTTCATGGGGCTCATCGGTCATATCTCCATCGTTATGTTTCATATCAAACCTGCCCATCCCCGTTACCAGCAGCTCCGTGAGTGCGAAGAGTTAATTCTGAACACGGCCATGCTGATAAGATTGATGGTGGACGTCTTGCGTCGCCCCGACAGCATTGGCGAGACAATCTACCCGATCGATTTGTCCGAAAGCGAAATCGGCAGCCGGCTGCTGGCAACCAAGCCAGGGTTGTCCGACCGACCGGCAACCACAGCGCATGAAATAAATGTCAACGAAATTCTCCAGATTATTGCCGGCGGCATGGCTGAAAAACTGGAGAAGATCTTGCACACCCTGTTGGATCGGGCGCAAAGGGCATTTCCGAAGGCCAGCCTGAGGTCAAGATATTCACACCAATACCGCCAGATTCGGATCTATCTTCTGCGTGGTCTCCAAATCGCAGAATCACTAAACGAATATGCGCAGCGCTTTGCGATCGCGGAAGAGCGGATTGATCTCCTGCCCATGATCAACCGCCTGGCTGCCGATTACAAGGGATGCTTTTCGAAGGCCCGCATCAAGATTACATCAAACACGGCTCGCCCCCAAGCGATAGGAGACCATAAGCGACTTCGGAAAGCGTTTCTCGAATTGATCGCCAACGCCTGTGAATCGGATTCATACGCACATCCCATCCAGATTGATATCCGCGCCCGGCAGCAACCGGGATGCGCTGGTGATCCTGGCGGGTTCCGGGGTGGAACCACC
>JAAUXZ010110996.1_pt1 | contig 17647 bp, 9 predicted proteins | sample 7278131 | NCBI WGS metagenome assembly JAAUXZ01 (sample SAMN14350119, study PRJNA611818) | marine sediment metagenome | isolation source: surface marine sediment (3m) | place: French Polynesia: Moorea | collected 2018-08 | reverse complement strand
TCGCCAATTCGCCCCTTTTCACCGCCCTGCAGAAAGAGATGGACGAGATCATCGTGGTGCTGCTCTCGCCGGTGGGGCATGTTGATCTGCCGTTTCCGGGGACATTGATGAACGGGCTGGAGCTTGTATTTGAGCACTTGTTGAGCGGCTCTTACCAGGCGACGCGCCCGGTAAGCAACGGGAACCGGCTTGAAATTGAGCGGGGCCATGCGTCTTGGCCAACCCGCGCGGACAAGGGGGCGCCACCGGGCCGGCAGCCGAACATCCGCGTGGTGGCGCCCTCCCGGATGCTCGGGTTTCGATCACTCCTCAACTTCTCAAACCGACAGGCGCGGTATCTGTTGCGGGAGGGCTATTACAACGCCCGCCGCGAGCTGGGTCCGTTGGCGTGATGCCACCGATTTAAAAACCCTCCGGCGCAGAGGGCCGGTCAGGTCATCACCAGATGCCGAAATCCCTTTTTTGCCAGGAACTTCGGATACAGGGCATAGCTTGGCTTTAAGATCGGCAGCAGCTTGATGGTTTTGGGAACATTGCCCTTGGCGGCCACCTGCCGGCGTGTCAACGCCGTCACCAGGTTCGCTTTGCCATGCCAGAACTTATGCGCAAAGTCGGCCTTCATGGTCAAGGTTACTTCCGGTCGACCGTCAAACTCGCCTTTTATAATCTCGATATCATCACCGGTGGCATCAATGGTAATCACCGCCGATGGATTTTTATACCGGAATTGAACGCAAAGATCGCTCTGCGCCAGTTGCGGGCCGATTTCAGGGGTGGCCGTTAACAGCTCATAGAATTCGATCAGGATGTCGTAGAGCATATCGGCATTCTTGAAGACGTTGGAGGGCTGATCGCTGGTGGTACCTGCGGCCAACGGTCGCAGATCCGCCTTTGACACCGGCAGCGGTTTGGTTTTGGCGTGGTAAACGGTCTGGACGATATCAATAACCGCCTCGCGTTCCGGTTCCACCGGATTATAAAGCATGGACCCATCTTCCATGGCCGTGGTGGCGACCTGTTCAATTTTGCCCAGTTTGTCAGAGATACCGGCATCTTTTAAATTGAGCGGCATCTTGGTCAGATAGGCCAATTGGCGATTCAGCGTGCGTATTTTTTCGACGGCGGCCAGGGCCGCCTGTTTGCGCACCCAGCGATCGATGAATCCGAAATTGCCCAGTGCCTGGGACAGCATACTGCGCGCCTGGTGGGAGCCCGTATTGACAAGTTCCTTGAGCGAATCGACATCGGAACGGGCTGCCAGTTTCGAGGGCAGATCCAGGCGGCTCGACCCCAGCAGGCTTTGGCCCTGTTCGATGACGCGGGGGAACGAAATGCCCATCGCCAGGGCGATATCCGCATAGCGGTCCAACTGCGCTTCAAGATTGTAGGCCATGACTTCCGGAAGAATCAGGGCGTTGGCCAGGCCATGCGGGATGTGATAGACCCCGCCAAGGGCATGCGATATGCCGTGCACCATTCCCACCATGGAGTGGGAAAATGCAACCCCCGCAAGGAAGCTGCCCACCTGCATGGCGCCGCGCGCCTCCAGGTCATCCGGTTTGGCGCAGGCCTGCAGGATATTGTGGGATATTAATTTGATGGCATGCAGGGCCAATGCATCCGATGCCGGCGACCACTCCTTGTCGACGTAAGCCTCGATGGCATGCGTCAGCGCGTCCATACCGGTGGCGGCGGTCAGTTTCCCCGGCAGAGAAACGGTCATTTCAGGATCGAGGATGGCCAGCTGGGGAAGAAATTGCTCTTCGGCAAACGGCAGCTTGACGTCCTTGTCCGGATCGGCGATTACCGCCACCTTGGTGACTTCAGACCCTGTCCCGGCTGTGGTGGGGATGACAATCGACGGCAGAAGCTGCTCGCTGCTTTCAAGCAGATAGGCGCCCATATGATCCTGCAGCTTGCCGCCCTTTACCACTAAGATATTCGCCGCTTTAGCGGTGTCGATGACACTTCCTCCGCCCACCGCGATGAACAGATCGCACTTTTTTTTCTTCGCCATGGCCGCGCACTTTTCCACGGTATCAATGGTGGAGTTGGGTGGCACCTTGTCAAAGGTCGCGGCGATCTTTATTTGGGTCCCTCTAAATCCGGTGACGACTTTCTCAACCAAACCGGTTTCGACCAATATCTCATCCGTAACCACGATGGCTTTGCGTTTTCCGAAAACCTTGACCGCATCGTCGATATTTCCCAGGATGCCGACACCGTAGACCAATTTGGTGGGAAGCGAAAATTCGAAATACTCGGGCAGCATGTGGGCTCCTTTCAATTGGCAAACACGAGGTGGCGGCAATGACCAGGCCGCAGGCGATCGTTAGCGCGTTAACTCCCGCAGAATCTGGGCGACATCCTTTAGCTGGGTGTCCTGCTCAGCCTTGTGCTGATGGACGCGGCAATGCGCGGACCCGGTTAACGCCTTGTTTTTGCATGGACGGCCGCTACGGGTGCGCGCCTGGCAAATGCTGGGGAGGTCTTCGGAGGCATCAGGTTCCGGTTCATCGGCGCTGCTTTCTGTCTGCCGCTCTTTGTAGCGGTCGTGCAGCACCAGCGGTTCATCCTCGATTTTTCCGGATGTCACCAGATCAAGCAGGGCATTGAATTCATCATCGAACCCATCGAGCAGGACCTCGGGATCCGGCATCAAGCCCTCATCGGAGGCGATGCCGACGGTAACCTTTCCATTGTAGCTGAGGATGCTGATTCCCAACCCGATCTTGCCGGAGCGGGGAACCCAGAACATAAAATTTTTGACTTCCTGACCGGCATAGTAAAGCGGCTGTCGCGGACCGGGCACGTTGGTCAAGACCCCCGATGCCTTGTTGCCGAAGACCGCCGCCGCTTTTTTGGCCACAAGGGGCGGCAAATAACCCATGATGCTGAGCAGGGCAAAATTGATATAGGGGTCCGGAGAGGTCTTGAGTCGGTCCATGCGGCGTTTGACTTCTTTCAGCCGGAGGACCGGATCTTTCAGGTGGACCGGCAGCGGCAGAAAAACCAGGCTGAACTTGTTGCCCAACTCCGACTCGGTGCCTGGCTTGCGGACGTTGACCGGTACGGCGACCCTAAGGTCCAGTTCATTGACCCGGGTGTTTCTGGTTTTCAGGTAGTGGCGCATGGCGCCGGTAACGGTTGCGATGAGCACGTCGTTGAGGGTGGCGGTGCTGATGGCCTTGCCGACTTTTTTGATGGTATCCAGTTCAAAGGGTTCCGTCCAGGCGATCCGTTTGCGGACACCCAATTTCCCCTTGAAAGCCGTATTGGGATCAGAGCTCATCAGCATGTATTTGGAAAACACGGAAGCGAAATCCGTGGGTATAATGCTGGATGCTTTGGCCAGTTCCTTCAGGTGGGCTGGATCGGCGACGGCTTTCTCGATCTCCTTTTGCACCTGCCGGCCGATGAACTGGGCGGTGGAAATGGTTTTCCCGGCGCTGTGGACGAGGTCATCGATGGACAGCAACTCGCCCAATGAAAACGGTTTCGGTTTTTTCTTGGGCTTAGCCTTGGGCCAGGGGGCATCCGGGTCTGTATCAGCCGTGGAAAGCAAGACGTGAATCCCGGCAATCCCGTCCGTGATGCAATGGTGGATCCTGAAAAAAAGAATACACCCCTTGCCGTAGTTTTCGATCAGGTGCACCTGCCAAAGCGGTTTGTTGGGGTCCAACGGGGTAATCGCTAAATTGCCGATCATCAACTGAAGTTCGGTTTTATCACCCGGTGCCGGCAGCGCCACCCGCTGGAGATGAGACCGGAGGTCGAAGTGCTCATCATTGACCCAGGTCGGTACGCCGACGCCTGTCTTCGGCATGACAATTTTTTTTTGGAAGCGGGGAAATGAGGCCAGCCGGCTCTCAATTGTTACGCACAGTCGGTTGAAATCGATGGGCTTCTCAAATTCCATAAAACCGACGATCACCATCAGGTTGGTCGGCTCATCCATACAAAGCCAGAAATTGTCGGCGTTGGACATGCGCTCGCCCATCACGGTTCTCCTTTTATTTGAAACGGTGTGCTGCCGCCGATGCGCTGGGTTTAAATGGCATCAAACCTTGTATCCGGGAATGTATGTACACATGACCATCAGTGAAATGGAAAATGTAATGCGACGAGTTTTAAAGATATATGATGTCTGAAAATTTGCAACCCCAATTGATTGCATCGAATGACGGGTGCACGCGGCGATAAAGTCTAGACGTCAAAGAGCCGGGCTGTAATTGCCCGGCTCTTTGCGGTGGCTTGCCCTCGGGATTTTCCCGGACGCGATTGATATGACTTGGATCCTGCGCGCCGCGCTAAGCCGCGGAGGCCTTGCTCAGTTTGTTGACTTTGGTGTTCAGGTTTTTGACCTGGCGCGTAAGGGCGTCGATATCCTTTTTGCTGGGCAGGTCGAAGGCGGCCGGAATCGCCTGCATGCGGCTTGAGATTTCTTTCTCGATCCGTTGCTTGCCGGGCACCTGGTCCAGGGCTTTTTTGCCGCCGTCGATGACATCGGCGATCACCATCCGGGAATCCTTTTCCACGCCTTCGCGCATAACTTTGAGATCCACCGCGAGTTCCTCTAATCTATCCCGGGTGCGGCTGCGCAGACTGTCGATCTGTTCCTTGCCCTCATCCACCAATTCATTGAAGGTTTTCAGCGGGGCCTTGCCGGCCTTGGTCAAAAAGGTCTGGCCGTCTTTGGCCAGGCCGTCGGCCCGGCGCCAGGCGTCTTTGTTGAGATCGGTGATGCGCGCCTTGCCGTCGTCCAGGAGGCTGACGATGGTTTTGCGGGGCTTGGCTTTGAGGTCTTTCACAAAGGTTTTACCGGTATTAATGGGCGCGGTGACATAATTGCGGTTATAGTCTTCCAGCCGGCCGGTCAGGTTCGTTCGGGCTTCCTGAAGTGCGTTGACGACATAAAAGCGGTTTTTGGTCTTTGAGGGGCTCTTTTTCTTGGAGCCGCGCTTGGTTTTGGCTTGTGCCATTGGATCGCTCCTTTGGGTGTACGGATTCGTATTAACTAAAAATTGACGGCGCCTGACGTTTATAACGCATTGCGTTATGGCCAGAATATGATGCAGTGCGTTATATTTGTCAAGCGTTTTTTTTAGCTAATATTTAAAATCCGGGAAATAGCAGCGCTAATGAACCGATTCCCCGCCGCAGGGGGTGTTCACCGGGCTGCTGATCGGATCGACGGCGGGCCGGGGTCGCAGCTTTCTCTATATCGAGTGATGCGTGTCGTCTTCGTTCGGGCATACCCCAATTTTCACCGGCGTGTTATAGCCGCGCGGGATATCGCCCCAATCAGTGGCAGCGCAAACCGTCATCTATCGGCGGAGCCTAACTCAGCATCTCCTCTACGGTCTTGCCTATGGCGTGGATTTCGGCGATCAGGGCTTCCGGACCTGTTTTTCTGGCGCTGGTAAGGCTTGCGCCCCATTGCTTCAGTTGGGCGGTGTCGATTCGGCGCACCGCGTTATCTTTGGACCATTCGCGGCCGATTTTTTCTCCCAGATCGTTCAGAAGATCCTGGGTGGCCTCTCGATCCTCACCGTGAAAATCCTGGAGGAGATCCTTCACCTGGGCATTCCAGCCCTTGACCAGAAATGTTCCTTCGTAGAACTTCCTAAGCCAATCCTGCTCTTGTTTTGAGGTCATGGCGCCTCCTTGAAGGAGAAGGGTTTGCAGATGGACTTGCGCAGCCGCCCTGAAGTCCCGCTTGCACCCTGATCGGTGCATCCGGTTATGGCAATCCCGGTTCTTTTTATCATCGAACCCTTTTTTGCGCTACCGATGCTATCGGGTATCCTGGCAGCGCTGCTGCTAAAATGACAAAGACTTTTTGGCCATCGACTCAATACCGCCGGACTTATACTCAGTCGGGCCTACCTGGTCTGGGCGTTTGCTGCCACGGTAATTGGTCGCGCGCAGGGTGACGCCGAAGCTTGCGCGCCAGGAGGTGGCCCATTCTCAATTCGTAGCCTCGCCAGCGCCGTTCAACACGCTGCTGGGGCGGATCGTGGGCACCGACCAAGACCGATATTTTTTAACCTATTATTCGCTCTTCGATGGCGAGACGCCGCTGTTCGTCGAGTTCTACCCCAGGAATCTGGAATTGGTGGACGGCATCGAAGACCATCCGCCGGTTGAAAAACTGACTTGGTTTACCCGGGGGTGCTATGCCGTGTCAACCGTGGACGGGTATATCGTCATGACCGATCTGGCATGCTCCACCCTCCGGGTGGTGCCACCCCGCCGGTGATATGGGACCCACCACCGGATAGTATCTCCCACACGGAATTTTCAACGGCCTTGTGGGTGCGTGTTTCTTACGCTGCCGCCCCTTGGTTCGCATCCCTTCGAATCGTCATTACTATAAAATGTCAGCCTTAACCCGTCGCAAGAGGAGAAGCTGCCATGTGCGGACGATTCGTGGGCTATCGAAAGCTCGGGGATTACCAGGACAAGTTCAAGATTGATTTGTTCGAGGCTGACCCGGCACCAAGCTATAATGTGGCCCCCACTCAATCCGTACCGGCGATAGTCCGCAAGGACGATCAGAACGTCCTGCGGACATTTCACTGGGGTCTGATCCCATTCTGGGCCAAGGAGCCATCAATCGGTAATCGCATGATCAATGCCCGATCGGAGACCGTCGATTCCAAACCCGCCTTCCGTACCGCCTTCAAGAAACGCCGATGCCTGATTCCAGCAGATGGTTTCTACGAGTGGAGAGGTCCGAAAGGCTCCAGGCAGCCGATCTATATCACGCTACCAGATGGCGAACCTTTTGGGTTTGCCGGGCTATGGGAATACTGGGATAACAAAGGCGCGGCAGATAAGCCGATCCTCTCCTGCACGATCCTCACCACGGAGGCGAGCGAATCGATCAACGCTATCCATCACAGGATGCCGGTCATCCTGAAGCCGGAGGCTTTCAGGGGGTGGATGGATGCGGACACGTCCGCCGAGGATCTTAAGGCGATCATCAGGGCGCAGATCCACGATAATTTCATTTTTCACCCTGTATCGAAAGCGGTCAACGCGGTTAAGAACAACTCAGCGGATCTAATAGCAGCGGCGTGACCGGAGGTGGGGCTGATAATTTCTCAGCGTTGCTCAGAGGAATAAGGCGGCGATCATCAAGATGACGAGGAGCGTATCCCCTAAGGCGGCACTCGTAATACAGCGGAGCATGAACCGTAGCTCTGAAAGGAATGTCGCTTCAACACAGGCAGTTTTCATCACCCCGTCCCTCCACATTAGAAGCCGATATAAACGTTTCGGGCAGGGCCTGGAAGCCGGGCCCGATAAAGAAGATGAACCAATGGTCTGAGTTGGCAACCACAGGATCGATGATCACAGGACTCGGCATTGCCTGTGTCGTGATCCCATGGTTGCCACGGGTTAACAAAGCAACCTCTATGCCCATATGAAAACGTTCACTTTCCAGTGCAATTACAGACGGATAAATAAATTGAGCAAAAAAGATGAGCGCTGGTTTGACGTGATGCGTCAGTTATAGTGACGGAATTTGTCAGGACGGATCGTCAAGCGGTAGGCATGGTGACCCCAGTCGCATGATCATTTTCAGGGAGGCAGCGATGGCATTTTACTTGGCGTGCTCTCAGGGCGAGGTGGCGGCGGCTCCCACTTGCCTCGATCTGTAGCTGGATTAGGGTCGTAATTTAACGATTACTTATTTGTATATGCGATTTACTTTCTTTCTAATCTGCTTGTTTGTAATGTTCGCCATAGGTAAAATGATGTGGGGTCGCATCCTAAATGTCAATTAATAGCTTCATCATGTGATTTGCATCGTTACCTATCGCTCTATTTGATCGCCATAGCGGCGTCAAATGTCTGTATCGTCAAGGGATGGCTGCAACAGCGGCCTGATCACATAACCGGAAAGCAATAATTTGCAGGGCAGATAAACTTCAGGGGCGAAAAAAACCTTGAATTATCAGGATGCCATCCCTAATCCGCGCTCCACTCCCGCGAAAATATTTTCTTGACATTGCAACCGGAGTAATTAATGGAAAATATAGGTCGCTGATACCACCCTGGGGATGCTCTTATGTGACTGCGCACTAAACATTCTCCTTCTAATCCCCAGCCGTCAATCAAGTTCACTTACGATTGCTTCAATCCCAGTAGAAGAAATTTAATCGTTTCGTTCAAAGGGCACGCATGCCCTCTGAACTATGGAATCGCAATAAAATGGACAATCAACGACTTGCCACAACCCTGGTGGATTTGACGGGGAGCATCATTGCCTGCAAGAAAAAAGAGCGGAGGGCTCTGAAGAAACTGCGGGAACGCATCGCCCAGGCCTTGGTGAGCGGGCCCGAACTCATGAGCCATGAAACCGTTTTCCAGTCCGAACGGATCGATGCGCTCAGCGGCACCCCCCTCGAAGAAAACCCGCTGTATAAAGAGATGCGCACGCTGGCCAAAAAGGTTCTCAAGCGCCGACCCGCCAGAGACGAAGTCGCCTACGCCGTCTTCCGGCGCACCACCCCCACCATCAGCGCACAATTGCCTGGATCGGCGCCGTCCTGGGGCATCGGCGCCGAGGTGGCCTTTTCCGAAGGCCCCTTCCTGGCCGATAATGGCCTGTCGTACTGGTTCGATTTCTATTTCATTACCAAAACCATCGCGGTGTATATTGGCGCCGAGACGCTGCCGTCCATCCTCGTGCCGGTGCATATCTTCCTCCTGGCACCCAAGAAGCAAACGAAATACGCCATCGACGACGGCAGTATCTGGATTCGGTCCAATCTCTTTGCCAATGCCGCCCCGGCCGGCCATTACACCGGCCTGAAGGTCAGCGGCGGGACCATGACCCTGAGCAATGCGGGTACCCGCACCGACGATCGCCTCGACCTGCCCGCCGGTGCTAGCATCAACCTCAAATTGAAGCTGGTCCAACAGGATGCCTTACCGGCCGCTGGCGGTCTCCACGGTGAAGACGCCCGTCAGTCCAATGTCGATCTGCCCAGTGATGCGGTCTTCGATATCGGCCTGAACTCCCTCTCCGTCAGTGCCATGGACGAAGCCGGCTGGGAGCTCTACCAGGACAAGCGAACCTTCAACCTCGTTGAAAGCCCGTCACCATCCTACAATGCGCTCTTAAAGCGCATTCTGATTCCCTGTTACACTAAACCCGATGGCATCGATATACCTGAGGGTACCGCCCTATCGCCCCTCTTCAATTTGCACGGAACCGGCAAAGCCAAGGAAGCCGCCTGGACCTTGCCCACCGCCGCCATCAACATCGATGCGGCGCCGGCCGCCGAAGGAATCGGGGGGTTGGCGGTGCTCTTCGATACCGACATGGAGATGAGCTGGCAGGGGCTCGAAGGCGGTGGCATCACCCCAAACGATACCTGGTTCCAGCTGCTGCCCGGTATCATTGGGCTTACGGCCGCCCAGGCCGCGAACGTGATCGCCAACCAGCATTTTGACCTCTGGGAAAATGAAACCGACGGCTTCGCCTCCCGAGCCCGCCTGCAGTTCACGGATGCTTTCCCGCTGCTGTACTTCTCCCTGAGCAATGGCTACGAAGCGGTTTTCACCCAGGCCGACACCGACATTCAAACCGACCGCCCCGTGAAGGTCGACGGGCAGCCATTCGAGATCAAGGGGAACGATACCTTTTTCCTGTACACGGCCACCGATGCCGCCCAAAACATCCTGCTGTTCGATCCCAACATCCTCATCGATGCCGCCCTTGAAGACGACGGAAAAACCTTCGATCCGGATGCCTTTGAATCCGCCGCCCTGGCGCTTAGCAATGCCCTGCTAACGGTCACCAAGCCGGTGGCCTATTACCTGGCCGGCAAATTGAAAAGCCCCACAGAGGTCGAAAGCGGCAATCTGGTTCTCCTGCACGGCTTGTATTACTTCCTGCCGACGCTTCCCGATCCCTACGCTGCCAACCTGGCCACCTTCCTGCGGCGCCAGCAAAGAACGAAATCCAGCATCAATGCCAATATCGGCGGCTTTCAGCAGATCATCGCCCTGCTCCTGTGCACGGTCAACTGGCCGGACACCAATGATCTGAACGCCGAGGTGTCGTACCAGTTCTTTCCGGTCTTATTCGGCCGCATCCACAACATGGGATTCCAGTGCGGCCGCTCCGCCCGCGCTGCGGACGTGACGACTGGCGCAGATGACACCAACGCGGCCATTACCATAAAGGCACTGGTCGCTCAAAGCCAGGACCATTACAACCCCGCCCAATACGAAAACCCCTGGCAAAAGTACCTCTCCATTTTTGGGCCGGAATGCTACAGCCTGCTGGACGTTTCGACCAATGCGGACCTCATGGGAATCAGCTACGGCGTCTACAACCGGGACGTCGTGCTGCGCATGACCCATCAGGCCGTCGACGTCAGCAGCCAGGCGCCCGTGCCTTACCAGATCGAGGGCATGGACCTGAAAGCCTCAGGGCAATTTGTGAAAGCTTTTACGGTGCCGCACATCTCCTGGGAACCGGTGATCAACCTCTCCGATATCCAGGACAAACCGGCCGATCCACCGCAGGGCTTCCTGGGATTCCCGGATGACGGCGGCCCCACCCGCATTTTCAACACGAGCACGCGTACGGTTACGCTGGCCCCCATTCCGGTTACCGATTTCCTCATCGAGGAATTCAGCAATGGCTCGGAAGTGGCCACCTACAGCCTTTTCACCCTTCCCTTCGGCCTCAACGCCATGGCGCGGATCAATCCCGACAACCACTTCCCGACCGGTGGCGACGGCTCCGAGTTTGCCTTCAACCGGCCCAAGTTCGAAACCAGCCTGAAAGGCGGCATTCAGCTGAAAACCACCGGCGCCTATAACGAAGTGCAGGAGAACCTCAACTTCGAAGGCAATACCCTGCAGCGCACCAACCTGATTTCGTCCAATCCCGGTAAAACGAGCGTACTGGGCGAGAGTGTGACCAGCATTTTCAACAACGAATTCAGCGCGGCCGGTCAATTCGGTTTTTTTACCAACCGGGGAGTGCCCCTCGAGCGCATCGACTTCAGCGGTTACGGCGCCAGCATGTTCAGCAACTGGTTGAACAACGACGCCAAATTCGCGCAAACCAGCCAGGCCAAATTCGACGTGTTGATCGGACGCACCGCCCATGAGGTTATTCAGGTGCGCAGCGTGATTTATCCCTGGGGCATCTACGTGGTGCGCACCATTACCCTCTTTCGTGTGGGCAGCGGGTACGTATACCGTGTCGACAGCGGCTGGCGCGCCGAAACGGACGGAGAATACGATTTCAATTTCGCCGTAGAAAATTACGGCAGCACCAACTTTGCCAACACCTTCCAAGGCTATTACGCCGGCTTCACGCCCAACCCGCCGGATGAGATCAAGAACCTGCGTCCGTATGCTTTCTATCCCGGTGTGGTCAAACGGATCTCAAATGTCCAGAACATCCGCGAAACGAGCGACTTCCCCAACTTCACCTTCAACCGGTCGAAGGTGGCCGCTGAAGCCTATATGGACGAAAACGGGACGGTGGTGCCGGTAGAGGGAACGTCTGAAGTCGGCGCCGATTGGGGCGTAACCCTGACGCCCGTGTACTTCACCGCCAACGTCAAGATCGACGACGTGAAAGAGGGCGCGGTCGACGGTACCGTCCCCTGCAGCGAGTGTGTCGGTTACGTGCAGATCACCCCGGCGGGCACCCCGATACCGCGCGATGCTCTGGCGCAGCTCCTGAGCGAGCGGCCGGAGATCGGCGGCGCCGTGGATTGCCTGGTCGATATCGGCCAAAGCGGCCAAACCATGCGCATCAGCCGGGTTGAGATCAACAATGCCCTGGATGCCAATTCCCGGGAGGTATTCGTCGGCGCGGCCAAAGGCACGCCCGTGCTTCCCAAGGACGGTTCCTGGGCGGTGGCCCAGCACAATGCGCAAACCGAAGAGGTGACCCCGATATCGGAGACCTACGGCGTACCGCTGATCCGCGGCGGCGAGTGGCTGCGCGGCGGCGACGGCAAATGGTCGGCGAACCAGGTGAACGAAGACCTGCGGCTGGCCGATCCCGTCGACCTGCTCGGCAATAATCCGGGCGACCTGTTCAACTATGCCTTCGTGCAAAATACCGGTTCACAGAAAACGCTGTTCAGCCAGCCGGCTTTCGAACAGGGGATCAAGGTGCTTAAATCGACCACCCAGCACTTTGCCGACGCCTACCACCTGCTCAACTCGAAAGGCATTTTCCCGAACCTGAACGACATCGACGCCCTGCTCGATCTGGATGCCGAAGACATCAGCGTCAACATCTTGAAAGAAGGTTACAAGCTGATCGAAAAAGGCACCGATGCGCTGGCCAACCCCGTGAAGAAGGCGCTGGAAAAAGTACTGCCGAAAGGCCCCTGGTACTGGGTGGGCAGCGCCGGTGGCGATGAACCCGTCAAGATTTACCTGCGCTACGCGACGCCCGACGCCCCCGATTCGATCCTGGATTTCGATATCGATTCGGAGGCCAAAAAATGGGTGTCGGCCATGAACGACACCTCCATCGTGGTCGATCTGGGCGAAATGGAAGAACTGTTCATCGTGCGGGGTTCGTTCGATTCCAAGAAGGGCAGCCCGATTTCCGTCGACAAGCCGATCCTGGAAGTCGGGCCCGATCTCAAGCCGATCTACGACGTGCTGGTGATCCTGGTTGAGCTTTCCCAGTCCCTGGACACCGGCAGTTACGGCGACCTCTTGAAAAAAGGCCTGGAAGTGGCCATGAGCAACTCGCCGGAAACCTGGGACTACAAGTTCAGCGCTGAAAAAGAGATTCCGCTGCTGCGCTTTCCGCCCCCGGCGCTCGACAGCCCCACCAGCCCGCTGCGGCTGGAAGCCAGCATGGCCCTGGGCGCCTATTTCAATATGGACATGCCCACCTCGCTGGATGTGGACCAGCTCATCCCGTCGGCCGGCGCCTATGTCGTCTTCTACGCCCAGCTCTCGGTGATGTGCGTCAGCATTGCCGCCGCCACGGTGTACGCCGTTGGGCAGACCGAAGTGAAGATCTACGGCGACATCAAGAGCGGTCCGGGCATTGCGATGCGCCATGGGTTCGGGGTGGAGTTGTCGGTCGGCCTGCCAGTGGTCGGATCCGTTTCTCTGCTCTACATGGTGGGCATCGACATGGATCTGAACACCAACGAGATCGATGTGGGCGCTTTCCTGCTCTTCAAGGGCCGTGCCGAGATACTGGGCGGTATCGTCACCGTGACCATCTACATCGAAGCCCAGGGCAGCATATCCCGCCAGCTGCCTTCGGGTGTGGGCGGCGAAACGAATATGGAAGCCCAGGTCACCTTCGGGCTTGAGATCAGTATTTTTCTGGTGATTAACATCAGCTTCGAAGAATCCTGGAAAGAAACGCGTCAAATCGGATAACCCTTTGGAAAATGAAAAATACCCGCTATGAATAGCTTATTCACCATCGTGGCGCTCCCCCAGGAATACAATGCCGGCGTACTCCGCTTTAATGTCGTCTTCATCCCGCGCAACATCAGCCCGCTCAATGATCTCAGCGCCTGGGGATTCCCCGGGACCGGGCCGTTCGCAGAAGCGGCCGACACCTTCAAGCTGGAAGCCAAGCTCATTGCCGGGTTGAACGCGCTGCCCGAAGACGCCGACGTGAACCACCGGGAATTGCTGCCCGTGGCGATCCCGGATACCGCCAAGCCCATCTACGAAGAGATGAAGGTGCAGTTCGTGCAGGTCGATGATATCCCGTCGCCCGACCAGGAGCCGCCCCCGGTGCAGGCCACGAAATTCATCAAGAAATACCTGCCGATGGGCTACCGTAAATCCTTCAACTTCACCAATCCGCGGACCGATGATGCGGTGATCGACGACAGCTACCATTGCGCGTTCAAGAGCCAGGGCAGCGACCCCACCTTCAAGCAGACGTCGGATCGCATCAGTTGGGGAAAGGTTTACGCCCACTGTCTGCGTCATCCGGGGCTGGCCGCAAAGGCCGGTTTGATCTTCACCGACCTGACCATCACCGTGCCGAACAGCGCCAACCTGACCGACGGCGGCTGGCTGTTCGTCGATTTTCCCGACCCTGCGGCCGAACCGCACCTTTACGCCGATGTGCAGGCGACGCCGGGAAGCACCAAGCGCTACGCCTCCCGGATACCGCCTGTGGGGCTGAACGACAGCCGGACCCTGTTTGCGCCGGTCTTGTTTCCGGTGGCCTACGGCACCCCCATTTCCGGCATCTACGACGAGCCCCTGCGTGAAGCGGCCGACTACGACGACGGCTTTGCCAAGATCGTGCATACCTTTCAGCCGATAAGCACCAACTTCCTGCAGGAAGAAGAAGATGAAAATACGGTGCCGCCCACCAAAGACGCCGGCATTCGCCTGGGTTGGGACGACGAGCAGGTGCTGATCTGGCAGAACAGGCAGCTGAAGGAAGATTCCTCCGTGGGGGCCAACCAGCGTTTGGACGCTCCCCTCGGGGTAACCAAATACTACATCGACGTCCGGGTAAAGGCCGAGGAAGGGCAGCCCGACAATGAATGGACCTCTTTGAACGTCGTCAGCCCCAGGGCCGACCTGACGCTGGCCGGCGTAACCATCATCGCGCAGGATGAGGACGTGGAGCTGGGCACGGAAGTGTATCCCATGCAGCTGACGGCCGACCAGAACACCAACTATTGGCTGCCCTCTTACTTCACCCAGTGGTCGGGCAAGTCGATGGTCTTGCCCGACGAAGACGCCAATACCATTTACCGCATTGCGGAAGAGGAACGGCAATACGAAACCGGCGACGGCGTCATGCAGGACCTGAAAGTCGCCTTGCAGCGGCAATATGAAGCCGTCGGCCTGGAGGATATGGCCCTGCTGTACGGCGAGACCTACGAATTCCGGGTGCGTATGGGCGATATCAGCGGTGGCGGCCCCAAGGCGGACGACGACCGTATTTTTGAAGCCATCGCCAAAGATACGTCCATCACCTTCAAGCGGCATGTCCCGCCCAATGCCATGCGCATGGAGGATCTGCCCGTTAACGGCGAATTCTACACGGATAGCGCCATCCGCCTGCGACGGCCGATCATCGAATACCCCAACGTCGAGTTCACGGGCTTCTACGATGACGTGGTGGATAAACTGACCACCTATGGCAAGTGGACGGAAGGCAAAGGCGTCGCCGAGCAACTGCCCTCCGGCGAATACACCCAAGGCGCCAACTACCCGGTGGGACTGCCCGACCCGGATGTCAATCTGGTCGAGGTGACAGTCGAGGTCAAGGCGCTGAAAATGGATCACAAGCTGAGTTCCTCCAGACGGGAAGCCTACTACCACCTGTACACGGTTACGCGGGAGATGAACGCTCTGGACGCCGCGGCGGAAGTGATGGGCGCCGCCGATGAGACCGATCCCTTCCAGTTGATCGAGACACCGCTGGAGCTGCCCCTCGTGTTTCTCGATGCCACCGTGATCGACTTCGAATCGCAGACCGACTTTGGCGAATGGCCGGTCAGCATGGCCCAGTTGGAAAGTGATCCGGCCATTGTTTTGCCCACCGCCCGCGACATCCGCATCACGCTGCGGCCCCTGGGAAATGACGATGCCGGCTACAGCGCCATGGATTCGTGGAAGCGGGGAAGAACCATTCAGTTCTGGGTGCGCCAGGCCCCGAAAGAAGAACAGGATCTCTTCGATCCGGCCTATCTCACCGATGCCATTGAAGGCATTTATCTGCAACCCAATCCCGTCGTTATCCGCACCGGCACACAGGTATTTCTGGGAAAAACGGAAGACGCCCAAACGCGCCTTATCCAGCGGTTTGCGAACCAGGTGAACCTGAAGTCTACCGGCAATTCCCTTTTGGCGCATCCCGGCACCCGCGTGCAATTGGGGTGTGCGCGCAGCATCCGGCACTCCTTGTCTCCCGACGGAACGTCCCTCACCTTTTCCACCCAGACCGATATGATCAATCACTGGCTCGTAGCGGTGAATTTACGCTTGCAGCGCGACTGGAGCTGGGACGCCATGAACATTGAGAGTTTTTTGATCATGCGCACCAAAAAGTTCGGTCGCCAGGGGGCGAGTCCGGCGGAAGAAGAAGTGGGCGCCATCGAGATGCAATCCGCCATCGACTTGCGGGCGCTCACGGATCCGGACCGATCGTTCACGCAGTTGGTGTTCATCGATGCCGTTGAGCCCAAAAAAGATCCCAACGACCCCAGCGTGGATAACTTTCCGGACATCATCGAGTTGCAGTACAGGGTGGTTCCCCAGTTTAAAACCGGACAGGAGCCGCAGAGTATGGCCCCGCCCACCGAGCTGGAACTCACCCTGCCGGTCACCACCATTCCCGCCCAGGAGCCCAAGCTGGCATCAGCCGGGGTTGCGCTCTCGCCTTATGTGCGCGACGAGCGCTACACCACCACCGAGCCCCGGCGCAAATTTCTGTGGCTGGAATTGGAAGAACCGATCAATGATCCCAATGATGCGCTTTTTGTTCGCCTGCTGGCCTATGCGCCCGATCCGCTGTTGGCCGATCTGGGGAAATACCCGGAATTGCTGGAAGCGCCGATTGAACCGGCCATTGCGTTGAACCCGGAATTGATACGCGTCATCCGACCCGACCAGGTCGACGACAATGCAGGTCTCAGCGCCATGACCGAGCTTGAGCCGGCCCTCACCGACCCTGGCCAGCAACCGCGCCACTTTCTGGTGCCGCTCCCGCCGGGCCTGCACACCGACTCGGATGAGTTTTTCGGATTTTTCACCTATGAACTACGGGTGGGCCATAACAAGATCTGGACCACCGCCCAGGGCCGCTTTGGGCGGCCCCTGAGGGTAACCGGGGCCCAACACCCCGCCCCCACGCTGTTTTGCACCGTGGAACGGACCACGGATGCGATCAAGGTTGTCGCGCCCTATGCCACGGCGGTGGCCAATGGTAAAAACGTCACCGCCGATCCGCCGCGGACGGAATTGTGGGCCTTGATCTACGCCCAGGTAAAAATGGCCGACAATCAGGATTACCGCAATATCCTCCTGGGGGAACGCAGACTCGAGCTGCGCCGCGAAGTGCAGGTGGCTGACATCCGCGGCGTTACCGTTGTCGACCTGCAATTGGTTCAATCGCTTCAAAACAGCGATAAAAAGCAGTACGGAACGACGGCCTTCACCATTGCGGGCGTCCGGCAGATGCTGAAGAGTTTGGGACTGCCCCTCGATTCGCCCTTGAGTGTGCTCACGGTCGAGTTCCTGCCCACCAATTACCAGAGCCTGGTTGCCGAGCAGCAAAAGGCCCTGATCGACATCAACAACCAATCGCCGGATCCCTATTTTATCGATGATAATCTGAACTACATCCCGCCGGGAAAACCCCAATTCCCCTATCCCCTGTCAAGAGATCTGGGACATTACCGGATCATGCGCACGTCACCGCTGGTGGCCGTACCCCAGGTGTGCCCAGAGCCGTAACAATTATCCTATCTATGAACACCCGAGTGTGTGAGGAAGAAGCTTCGGGCGCCCGCTCCTGATTTGATAACGAACGTCCTCACCTATAACTGCGTATTCTTTATGGCGCCTTACAGTCGGCGAAAGGGCTGAAAAAGGCCGACCACAGCAAACTACGCCTGCCTTATCCTGTTATGGATGA
>JAAUXZ010017013.1_pt1 | contig 17684 bp, 12 predicted proteins | sample 7278131 | NCBI WGS metagenome assembly JAAUXZ01 (sample SAMN14350119, study PRJNA611818) | marine sediment metagenome | isolation source: surface marine sediment (3m) | place: French Polynesia: Moorea | collected 2018-08 | reverse complement strand
TTGGTGGACATACTCTGCGTTAACAATTAAGTAACATCTTACGATGTATAGTTTAGAATATGTGTATAAACGCAGACTATGTGCGAGTGGCGTGAACCTCTCCCTTGATCTGAAAAGATAGTATTACATGATGTGATATATATGACGTGATCACATGACATACCTTTTTAGTACATGTAACTATAATATAATAACGGTTACATTTGTAACTGTAATTAATATAAAAAGTATTAAATACCTATAACATCTAAGTGATGTAATATTACATATCTGTTCTTATAATTTTTAATGTCTATAACTATTATAGATGTAGCGATTTCATATGTATATATATTATATTAATGTATATAGTAAGAGAAAAGATTTGAAAATATAAAAATTAAATTTTTAATGTATTAGACCTTCATCATAAAGATGGTCGAGAAGGGGTCCGTTGCAAAACGCAAACGGTAATGCTATAGTAATGATATCATTATCAACAAAAACAAAACCCGAAACCCCGACACCTAGGTCATTTAGTATTAACGCCTGCTTAATCAGGGTTTCGGGTATGTTGTATATCCACGGAAGTCCCTCACCAACAAGAGGGAGATAAAGATAATTCTTTGGTTTGTACTGACCATCATATCTATGTAAATGAAATTGTCGCCCCCCTCCAACCGCCCACACAACCCGATCAGCGCACATGTGCATTGTCACTGGTACACATTTCCTAGTGCTACGCATTAGAAAATAATAGTTGTTGACAGCCTCTATGAATCTGGCTATTGACCGTACCGACCGTTGGAGGGGAAGGTGCATCATAGAGATAGGAGATGACGCGTCCTGTGACTGAAGACGTGGAGGATTAGCGAGATTGTCATATTTCATTAATATGGTACTTTGTACCAAATCATCGATGGCCGCGTCCATCTCCTCCCTTATGTCATCCTCCTCGGTGTGTATATTAAAGAGTTGTTGTTCGGAAAGAGTTAAATGTCCCGTTTGATCGAGGATGACACTCTCAGCGTCATCGATAACACCCTCGTTATCAATATCAGTATCACCATCACCATCGCTACCACTGTCACTGTCCGAATCGCTACTCAAATCACTCGCGGTGTCAGAAAGTTCATCATCACTGTCTGAATCCTCCATGGTGAGGTCGATGACTTCAGGGGTGACACCACGAGCAGCAGCAATGACACCATCAGCAGCAGCAATGACACCATCAACTGCCTCCATTGGCTCGGGTACGACAGTGGGAGCATGCTCGACCACTGGAAAAAAACCATCCATGTCCTGGGTGGCGATATCCATGCTAGTATAGATCTCGATAACGCTGGTGGGACTTGGGGGGCGTTGGGCATCTGGGGAAGATGGCTGGGACGTAGATGAATTTTGAGACATTTTGTTGTTTTTTTTGTTTAAAAGTAAACTGTTTGTGGATATTTTTTCGTTGTTTTTGCTTTTGAAAATTTGTTAAATTGTGATAGGAAAAGTGGGATGGAAAACGATGGAAATCGATGGCTTGATCCATTTTGAAAGCGAGAGTCCCTAGGAGCTAGGATCATCTCCTAGGGTTTTAGGGGTCCCCCTAGGAGGATAGGAGGAGAGAGGATATTTTCTATACGTTTTCTATGTATGATATGCGAAGAAGGAAAAAATCTCGCATAATTTATGCGTAGAATTTTGCATATTCTGACACAGAATTTTAGCATTCATTTTTTATATTACTAATAAACGCGAAGCGAAAAACAAAAAGCTTCTTTTTTTTGTGCATACGTTTGAGCAAAGATTTTGATTCAAATTCTGACAAAGAATTTTTGTATTCATTTTTTATATTACTAATAAACGCGAAGCGAAACAAAAACAGCTTCTATTTTTTCGTGCATACGCACGATATAGGGTTATATTAAGGAGTATATAAAGAGACACCTTCTTTTTTTAATGGTGACTATTATCAAATACGTAATACTACAGATGTGATTGGTGTATAACAAAAGAATGATGCTCAACGGACACATAATATTAACATTTGATTGGTGGACATAGTCTGCGTTTATACATAAGAGATTTATATATAGTAGTTCAGATTACTATAATGTTAACGCAGACTATGTCCACCAATGATATTATTAAATGATGTCACAAGCGATAGGAGCCATTAAAATATAAGCATACACTTTTCACGAAATAGGGACCAATGAAAATATATGCATACACTTTTCACGAAATAGAGACCAATGAAAATATATGCATACACTTTTCACGAAAGAGATCAAGGGGAGAGAAGAGGAAACTCGTTTTTTTTCAAGGGAATACACGATATTTCTGTGATAAGGTGTGTCATCAAGACCAATTTCCATTTTTTTCAATCCATTTCTCACTCTAAAATCACTTTTCAAATAAAACCAGAAAACAGCAAAAATGGCTAATCTATTGTTAACACTTCGTAATACTTCGTTTTTCAGTATCAAAAAAGATGCATTAGGATTTATGCAGCCTCGGGGTTGGACATTTCTAACCCAGAGTTTTAATAGTACCTCTTTTGGTTACTTCCCTTTCAAATGTGCTAACAACTTTATCGAATTCGCAAATTCATATTTAACACCCAATGATGCGATGTGTGAGATTATTGCACCCGAATCCAAGGTGAAATTGTACTTTGATTTGGATGGGTATATTATTCCCAATGATAAGAGTGTTTCTGAGCTGAACGAATTTTCGGAGTGTTGTGTAGATAAGTTTGTGAATATGGTTGGTGAAGAGTTGCGTGGCTATTTACCTGAAAATGCTACTCCTATCATACACAAACACTCGGATTGTCGTATAGTGACGAAAACACTGAACTCAGGGGAACAGGTGTTGTACAAGCTCTCGTATCATATTATATTTGATAATGTTTTATTTAGAGACAATCATCAACACTTGAAAGGGTTTGTCCATGATAAGATCCTTAATAACCCGAAATTCCATAGAGACGAGCCTGATTTCCAGATGCTATCTATAAGACTCGGAAATCTAACCCCGAACTTCTTTGTCGATTGTGCGGTGTATAGCAAGTTTCGTGCGATGAGAATCGTCCCAGCATTTTCAAAATGGACCTCTCATACCGAACAGATGGGGGGTGCGACGGTTAACGTGACACGATCGATGCTTATCCAGGCGGATGATGAAGAGGCCGGAATGGAGAACGTGTATTTGGTGGATTATGAAGCACCGAGAATCTTTTCGTTGAACCGCCCCCCAAACATCCACGCAACAAGAAGCTATAATAACACTCATAATACGGGTGACATAAACAACAGCGAAGGTGATGTATCAGAAACACAAGAAGAGTGTGTTGGGTTGATCACCAGTTTACTTCGAGCGAATGGAGATACAACTTCGGTGGTGTGTTTTAACGGAGGCAATTCGTTCTACATCCGGAATGGACGAGGAGGCCGTCCATGTTTATGTTCAATGGGTGTTATCCATCACTCGAACAATGCGATTGTAAGAGTGGAGAACGGGTATATTGTATATATATGCCTAGCTTCAGAATGCCGGAGGAATGCTAGGTACCTGAATTTATCACCCCTTCAGATGGAACGTATCGGCCAAGACAATGCAATGAATGAACGCCCTCTTCATGAGACATACAGATTCATGAATATATCATATAAGGATGATGAATATGTCTCGGCTTCGATGGATTTCACGGAGCATTGTCTATGTGTATGTGCAAGTATGGGTTCAGGAAAGACGACGTTTATTTCAAAATACTTGCTTCATCACAAATTCGATAGTTTCGCGTTCATAACATGCCGAATATCTTTGGCAAACTCTCTATTTGATACATTCACAAAAGTGAATCAAGAGGGGGATACTTATTTCGAGGGTGTGAAAATATACAATGACAGCGGGGTGTATGGACGAGATGGGCAAATCCACCACAAAAAACTGATCATCCAATACGAGAGCTTGTATAAACTGAGCCGTTCGTTCGATGTCATCATCATTGACGAGTTCAGGAGTCTCTTGAATTGTGTGGTCAGTACAACGACGAATCGTTCAAATCTGCGGAATAACTTCAACCTATTATGCCAGTTGTTGTATAATGCGAAGAAGGTATTGGTTATGGACGCGGACCTTTTCTTCGATGGGTCTTGTAGTGCTCTACTGAAACATCTGTTTGTGAATACGTTTCGTAGCATTCGGACCGAGGTGTATACACATAACAACATGGTGCGTAATTTCAGGATATACACGGATCATGGTCAGTTCATCTCCCAATTCATGGACGATTTGGGTAACGGCAAAAGAATAACGGTTTGTTGTGGGTCGAGACTGGATTGCAATGTTTTCGCCTCTATTTTGGATCAGAAGGGTGTTTCGTACAAACAGTACACGAGTGAAACGGATGACACTGAAGTGAGTGGCGATTTGCGAAACATCAACGACGTTTGGAGCGAGGTGTCGGTTATATTATACACAAGTAAGATCATGGTGGGTACGGACTACAACGGTAGCATGGACAAGATCTATGCTTTTGGTAAACGACAGACTTGTAGTCCACGAGAAATGATCCAGATGTGTGGTCGCATCCGAAACGTCTCTGACCCCAACATCCATGTATTCTGTTCGAACAAAGAGGTGACAATCCAATCGGCGCTGGAGGAAACGTTGAAATACCCAACGATTGAATTTGTGGTTGATATTTTACATAACAAACGAAACATGATGAAAAGACATATCAAAAACATCGAATCGGTGTTCTATGAGACCGAACAGATGGTGATTGCGTCATCTCATCAAATCGTTTGGGCGCCGACGATAATGACATTGATCCGTGGGTATCTTTTCATGGAACGCGAGAACGCCAATATTTCATGGATGTCATGTTTGATCAAACATCTTCACCGTAAACGTATTGGGGTTGAGATAGTAAATCGTCCATTCGAAGGAACTGCGACGAATGTACGATCTGTAGAGAGTAAGAAGATGTACAAATCAAACATGGTGGAAACGAAGGAGACTCGCGACGAAATGATCTCAAATGTACTGAATATGATTGATATGGACGCGGATGGTTATTTGGTGGAAACAGCCAATCGGCGTGTGAAGATGGGTCGGGCAAGTGCGGAAGACAAAATGATTAGTCGTGTGTTTTTCATTGTTCGTCATTTCCAAAAAAAAGATCTAAGAGATGATGAACAACGGGGTATTGTGGACGAACCATCTTTAGTTTCGTATTTGGAGTTTAACATCAAACGGGTATGGAATTATTATGCGATGAAACGGGCCAGTGCAGAATCCATAGTTATTTCTGATTTGACAAAGCTGGGTCATTACGGATGGTGTGACTTTACAAAATTGCGTAGCATGGATTTGTTATTACTTGACGAGCTATTGGACAAATTGGGCACTGATAGTAATACACTGTTATCTGAATACGAACTATGTCCTTACAAACACCACGCAGCGATGACGCGTGGGGACGAAGACGATTGGCTACCGATACTAAATCGTATTCAGCGATGGATGAAATCGAAGACGTATAAACATGACGAGCTTAAAGTGATGACACCCAAACAATGCTATTGGGTGGTACGTAAAGCGATAGTACATTTACTGCCCTGTAGGACGATACGCAACAGACCACATAATTGTGGTTATGGTAATACGGGCAATGATGACAGACACTGGCATTACAAATTTATACTAGAGAGTGCATTCGAAGCTATCCTGAACGAATACACAACAAAAAACTTTGATACTCAATGGGTGGGAGAAATGGAGGAACAACACAAACGAGATGTGTTGGAACCAAAGAAGAAACGCCAGAAGAGAACAAAGAAATGATATATTTATTTATTATTATTATATATTATATGTATATATATTATTTATGTATGATGACGATGTTTATGTTTTGGTGATGATTCTAACATATTAACATTAACATTAACTTCGTAAACGTTTTTCTGTGGATCATCTTGATCTGATATATCATCTTCTTTTGACGAATCTCCACTGTTTGTACTTGATGACGGTCCTGATGACGTTTGATAGTCGCACCCGATGTCATCTGCGATGTCATTTCTAATATCTCGTAGAATCGATATTCCTTCTTGTGGACAACAACCCGGGGAATATTGACTTGTACTATCTGTCGAGGAACTATTATTACTACTATTTAACGTAGCTCCATAGTCACAATCTTCGTGACGCTCATTATTATTATTATTACTATTACGCGTACTATAACGATGATGGTGGTGATGTCTATGTTGATGTCTTCGTCGTCGATGTTGCTGTCGATTGTTTTTATGAGTAGCTTGGTGGATGATAGCCTCGCATATCTTCAAGAGTAGAAACCCACCTACAGTGACGATGATTTCTGTAAAGAAGGGGAAAAAAGGCATGAAATGTGTGGTTTATAAAGATTGAACGTTATACCCGAGGCGGTCTTAGTCTGCGGGTAGATGTCGTATTTCCACGAGGGGTCTGCCGTTTCCTCTTATTCGTCGCATTACTATTATTATTATTGGTGGATATAGACGGACGTGTACTGTTTACATCTGATAAAGTGTGATCATTGGAAGTTGTATGGTTATTTGAGTGCGGAGTAGAATTGTGATCTGTTTGATCATCTTGGAAATCAGACCTTCCATCGATTTTAAGAAGACTATGACGATAAAACTTTTTATCTGGGTTATAAGATGTGGTATAATAATTCCCTTGAATTTTGGATAGAACACGGTAGATTTCTTTCGTGAAGATGGGTCTATCCATCCGAAGAGTCTTTTGTTTGGCAAGGCTCTTTTGAGCATTTGACACGTGTTTGGTTTTGAGCATATCAATGCGTACTTTATCCCCGACCTGTAGTGGCTTAAAATAGCGATTATTAATACTGGTATATTTTTTGCGCCTGTTGATTCGTTCTTGTGTCTTTTCACTTAAATGGTCTTTCTGTGTGTGCAACATATCAACGGGTTTTTTACCAGTGGTGTCTTGACGTGTATGGTTATAAGCTTTTAGGGATTTATCAATATACCTTTGAAATCGATTATCATTATGATCCACCATTTCTGATTTGATCCACCGCTTCAATGTACGATGAAACCTTTCAACGAGACCTTGGTTTTGAGGTGTAAATGATTCACCACGTATAACTTTAATGCTTCTACGATCACATAGTTGTTGAAAGACGCCTTTGAACTCGGTACCATTATCAATGACTATTGTTTTTGGGTTTTGACCGACACTTGTAACAATATCTTTAAATGCGGTGGATACTGCTTCGGGTGTCATACTCTTGATTGGTTTCGACCATGCATATTTACTAAATGCGTCAATAACATTAAGAAGCGCTTTGTACCCAGACGAATATTTTTTTCCGTCGATTCGCCTCATTTGGGTCGTATCCATCACCCATCTCGAATGAGGTTTTTTCGATGACTGTTGTTTTGCTTTACTCATTTGAAACCTATAACGAAACCGTTGATAATTTTCTTGCTGTTTCAGCCACTCAAATGCATCGTCTCGTTTTATACCAATAGCATCTGAGAGAACGATATCGAAAAACTTGTCTCGCCCAATACTTTTTGGTGTTTTTGAATAGACGCTTTTCAGAAACGACTGCTTCGCTTTGGTATCGTCTCGCATAAAGATTCTACGATTTCGATAGTAATAATGCCCATCACTTCGTTTTTTGATTCCTGGATACCTTTCGATATACCATGGCATTCGATCAGAAGTGAATTTCAATTGGCTAATACTTTTAAGATTAAACGACTCGATAGCTTTTTTCATTTTAATCGTAATTCAAAAAAAATATGATATTAAAACAACACGGGAAAATTTTAATATATAGAATACAAAAAATGAATTATGAAAAGAACTATGTTATATGGCATATAGATCAATCCACTCAGATTTCCACATTGACGATTCCCGTGGACGGATCAATGAGGATATACTTGTCATGATGAATAAATGTATCCATTCTTGCATTATTATTGGCGCCAGTTTGGGCTGCATTCCCTATTTCGTACAATACATTGTCGCCATCCATACTCGTAGTACAATATTGAGACCCAAACTTGAGATCCAAAAACAAATCCGCCGCTCGAGCATCTGTGCCACTCATCAATTTATCGCTATTACGAACCAAACTCTCCATTTCCAAAGGAATTACAAACGTACCTTCTTCGGGGGCTACAGTAAGAATCGTGGGGTTAAATCCTGAATCATTACAGAACGACGTATTTTTAAACTTCATTGGAAACTGTGTGACATTCATTCCATGAATTGTTCGTAATAATTCCATGGCCACTTCTGGTGGTTGTGTACAGTCAATGGTACTGTTTGGGATAACATCCGCGCCGGATCGTAATTGATAGTTTTCTAGATAATTCTTTGTTCGTAATCCAATTGTATTAACGTGTGGGTTAACAAAGTTCGTTTGTACCCGCATGATAGTGTAGAGGGTACGAATAGACGCGAACCGTGCAGAAATGGGGATACTCATGTTAGTTTGATTTTGATTTACAGTATGAATATAACTTCTGTATCCTTCAATGGGGATTCGGATGATGTTGTCGGACGGCAGGGTACTACGAGCTGTTTGTGCGTCGGTTTGGATATACGTCATATAAAGCTGTGGATTACGTACTTCATACGCACATTGGGTAGCATTGACGTCTTGTCCCCACTGGAAAGCAACAACGGGACTTTCAAGATGTATCACGATACGAATCGGGAACGACATAGCCCAAACGGGAAGCATTTTATCCATAAGGATCCCAGCAGCTCCAGAAATAAATTGTATACATGTTTGATTGACAACATTTTGGGTAAGAAGTTTTCCATGCCCCTTCCGGTTAGCCGTAATTAATTCATCTTCCGATAATTCAGTCAGGGATTTACGGTATTTTAATGACGTTTCGTCATTATGGATATCATTCAACAATCTGGCAAGTACGTTATAATTGGTGATGTCTTCAACGAGCGTCGATCCGTAATATACCATGAAACGATTAATGACACAATGTGATGTATTATCACATGCCATAGATCGTGTGGTGGCATCTCCTGCAGTGGCGGTGTTGGTATTAACAAGACCGAATTTAAAGAATGATTGTTGGAAATCGACGAATTCACCAGGACGACCGGTTGGTAATTCGAATTCGATGACAGTACTTGTAGTACCCGCATAAGTTCCAGAACCAGTAGTAGGAGGGAATACAGCACGACGCATAGTGCTATCGACGGCCAGATATTTCATTCCGTACTCCATTTCTTTGGTTTTCGCGCGCGGCATATTTGTAAGGTTACTCATATTTGAAATTTTTGTGGCGAATAAAATATACGATGGTAAAATGTAATTATGAAAATAATCGTGGAAAGTGAATAGATGAGAGGTGACGGAAATCGTGTTTGTGTATTGCTAATTCTACACGGCCCCTAGTTGGGCACGTCGATTATCGAATAATTCGCGTAATTGATTTCCTTTTGTAGTGGCTTGATCTACTCCTTTTTTAAACGTACTGACAGCGTCTAACGCGTTTGCGATTTTGGGTACGGCAGCAGCAATGGGCGCTAACTGTGGTGCTACTAAACTTGCTGCAGATAAAACGGTACCACCTACATGCAAACCTTGAGATAACCCGTGTGAGACTTTTTTTCCGAAATGAATAGCGTGACCTAATGCTTTTGAACCGAATCGATATATATTGTTCGCATTAAGTTTTCTGCCCCATAACTTCATGGTAAACTAATATCATAATAAAACCAAAAGTTTATGCGTTTACGAGTTTTATGATTATATTATAAAAATGATTTTCTAAGTGATACGGAAAAGAAGACGAACACAACAATAATGTTACATCTTTACATACATAAAAACGCGAGACCGCGTAACATGTGTACTATAGTGGCTTGATCTTCAACCCATTCTAAACGAGGGGGGTAAAAACGTTTGTCCATTCTTGATGTCTTTATGGGGTATAGTAATAAACTCGATGACCACCATCCACGCATCGTCCATATCGATAGCATTACCCTCGTTATCTGTGAGTTCTAATTCGATTTCCTGGATCTGACCATTTGGACTTGTGATGATGTGCTCTAGATTACCACTCCCCATTCGATAACGTCGTGGCGCGTAAGCCCCAACAGTAGGTATAGATCTACCGGGAAAGACGGCTAAGATGGACCGCTTCGCTCCATTAGCACGACTGTCGATCGTTTCAAGAGGAAGCGTCGGTGATTCAATGTATATATTACACTCAGAGATGCGCTGTCCTTGTGTAGGGATTTCTGAATACAATATAACATTCAGGTTGACGCTTGAAATGTTTACAGTATCGGGGGCTATTTCAGCAAACGTCTGAAAAAAGTCCTCGATTAACCCCGGAAAAATTTTTGTGTCATTTTTAACCCCTAAAAACCGAGCAGCTGTGGTACCTTCTCTAGATATCCCGAAGTCGCCTAAACAATACTGATTAATATGTGGGATGGCAAAGGTCAAGCTTATCTGATGAAAGTCTACATCATACACAATAGATGATACAGATACCAGGTTATTGATATCCGGGGTATATTCCGCGACATTTTTTAGGAGGGCGGCTTCTAAACCGGGAGTGCTTTCGATTAACGATTTTATTTGTTGTTTGATTTCACCATCGAGATAAACCCGTAGACTCGCCAATGAATAGACTGTTGATGGGATCTTAATGTCGATCGCATGGGGTAGAACGTTTATTTCTGAACCAAGGGTACCAGTTAACAACGTGAACATAAAACGGATCGTGTTGTTGTATGCTTGAAGTAGAGATAAAGCGGGTAAAGACGCATCCACGACACGAATAAGCATGTCAGTGTCTTTGTGCATTTCAATGGGATAGTTTAACCGCCATCGACGCCTTGAGCTTGACGATGACGTGTACGACGTGTCTTCCGCGGATTGGCTTTCCAAGAAGACCAAGTGGTTATGATACCCAGAACGCTGTAGGGAGATGTTCATTGTCGATTTTCAGGAAAGGAAAGCGAGTAGATTAAAACTGGAAAAAATGTTTGATCCTGTGTGTTGCGGGAGGTAATGGAAAATTCATTTTTAAAATAAAATTTTAATTGTGATCAAACAATAACCATGGAGAAACAGCAACATCAACCACAAAACGAAAACAACCCAGAAGACTGCCGCGAGACTATACACGAAGGCGATAGCGGCTCTACATGTACATCAAGGGGCGATGATCCTCCGCGCGAACCGCCTACAAAACGACCGAAACGGCAACTAAGCCAGAAGCAGATTGAGGCTTTAGCGAAAGGTCGTGAAAAGCGGATTCAGATGATTCGTGGAGACGTGTCTACTAAACCGAAAGCGGCTGTAAATACTGAAGAGGTGAACGCCTCATCATCTGATGACACTGATAGCAACGATGACGAGACATCCATCCCAGCCCCACAACCACCCAAAAATAAGAAACAAAAGAAAGTGCGAGTCAAACAAGAAGATGGAGAGGGTGACGATTCGGGGGTACAGATGGACGATTCGCCACAGGAGTTCGTGAATTTTATCGTGGATTCCCTCTACAACCGACTATCGGCGGGTACGAAACCCAAAAAACCAAAGAAGAGAAAGCGAACTCTTCAGCGTACCCGACATGTGGGGAGAAACACTCGCTATACCCAAAACACGAATCCTGCTAGTGCTTATATCGTCATTTAATGATACTAATAATGAATATAATGAATATAATAATAATATTGTTTGCTTTTGTTATTTGACGTCATAAATGATCTCATTGCCAAATCTGATTGATGGACATAGTCTGCGTTTATACATAAGAGATTTGTATATAGTAGTCTTTGATTACTATAATGTTAACGCAGAGTATGTCCATCAATCAGATTTGGCAATGAGGTCACAAATGACGTAAAAACAAAAAGCAACACAATTATTATATTATTATTATTATGTTATAAGGTCGTTGGGAGGGTAAACGAATTTGATGCTGTCTTCAGTTTTTTGGAATGGACTTTGACGTCCCCAAATCTCCAATTTGCTTATTGCGCAGCTGGCAGTTGATGGTGAAGAAGCCGGGTTTCCAAATATTTTATTAACCACCACGAAAAAGCGTGTATATGCCAATGATCTCATTGGGTAAGTACTTATGTTTAATGTTAACGTTTCCCAATCCCCGTCGGTCACGTATTCTTCTTCTGATATATCCGTCTTCTTTAAAATCACGCGGTTCTCGGGTATAGGTGTCCCATTCTCCACCACACCAAATATTTGTATATCTTTTGCACGGTAGTAATTAAGACTAAAAAATGGATAAATCTTCAGAACGAATTTAGTGGGGTACACGCCTTTGGTATGGGGTATTTGAACACCTATCCACTCACCATACGAACCATTTATATTACTGCTCCCAAAATACTCCCCACTTTGTATGTGATAATTGTCTAAACTCGCCCAGTATTCTGTCAACGTCGAATTAAATGCTTTATATGCCGCATAGTTTGCATTGAAATTATACCTTGATGATTCAAATGAAGTGTAATATCCAGCACCATAACCCGCCGAATTACTCATCACCACTGTCTCGCTGTCCAAACTCCAATCATGTGGTGGGTATTTACATTCAGCGCCCGTAATAATATTTGTCAACACATCCAATTGTCCTTGAAGATCATGGATCACGTTTTGTAAATAGCCAATCTCCGTGTCACTAACACCTGTCACTTTGTCCTGTTTGTTCGAAATGTCCACTGAAGTAGCTTTTGCGTCGATCTGGGTTTGAACATTACCCGAGAGGTTTTGAAGATACCCAATCTCAGTGTCACCAACAGTTCCTACTTTCATTAATACATTGGGGTCCCCATTATCCAATTTAGCATCCAGTTGAGTCTGAATATCGCTCGTCACATTCGATAAATACCCAATCTCTGTATCCGTGACACCCGTCACTTTGTCCTGTTTAGTACCCACAGCCGAAGTGTCCGCTTTCCCATCGATTTGAGTTTGTATATCGCTCGTCACATTTTCCATATATCCAATTTGTGTGGTTGTCACATTATTCAAATTCCCTCCTAATGTCACATTCCCTTCTAATGTCATATCATCGTAAAATTTCGATGTCGTATTCACTTCGAATCCAAGGGTTGGTCTTTCGATCTGAATACCCACACATCCTTCTCTTTGTGTTAATAGACTGTCCCCCCAAAATGGTTTATTCTTTATTGTGGCATCCAAAAAATCTTCGGTATCAGCTACGCCCGTTTTGTCGGTGAAAATAATATCTGTTGTCGTAGGTGGGTAATGCACACCAAAACAAAACGCCGTTTTTATTTTTAGGTCTAAACTATCTGGAGTCACGTTTCCAAATAACACTGCCACTTTTAAGTCGCTGATTTTTTGAATCACTATTCGGTAGTCGTGACCGTTCACATTAGGCCCGCTGTTCGTTAATGGTAAAAGGCGGAAATATTCACCATTCGTCTCTGTGTTATGGTGCCATCCAAACGTATATCGACGTGCACATGAATCGTTTTGACCACTTGCGGGGTTCCCGTGTGTCACATCTACATCTACCATGAACCCTGCACATTGCCCAGCATCTGCCTCGATTTCCATTATTTTTGCATACCAATCAACTGTATTCTCTATCGTTTTTGTCAGTATTACAGTTTTTGTGACAAACCCGCTAATCTTATCTTGTTTCGAGCTTACATCGATCCCCCCTGCTGCAGCATCAATTTGGGATTGTATATCACTCGTTACGTTTGCTAAATAACCGATCTCTGTATCAGAAACTCCCGTTACTTTATCTTGTTTGGATTCGATATCCGTCATTTCGATCTTCGTGTCCAATTGAGTTTGGATGTCGCTCGTCACGCTCGATAAATAACCAATCTCCGTGTCACTAACACCTGTCACTTTGTCCTGTTTGTTCGAAATGTCAATAGCCTTTAACATGTCAAACTCTCTTCCGTATATTTTAAATTCCCTTATTTCACATACTGTCGTTGAAACAACACTCCCAATAATCAAAATGAATTCCGTAAAGTATCCTGTTATATTGAATTCATCCGATTCAAAAGGGGATGCAGCATCGTTACTCATGGTATTCAAATGTTCCCATACATCTCCAGTGTTGATTCGTTTACCATACAAATATATCAAACTCGGTGCCGTACTTATCTGTTCTGGTGTCAATGAATATTTTGTTGGTTCAAGTGCGAATGGGAGAATCATCTTGAAATATTCGCCCAATGGCGCACCTGTAAATGCTTGTTCACTCCCTACATACGCCCCTGTACCGTCATACACTTCAGGACTTGCATCATAATTTAGAAACGTTGCGGGGTTCTCATCAAATGCATTTATTACATCCGACCCTGTATGTATACCTGATGACACTTCAAAGGAATATTCACCATTCCCATACAACTCCCCTGTAATTGTTTGGGGGTTCGATGATATAGCTGATGGTGGGTATGCTAATTCTGCATTTTGTAATGCGTCTGATAACATATCAATCTTTTCTTGTATATCGGGCGTTTTTATAATCTCTTTACCATAAACAAGCATACCTTTCACTCTCATGTACTTTTTCAGGTAAGTGCTTTCTACGATAAGAAGGAAGTTGTCGAATAATCCACTTACCCCCAAATCCGGTGACAAATAATCTTCATCTGCTACTGGTTCCCCGGTATGTAACAACACCCAATCATCACACCCACATGAATGTTTCCCGTAAAAATACACTTCCTTTGGTGTCGAATTAGCATCGTACATATTAAGTTTGTATCTTGTCGGTTCTATCGGTATAGGGAACGTCATCTTGACGTATTCACCCAGTGGTGAACCACTAAACGCTTGTGTGTCTCCTATATAAACACCTGTGGTTTCGTCATATTTCCCAGGATCCATTTCTGTTATATAAGACGATGACTTAATTTTGTCAAATAAATGAATTACATCAGATGAAGCATCCGTATTCGATGCCTCAAATACATATTCGCCATTACCATATGCTTGATTCATTATTGTTTCAGGGTTTGATGATATACCTTTCGGTGGGTATGATCTCTCTGAGTGAATAAGCCCGCTTCGTACTTGATCGATTTGATCTTGTACATCCCATTGGAGACCGTCTAAGTATACTACCTCTTCCTGGTAAACGGGTGGTTTTACCACAATAGGGTCCTCCCCACTATATATGTCTGCTGCTGAACGCTTCATAATGCTGAGTTCTTATTTATAGTAATACTAAATTTTGTGATGCGTATGATGTATGTGGTAATCGTATTCGCGTATATATCGCGATATTCATAGTAATAATAACCCCTTTCATTTCGAAATTAGATCAAGGGGAAATGCTACCGCATGTACTATTAATAATTCGTTATACATAAACATTGTTTTCCATATCGTCACATATACCATTTTCCTTAAACATAATACAAATACATTATGACGATACCATGGAAAAGGTTGAAGGCTTTTTAGATAATAACCCTATTAAACTAAAGAAACGAAAACGTGATATATATACATCACCCTTTAATATTAAAGTCCCCTTTGTAGCTACCTTCGTAGGATCTAGAGGGTCGGGGAAATCATATACACTGACAAAGTTATTAAAGAACCTTAAAGACGAAAAGGCGATTACGCGAATATACATACTATGTTCAACGTACCATTCTAATCCCCAGTATGAGGAAATACTAAAACCCAAACCAGAAGACGTTTTCATTGATGTAGATGATAGTAACATTTTTGATATACTACAACAAATAAGAGATACCAATAAAATCGAACAAGACCAATTTAAAGAAGAGGAAGAATACCACGATGGTTATAAATATTTTCGTAAACAAAAGTTTCATAAGATACCGGATCACGTTGCAGATGTCATCATCCAACGTAACGCAGAACCCCCCAAGCAAGATATTGTCCAACACCCCCCATCAGCATGTATCGTTTTAGATGATATGGCGTTTACAAAAGCCTTTTCGACCAGTAAGAAAAATCCCTTGACATCTCTTGTGTCGTTTCATCGCCACGAGAAACTTTCACTTGCCCTTGTGTCTCAAGCATACATGGCTGTACCTAAAAGTATACGATTAAATTCGACTGTATACTTTATATACCCAACACATAATAAAAAAGAAAAACGTCTCATGTATGAAGAATTTGGGAACATGTTACCCGAGGAAGAGTTCAATCGCATCTTTGATCAAGCCACTGACACACCACACCATTTTCTTATGATTACACTTGACGCTAAAAAAGGATATCCCTCAAAATTTCGAAAAAATTTCGATACCTTCATCCTTACCAACTATTAGAGTTAATCATTTTTTATATAAATACACAATACAATATGACGACAACGACGAAAAAAAATACAAAACGACTTAGAAAATATATAAAAAGAAAAGGTGTTACCAAGAAGAAAAAGAAAAATAATATTAAAAACACCAATAGAATATCCATCAAAAATGTTGTACCTACAGGAGGGGGGTATGTTGGAGGTGGTGGTGGAGGTGGAGGGGGGGGCGCCGGTAGTAATTCCACCACCGTCATAAAAGATTCGAGTTCAGATATACTTGCCAATCTTCTCCCCTATCTGTTACAAAATAAACCAAAAACAAATCACGATGTTTCACAACCATCTAAGAGTATAACAGAAACAAAAAAACAGTCACAAACAAAAAAAACAAAAAAGCCTGTAGTTATACCGACTGTTATACCACCAGACACGGAAAAGACAACAAAAAATCGGGGGATATCAATGGATGAACCACCCAAAGAAAAACGAGAAATGTCGATAGATGAACCGCCCAAAAAAAAACGAGAAATGTCGATAGATAAACCGCCATCGTCATCGCCACCAGCTCCAATGATGAATGCTATGGTACCTTTGGGTGAAAATTCTCAAATGGGAGGGGGGACTACGATGGCGGGAAAATCAACACCACAACATATTATCGGACAGAAACGTCCACCACAAAACGACATAATTTCACACGACGCAAGCAATAGACCTGTTTTGGGTACTCGTCATACCGTTGCTGGAATAGGAGGGCGACTCACACGCGATGATGTTGGAAAGGTCAATGACGCATATAACCAGACATTTGGCAACCCCTATCAGTCTGTATACCCACCAACCCCAGCTCAGCAATTACTTTTAGAGCGAACGGATCCACAAAACGTCACTGATGATAGAAACGCGCCAGGAGAAACAACAATGCTCGATCTTAATGTCAGAGTCCCTACAAGAGATGGTAGTGCAAAAGCACAAAAATATAATGTTGGAAGTGTACCCGTTGATCAATACATAAACAGAATGTTTACACGTAGTGGAAACCGAAATCCTACGGACCGTCTACCCCCCAGCACGAGTAATAGTATAACACAAGAAGATCCTCTACCTCTACCCCCTAGTACCACTCGTTATGATGGCTCAATTATTCCTTATGATCCAGATTTATAATAATATAACTTTTTACTTATTCCTTTTATATATTAAAGCATGTCATATGATCACGTCATATACACAGCACATGTGATACCATTTTTTTTTAGATCAAGGGAGAGGTTCACGCCACTCGCACATAGTCTGCGTTTATACACATATTCTAAACTATACATCGTAAGATGTTACTTAATTGTTAACGCAGAGTATGTCCACCAA
>JAAUXZ010033823.1_pt1 | contig 17724 bp, 7 predicted proteins | sample 7278131 | NCBI WGS metagenome assembly JAAUXZ01 (sample SAMN14350119, study PRJNA611818) | marine sediment metagenome | isolation source: surface marine sediment (3m) | place: French Polynesia: Moorea | collected 2018-08 | reverse complement strand
TCATGGGTTCTGCAAACTTCATACTGATGTCATTGAAAGCATCCAGTAATGCCTTGGTCTCAGCAACACCATCCTCAACATTACCCCGAACATCCTTGGAACTATCCAGTTCGGGTTCCTGGGGCAGGTAACCGATATGAATACCTTTTTGCGGACGGGCTTCTCCAAGGTATTCCTGGTCAATGCCCGCCATAATACGCAGCAAGGTTGATTTTCCGGCACCGTTGTAACCCAGCACACCAATCTTGGCACCAGGGAAAAAATTTAGGGAGATGTCTTTCAGGATTTCAGTATTGGGTGGTACAACCTTGCCCACGCCATTCATTGTGTAGATATATTGAGCCATGTTTTAACCAGCAGTAAATTTGCGCGTATTCTAACAATACCGGGTTCAAAGTTAAGATTAAATTTTGCTTTAGAATTGGGCTCTATAAAGATAGTGATAATTCGTCTGATTACGGGGCTAAATGTCTGTTATTTTTACCAATTAATCTGCGGTTATTATGTTTTTGGGGATATAAAGCCGTGTTTAAGAACAACTCAACATTAATTAGTCTATAACCTAAGTAAAGGTCTAACTGAGAGGTCAAACCGGTAAGCCAATATGTCAATGAAAAAACAGCAACTGGAAAGTTATCTGTTTGGAAGCAATGCTGCCTATTTTGAAGATTTATACAGTCAATATGTTAATAATGAAAACAGTGTTGATGAGGAATGGCGCAATTGGTTTAAATCACTAAAAAACGGTTCAGATAAAGCGGATGCTGATCATGCCAGTATTCGTGAACAAGTCAGGGCGGCTGTTCAGAATAAAAAATCTGCCGCCTATGCGGTCAGTACCGCTCAACATACTCACCGCCTGAAGCAGGTCGCGGTACTCCAGCTTATTAATGCCTACCGTTTCAGGGGGCATCAAAAAGCCAAGCTAGATCCCCTGGGGCTCACCATTAACGATGTGGGTAACGAACTCTCCCTGGAAGCCCATGATCTTTCCGAAGATGATTTGGATACCGTTTTTGCTACCGGTTCTTTATTCGGAATTGATGAAGCTCCACTCAAGGAAATTATTGACCGACTGCAAAAAACATATTGTGGCGCTGTGGGCTCGGAGTTTATGTATATTGCAGACACCGAACAGAAGCGTTGGATACAGAAAAAACTCGAAACCTGCCTGGCCAGACCGGATTTTAAAAAGGGCAGGCGGATGCGTATCCTGGATCGAATCATCGCGGCGGAAAACCTGGAAAAATATCTTCACACCCGATATGTCGGTCAGAAGCGATTTTCGTTGGAAGGGGGTGAATCTCTCATTCCTCTGCTTGACCGTATTATCCAGCAGGGCGGTAAAGAAGATTCCCGTGAGGTCGTCATTGGTATGGCACATCGTGGCCGTCTAAATGTATTGACCAATATTTTAGGTAAAATGCCGCGTGACCTTTTTGATGAATTTGAAGGTAACGTAAAGTGGGATGACAAATACAATTATGATGTGAAATACCATCAGGGATTTTCTTCCGATGTACATACCGTCACGGGACCCTCCCATTTAGCCCTGGCTTTTAATCCTTCTCATCTGGAAATTGTGAATCCTGTGGTTGAAGGTTCCGTTCGCGCGCGCCAGCGTCTTTACAATAAACAATCGATCAGCACGACCGATGTCGTTCCCGTCTTGATACATGGCGATTCCGCCTTTGCAGGACAGGGTGTGGTGATGGAAAATTTTAATATGTGCCAGACCCGTGGTTACCATACGGGTGGCACTATCCATGTGATCGTTAATAACCAGATTGGTTTTACCACCAGCCATCCTAAAGATATGCGTTCAACCCTGTACTGTACTGAAGTGGCACGTATGGTCCAGGCCCCCATTTTTCATGTCAATGGAGATGATCCGGAAGCTTGTGTTTTTATAGCTGAGCTTGCAGTTAAATACCGCAAAAAATACAAGCGCGATGTCGTCATCGACATGATTTGTTATCGTCGCTACGGACACAATGAAGCGGATGAACCTGCCGCTACACAACCCAAGATGTATGCTGCTATCCGTAATCATCCTCGCTTGGTTGAAAGGCATGCTCAACGCTTGATTGATGAAGGTGTCGTGGATCGATCCACCGTTGATACGATGATCAGTGATTATCGGCGCGCACTCGAGCAAGGCGGCACTGTTGCTCTCAACACCATCTCTGGATTGGAACAGGAAAATCGACGCAGCTGGGAACGCTTTCCACATGCTGATATTAATAATATTCCTGAAACCGCCGTCGATATGGAGCATTTAAAAACCGTCGGAAAAATCCTGATGGAGTTACCCGAGGGTTTTGAATTACATCACCGGGTCAAGAAGATCATGGATGCGCGACAAAAAATGCTGGATGAAGAAATCTTCTGTGACTGGGGTTTCGCAGAAACCATGGCGTATGGGACGTTACTGGATGAAGGTTATTCGGTCCGTCTTTCAGGGCAGGATTCTGAACGCGGTACTTTTTTTCATCGACACGCGGTTCTGCATGATCAAACGGCCAACGGTGGTATCTATGTGCCGTTGAAACAATTACAAACCAGTAAGTCTCGTATTGAGGTGATTAACTCGTTTCTGTCTGAAGAAGCGGTACTCGGATTCGAGTATGGTTATGCATCAACAGATCCTGCCACGTTGGTTCTTTGGGAAGCTCAGTTTGGTGATTTCGCAAATGGTGCCCAGGTGGTGATTGACCAGTTTATTTCTTCGGGCGAGGTTAAATGGGGCCGATTAAGTCACCTCGTCATGTTATTACCGCATGGTTACGAAGGGCAGGGGCCTGAACATAGTTCTGCCCGACTGGAACGATATCTTCAGCTTTGTGCGCAAAATAATATGCGTGTAGTGATGCCTACAATGCCTGCTCAGATATTTCATTTGTTACGGAGCCAGGTCAAAGCAGAATATCGTAAGCCATTGATCATTATGTCACCCAAATCCTTGTTACGTCATGAATCAGCTGTGTCACCTTTAAAAGATTTGGCGAATGGAAAATTCAGGACTGTATTGAGTGAAGTGGATGATGTGGATCATGCGGCTGTGAAACGTATCATATTTTGTAGTGGCAAGGTTTATTTCAAGCTTTATGAGTCGCGCCAGAAAAAATATGATAATTCGACTGTGATTATTCGTCTGGAGCAGTTATACCCTTATCCAGCTGCTGAGATAGCTGAAGAATTAAATAAATATCCGAATGTGGAAAAAGTGATCTGGTGCCAGGATGAACCGCGTAACCAGGGTACCTGGTGGTATATAAAAACCCTGCTTATTGATTCTTGCGAGGGTATTCCGGTGGACTACGCGGGTAGACCATCTTCAGCTTCACCGGCGGTTGGATACATAGGGCTGCATTTGGAACAGGAACATAACCTGGTCGTGGAAGCCTTTGAGAGTTAAAAAGATAAGCGTTTAAACAGCCTCTTTGAAAAACAAAATAATACAAGAACCTGGAGAACATAAGTTATGTTGGTAGATATTAAGGTCCCCGTGTTGCCGGAATCAGTCACCGAAGGAACGTTAGGTGCATGGCATAAAAAAGTAGGTGATACGGTTACCAGGGACGAGAATATCGTTGATCTTGAGACGGATAAAGTGGTTCTCGAAATTGTCGCCACGGCTTCGGGTGTTTTAAGTTCCATTGAGTTCGAGGAGGGCGCCACCGTTACTAATGATCAGGTCTTGGGTCAAATTGATGATTCAGCCAGCACCTCCCAGGCATCGAATAACACGTTGGAGCAGAAATCACCTGATGACGCAAAGATTGGGCCCGCTGCCAGAAAGTTGATCAAACAACATGATTTGAAGGTGGATGATATTGAAGGCACCGGCCAGAAAGGTGCCATTACCAAACAGGATGTTGAAAATTTTATCAAGACCTCTGTCCCGACCGAAACCGTACCGGCACCTGTTGAAGGTCAAACTTCACAGTCGACCACGGTTGCAACTCAGACGGTTGAACTTGCCGAGGGACGTAATGACCGACGTGTGCCGATGAGCCGATTACGCGCACGCATCGCTGAACGTCTCAAAGAAGCTCAAAATACGGCAGCCCTGTTAACAACCTTCAATGAAGTTAATTTACAGCCCATGATGGATGTCAGAAGTAAATACAAGGATGATTTTGAAAAAGTTCATGGCACCAAACTGGGTATGATGTCATTTTTTACTAAAGCTTCGGTCGAAGCGCTCAAAAAGTTTCCAGCCGTCAATTCCTCTATTGATGGTGAAGATATCGTTTATCATGATTATTTCGATATTGGTATTGCAGTGAGTTCTGAGCGCGGCCTGGTGGTACCCATCCTGCGTGATGTCGATCAAATGAGCTATGCGGATATCGAAAAAGAGATCCGTAATATGGCCGAACGTGCCCGCAGTGGAAAACTGGGCATTGATGAATTAACCGGTGGTACGTTCAGTATTACCAATGGCGGTGTTTTTGGCTCGATGTTATCAACACCCATATTGAATCCACCGCAAAGTGCCATCCTGGGTATGCATTCGATCCAGCAAAGACCGGTGGTCATTGAGGGTGAGATAGTCATTCGACCCATGATGTATCTTGCACTGACCTATGATCACCGAATTATTGATGGGCGCGAAGCCGTTCAATTCCTGGTGACCATCAAGAATGTCCTGGAAGAACCTGCACGGATGTTATTACAGGTCTAGAGTCTATGATGGGTTTCAAAACAAACTCGAAACTCATATGATGTCGCTATAGATTCAGAATGAAAACAATCGCTTGTTCGGATGGAACCCTTCCTCAGCTTTTTAACTGAATTAATTCAGACATTAACATTCGACGTTTCCAGATTGGCGGAAACTGAAATTCAAATTCGAATAGCACTGCAGGTTTTCTTGTTAGCGTTATCTGCTTTTTTCTCCAGTTCTGAAACCTCGTTATTTTCCTTATCCCAACTTGACCTGCAAAAATTACGGCGTGACCGCCACCCCCGTGCAAACACTTTATATCAATTACTGGAGCAGCCACGCAGACTGATTATTTCCATTCTCTGCGGTAACGAGCTGATCAATGTTGCCGCATCTGCCAACATGGCCGCTTTACTGATTACACTTTATGGAGTGGGTAATGCAGATTGGATCAATATCTTAATTATGGTTCCGTTATTGCTGCTGGTGGGTGAAGTGACGCCAAAAACGATTGCAGTTTCTAATCCTGTCGGTTTTAGTACCAGGGTCGTGGCCGCGCCATTGATGATCTGGGTCAAACTGGTTACGCCTTTACGCATCGCCGTAAGATTTGTCGCAGATCGGGTTTCTACCTGGCTGGTAGGAGAGGAGAAAACCGCAGAAAACCTGTTACATATCGACGAATTCAAAACCCTGGTTACCGAAGCCGAAGAAGAGGGTGGGATATCAACGACTGAACGTACCCTCGTCTATAACCTGCTTGCCGCGGGCAGTACTGAAATTGTCGAAATCATGATCCCCAGAACCCGCACACAATTTCTGAATGCGGATTGGCCCCTGGATCAAATTATTGAACGCGTCCGACAGTACCGACATAACCGTTTACCCGTTTATCGCAATCATCAGGACAATATCATCGGAATGATTTACACAGAGGACCTGGTGCACTATGCCACGGGTGAAAAAGATATTGCAGAACTCACCCTGGAGGGATTGTTACACCCCACCATTGGGGCACCACCAACCAAAAAAGTGGATGAAATGTTTGAGTTTTTTCAAAGAAATTGTTCACAGGCAGCAGTGGTGATTAATGAGTTTGGGGGCGTCGATGGTTTTATCACCATGAAAACGGTGCTTGATTTTATTTTTGGCCACCTATTGGGACCTGTTGCCGGCCAGCATCATTACGAAGAACGGGATGATAATCGTTACCTGGTATCCGGAGCGATGAAACTTTCTGATTTTAACCAGCTGACGCACTTTGGCATTGAAGATCCACGGATGACCACTATCGCAGGCGTGTTATTCCGGTATCTTGATCGCTTGCCCCAGGTTGGCGACAGTGTGTTGATTGATAATATCAGCATGCGCGTGGTGGCACTGGAAGGCCATCGCATTACCCGGGTTGAAGTTGCTCGAGGTGTCGACCCAGATTTGATCATTGAGGAGGCAGACATATAATTATGGATATCCTGCTAACCTTGATTGTGATGTTTATCCTATTGTTACTACAAGGTTTTTTCTCTGGTTCTGAAATTGCTCTGGTCAATGCGGATAAGTTGAAACTTCGGCATCGGGCCCGCCAGGGTCATAGTGGTTCCAAGCTTGTATTAAAACAATTCGAAAAACCGGAAAGGTTGTTAACTACAACACTTGTAGGCACCAACATCGCTACGGTTTCTCTGACCACTTTAGGAACCGTTATGATGATACGTCATATTGGTGAGGGAGGGGATTTCCTGGCGGTCATTTTATTGGTACCCATCATGTTGATCTTTGGCGAAGTAGTGCCCAAGAGTGTTTATCAACAAAAATCAGACCTGTTAGCCCCGATCATTATCTATCCTCTTCAGTTTTTCTCCTGGATTTTATTTCCAGTTATTTTGTTATTTTCAAGTTTGGCAAAGTTGGCAGCGAAAATGGTTGCTCAGAAACAGAAGGGATCGGATTTATTTGTTTCTCGGGAAAAAATCAGAACGTTGCTGGATTCGGCAGAGCAGGCACCCTCTTCAGATATTTTTGATCAACAACGAATCCGGCATGCTTTGAGATATAGCGATTTAAAAGCTATCGATGTCATGATTCCTTTGAGTGATGCAGTTATTATGAATAGTGAGCACACCCTGGATAAAGCTATTCAAATAGTAATCAGGACAGGGTATAGCCGATTACCGGTATATGATACGGAAGCCAGTCGTGTTATCGGAATCCTGGTGATTACTACCTGGGATTTACTTGACCCTGAAATAAAAAGTCATTCCTTGCATGATTATATTCGACCTGCAAAATTTGTGGCGCCATCACAACCCACGGAAAAACTGCTCGCTGAATTACAAAAGCGAGAAGACCATATGGCGATTGTGGTTGATGAATTCGGCTCTGCCATTGGATTACTGACTGCAGAAGATATTATGGAAGAGGTGGTTGGGGAGATAGAGGATATCGATTTCAGATTGCATCATAATTCACATACCCTGTTTGAATTAATTGGCGATAGGGAATACCTGGTAGATGCCCATATGCCAATTAATGATATCAATGAACTGCTTAATATCAATATTCCTATCCGTGAATTCCGTACGGTAGGGGGTATGCTGGTTCACCGCTTGGAAAAAATACCCACTATGGATGAATCTGTTATAGAGTCGGGTTATCAGTTTATTGTGCAGGAATGCGATGAACGTATGGTTAAGAAAATTAAAGTGGTGCCCGATTAATTAAAAAGACATGCTGAAATTAAAAGCCTGTAAATCAACAGCCAATTCTTGGTGCTAACGTCAACTATGCAAAGCAGCGGTAGCCACTTCCGAGCATTGGTTTGGCTAATCCGGATAATGAAGGTGCTGTTAATGGAGTAATCAATCCATTATGGAGATCTTGATCCAGTTCACTTGCATTGATCTCCTTCAACTTGTGTCCACGCTGGTCAATAAAAATATAAAGATCTCTTTCTTCGGATTTCCATTTTAGTTTGGCACGTTTTACCGTTTTACCATCGTCTTGTTTAATTTCCACCCAGGTACCTACCGTGAGCCCCTTTGCTGAAAGGTGTGAAGTGTCCGCAACGGGTGTGCTTCTCACCTTAATATCAGTCAGTTCTGAAGTCTTACGCGTAATATTGTTGGTAAATTGATTGATAGCGGAGGAAACCTTGATGCCGCTACTGTGAATCAACTCGATACGGGTTTGTTCATTATTCTGTTTAAAATCCTTAACCAATTGTTTCCGTACACGATGACGATGCTGACTGGGGAAGTTAACGGCAATAAGTCCTTTTTCAATTGCCTTTAATAATTGTGTAAATGATTGTTTCTGGTATTTTTTATTGGATGTATCTCGATTCTCGTTTAATGACCATGCGAGCATCTTGGCAATTTCAAGTGCCTGTTCAAACTCACTAGATTCCTCTCCGAGTTTACGTGCCAACTGTTTGAGTAGTAGCTGCCAATCGTCGTAAAAAAAAGCAAGCGTAGCCTCTTCAACCACCAAGGCACTCGTAATATCGTTAATCTGCTGTAATATCCTGTCTTTTAACGCGTCATCTTCAGCTTTACGTTTTTCACGACGTTCTTGAATTTTCCTGATGGAAGATTCCTTATAGGATTCATAGGTTTCCACCATTGGAATAAAATCACTCAAGACCGGTTTTTTCTTTTTAAGCAAACCACTGAATAACTTATGGACTTTTTTCAGGTGCGCTTCACGATGTCGGTATCGAATTTCAAAATCGACCATTGAATGTATAAAGTCGTTGACCGGGTGAGCGCTCGACCGGAAGAAAAAAGGATCCACCAATACCAACTCTATCAATGGGTAGGAGAGCCGCGATAGTTCTTTTTTTAAAGGACTGTTTACAAGAGGGTTATCCAACAATCTTCGATAAAAATAGGTGAATTTTTTGAGTTCAGAAAATTGATTACCGACCAGCAGATGCTCGATGTCAGTTTCCAATTGATCATAATGATGCGCATATTCAAGTGTACCTTTAGCGGTAGCCTTGCGCAGGTTTGTAAGGATTACCCCTGATTGTACGAGGGCATCCTTCTTTTTATCCCCCAAGTCACTGCGAACGTCCAGTTCATGATTCATAAAGCGGATGAGGGTATTATCAAAATCATCCTCTTGCGGTGCCTCAGGGTTGTCTTCAGGTGACACTGAATCGTCAGCAGGATCAATGTATAAGGCCGTGTCTGTCAATTCAGGTAAAATATTCAGATTGTAGAGACCCTGATCGATCTGAACGTAAAAATCCAATAACTGAATGCCTAAAATACTGTCGAACAGCTCGAACAACTGACAGGTTTTGTTAGCCGTAAGATTAAGGGCTTCAATACTGGCCAGAAAGGCGTTGGCTAGGTTACCCGGTGTGATCGGATTATCACCCAGGTTGTCATCGGAACGATGAACCAGGGTTTTCAGACGTCGGCCCTGATTAAGCAGTATGCGATCAAAATGCTTTTCATATTTTTCCTGGATCTGTTCGATGCTCTTTTGCACTTTAGACGAGTTATGACCCGTAAGGCCCAGAGAAAGCCAATCACTCGATCGATTACTGTGTAATCGTGTACGTCGAATTGATTTAAAATCTGAGAAAAGTTTTTCTACCTGAAATTGAAATGCATGGCGAACCGTTCGTTCTCGTTTGAGTAAAGTCTGCTGAAGGTTCTGATAAATCTCTGGTTTAGCGGATAACTCATCCGGGATTTCCAAATGCATCAGGTCAACCAACAGGTTTTCCAGATAATTTACGCAGAAATTGCTGATCTGTTGATACTGAGAGGATGAACTACCCTTCTCGAAAACAGGAAATTGTTCGATTGCCGTGACCATGAGTTTTATAACTATTTAATCCCTTCTGTATAGTTTAGAATTCTGCTAATTGCTTGATTTGACAATTATTTCTGATTGTCCAGCATTTGAATGAATGATTATAGGCAATTGTTGGCAATTCACGCGATAGAATCAAAAATCAACCTAACATGCTGAAATTATTTAGAAAAATATTATTACTGGGACTCTTGACCGGCGTGGTAACAGGACATGCCACGGATTCCGTATTGACCTTTAAGTTGGATGAGGCTGAAACTCAGGTCAAAAAAATCGAAAAAACCTTTCTGGATGAAGTCCCTACACAGGAAATTTCACTTCTGGACGAATTTCAGGAACAGCTTCAAACCTCCAAGAAAACTGCAAATGAGTGTGTTGAAACCACGGAAACAGCGATCGAAAAAAATGCCAATGACCTCGAATTACTAGGCCCTGAGGCAGACCTTGAAGAAACCGTCGTTATTGATAAGCGTAAGAGCCTGAATGATTCCATGTTGAAGGATGCACAACAGTTGGCCAGTTGTCGGTTACTGTTGCTGCGGGTTAACGATTTACAAGATACCATCAATGATCAACGTCAACGAATACTCGCAGGTAAACTGCTCGCACAAAGTAATCATGTGTTGACCAATATATCCGACAACCTGGTCAACAGTGTTGATCTCTATGAATTCCTGCTGACGTTCATACAGACGAAATCTCTTTATTCATTTATGGCAGGGCATCTGGTGATTGTCATGATGCTTGCGCTGTCCGCCCTGGGGTTTACCTGGCTTATTAAAAAATGGCTCAAGGGAAGCCTTAAAAGACATCAAAAGGATGAACAAACCGGTTATCTCAGTCAGTTCCAATTATCTTTCTTGACCTGTTTTAATCGTTACCTCGTGGTATTGATGTTGAGTGGTTTCTTAAGTGCTTTCTACATTTATCAATATTTCAAACTCGATCATATCGAGTTTCTCGGATTGATCATCATAGGCATCTTCATCTATTCGCTGTTTAACCTGTCCATACGAATTCTGTTAAATCCCTGTCCTCCCGGACAAAAGCTGTCAAACCTGCCAGAAGAGATATCCTTGATCCTCGCCAGGAGACTGAAGTTATTAAGTAAACTGTTACTCGTGGGCTACCTTTTATATACCGTATCCCAGCTGGTAGTTTTTCCGGAATATCTCATTGGATTAGCACGTAATATCTACCTGTTTTTACTCATTTCCAACCTGGTCTGGGCGGTATGGTTATTCCGCTACTACGAATCGGTCAGCAATATTCATTTTATTCGCGCGATCATCATCATGGGATTTGTCGTCAGCCTGGTCGCGGATTGGTTAGGTTATATCAACCTGTCTAATTTTATTCTCGTCAGCATCCTGGGCAGTATGGTGTTGTGGAGCCTGACTATTTTTATCACCCGAATTTGGTCCGATTTACTGGATAGCCTTGACGAAGGTCGGCATCAATGGCAACGCTCTTTTCGGAAACGCATCGGGGTCAAGGATAAAGAATTTATTCCGGGTTCGTTCTGGTTCAGACTAACCTTCGCCCTGATGATCTGGTCATTGTTCCTGGTGGGGTTTCTAAAAATCTGGGGCATGCCGGATGCCAACCTGCTGGCTTTACGTGACTATGTAACCGATGGTTTCGAGGTCGGCACGATCAAGATCGTACCGATCAAGTTCATTACGGCATTCCTTACTTTTGCCGTCCTCCTCTCCATCATCGGTTGGATCAAGCGACGGATGGATAAGAGCTGGCTCAAGCATTCAAGAATGAATGCGGCCAGCAAGGAATCCATGATATCCATCTCGGGATACGTGGGCGTGGCAATTGCAACATTAATTGTTTTATCCATCGCCGGTGTTGAATTATCTAACATAGCCCTGGTCGCGGGCGCTTTATCTGTGGGTATTGGTTTTGGCCTGCAGAATATTGTCAATAACTTCATCTCGGGCATTATTCTGTTATTCGAGCGTCCGATAAAAACCGGGGATTGGATAGCAGTAGGGCCTACACAAGGTTATGTTAAAAAAATTAGTATCCGTTCAACTCAAATTCAGACCTTTGACCGTTCTGATGTCATCGTACCCAACTCTGAATTAATTTCGACCCAGGTCACCAACTGGATGTTCAAAGACAGGATTGCGCGGGTGATTGCCCCGATAGGGGTGGCTTACGGCACGGATCCACAGCAAGTAAAAGAAATCCTGCTGGACATTGCCCATTCACACGAAGCCGTCATTACCCAGAGCCCGATTATTCCCAAACCCTGGGTCTTTTTTTCAGCATTTGGAGACAGTTCATTGAATTTTGAACTGCGCTGCTACATCCGTAATGCAGATAAAAGACTTTCCGTTTTAAGTGATTTTAATTTTGCCATTGAAGCTGCGCTCCGCGATGCCAATATTGTGATCCCATTTCCGCAACGGGATGTTCACCTTATCAGAGATAACGATGATCTTATGGTGAATAGTGATGATATTAAGTCATAGAAAATCGTTATAATGCGCGCTTGATGTTTTACCCAACCACTGACTGTCTGTATGCCTGATCGTATTCGCGAAATTCCTTACAACTATACCTCTTTTTCAGATAAGGAAATTGTTTACCGTTTGATGGGAGAACAGTGGTGGGATGTTCTGAACCAGTTACGTGGTGAACGTAAAACCGGTCGTTCTGCCCGTATGCTGTTTGAAGTATTGGGAGATATCTGGGTCGTAAAACGTAATCCCTTTTTGCAGGATGATTTACTGGCCAATGCAAAACGCATGAAGCAGCTTACCCAGTCTCTGTGCCATCGTTTAATACAAATAGAAAAACGTGCTGATAATAACCCGCAAGCACTGGATCTGCTTGAAGCTGCCAGACAGACCGTCAGCGACTTTGAAGCGTGGTTGCACTGGCTTCTGGAACAAAGGCAAAAAATTGCGCGTAAACTCGGCAGGGTCACTCACAAAGATAATGTCGATTTCAGTGGCCTGGCCCGTGTTTCCCATACCACCGATGCCACTGACTGGCGCGTTGAATATCCGATGGTCGTGTTATCACCTGATACAGAAGCCGAGATCGCGGACCTGGTTCATGCCTGTATAGAGCTTGAATTAACCATAATTCCACGAGGCGGCGGTACCGGATATACCGGTGGTGCCATTCCATTATATGAAAATACTGCCGTAATTAACCTGGAAAAGCTGGAAACCCTGGGCGATATCCAACGGCAAACCTTACCGGGCTCAGATACGGTGGTGAATACCATCTTTGCTGAATCCGGAGTGGTAACAAGACGGATAGCGGATAGAGCCGGACAGCAACATCTGGCCTTTGCCGTTGACCCAACCTCTCAAGATGCCTCGACGATCGGTGGAAATATCGCAATGAATGCGGGGGGTAAAAAAGCCGTTATCTGGGGTACAACCCTTGATAACCTGGTCAGCTGGAAAATGGTGACACCCGATGCCCATTGGCTCGAAGTCACGCGTCTGAATCACAACATGGGTAAGATTCATCTTCAGGAGACTGTTGAATTCGAAATTAAACGCAGTGACCGTAATACAGGTGCGCAAATTGGCAAAACCGAAAAACTGACGGTAGCCGGTCAGCAGTTCCGAAAAGTCGGTCTAGGCAAGGATGTGACCGATAAATTTCTGTCGGGTTTGCCCGGTATCCAGAAAGAGGGTTGTGATGGGCTGATTACTTCTGCCACTTTTGTACTGCATGAAATTCCCGAGTTTACCCGTACCGTATGCCTTGAGTTTTTCAATCAGGATGCAGGTAAGGATGTTTCCGCGATTGTTGAAATTAAAGAATTTGTGGATGCTACGGAAGGCGTGCAATTATCGGGGTTGGAACATCTCGATGCCCGTTACATCAAGGCAGTCCAGTACAGTACCAAGGCTAACCGATCCGACCAGCCTAAAATGTTGCTACTGGCCGATATCATTGCTGATGATGAAAACCTGTTGGCCGATATCTGTTCACAGGTCGTCGAGATGGCTAACGAACGTGGCGCCGAAGGGTTCATTGCTGTCAGTGCGGCTGCGCGTAAACGGTTCTGGTCCGATCGCGCACGAACCGCTGCTATATCCGCGCATACCAATGCCTTCAAAATTAATGAAGACGTGGTCATTCCCCTGGAAAACCTGAGTCGTTACAGCCGCGGCATCGAAATTATTAATATTCGCCAGTCGATGGGGAACAAGATTGATATTTGCCTGGGAATCAAACATTACCTGCAAGCGTTACATAATGAGCATCAACAAGTCGATGAGCCGGATGAACTGCATCTTTCCAAGATAGATTTTGCGCTGACCCGGTTAACTGCTCAAATGCAACAATGGGAACAGTGGCTGAGTCATTTTGATTCGCCGGCGGTAGAATTTCTCGATCAATTGGATTTTCAACCCACTGCCGATGCACGCATCATTGATTGCCTTTTGAGCAATGAACTTCGTATCAGTTATCGCAACCAGATTAAACAAATGCTGGATGAAATATTCTCAGGTTTGGAATATGAAGGCATCAGGGCAGAAATTTCAAAGATCCATGAAGGCATTAAAGATTCACGCCTGTTCGTTGCGCTGCATATGCACGCCGGTGACGGTAACGTACATACCAATATTCCCGTTCATTCAGATAATTACGAAATGTTGCATCAAGCAGATCTCGTCGTGGATGAAATCATGGAATTGGCTGCTTCCTTGGATGGCGTAGTTTCGGGAGAACACGGCATTGGTTTGACCAAGATTCAATACCTGGATGCCGATAAATTAAAGGCTTTTTCAGAGTACAAGTCTCAAGTGGACCCGGATCAGCATTTTAACAAGGGCAAGCTATTGAAGGATTCGGGGTTACAAAATGCCTATACGCCCTCACTGAGGCTACTCGAACAGGAAGCCATTATTCTTGAATACAGCGACCTTGGTGCTATCAACGATTCGATTAAGAATTGTCTCCGCTGCGGAAAATGTAAACCCGAATGCATGACCCATATACCACGAGCCAATCTGTTGTATTCACCGCGAAATAAAATCCTTGCCACTGGTTTGATCATCGAAGCTTTTCTGTATGAAGAACAAACCCGCCGGGGATTATCCAATCGTCATTTTGATGAACTCAACGATGTCGCCGATCATTGTACCGTTTGCCATAAGTGTTTAAATCCCTGTCCGGTGAATATTGATTTTGGAGATGTCAGCATTGCCATGCGGACCTTGCTCACCAATAACCGGCACCGACGGACGAGTCTCGGGTCAATGATTGCTATTTGGTACTTGAATTTACAAGACCCGACACTGATCAAATTCGCAAGGACCTTTTTGCTTGATCTAGGTTTTAAGTCCATTCGTTGGATGCGCATGGGATTGAAAATGCTAGGTCTCGCCCCCAAACGTGAAGAACAGGCCCGGGCCACTACGGGTAAACCGGTTTTAAAACAGCAGGTCATCAATTTTGTGCGCAACCCGGTGCAGGCTAACGTGCCCAGTAAAACGATGCGTCAACTACTGGCAGCAGACGATAGCCAAATGATCCCCATAATACGTGATCCAAAAGTGCCTCGGGAAGAACGTGATTCGGTATTTTATTTCCCCGGTTGCGGATCAGAACGCTTGTTCAGCCAGGTAGGACTGGCCACAATTGCGATGTTGTACGAAACCGGTGCACGCACCATATTACCTCCGGGGTACTTGTGCTGCGGTTATCCACAAATAGCTTCGGGTAAGGCTGATATGGGTCAACATATCACCACACAAAATCGGGTATTATTCCATCGGGTTGCCAATACCCTGAACTACCTGGATATTAAAACGGTGATTGTTTCCTGCGGTACCTGTCTCGACCAGCTCGAACAGTATGAGTTTGAACGCATTTTTCCCGGGGCCCGTATCATGGATATCCATGAATACCTGGTAGAAAAAGGTGTCAAACTGGAAGGTTCGAATGGTCGAAAATATATTTACCACGATCCTTGCCATACACCCATCAAACAACAGGTGCCCATTCAGGTTGCCCAGGAACTCATGCAGCAACCTGTTGAACTGACCAGCCGATGTTGTAGTGAATCCGGTACGCTCGCGACGTCAAGACCAGACATCGCTCATCAGCTTTTTTCAAGAAAACTGGAGTCACTGCAAGAAGCTAAAGAAAAGGTACTCGAGGGTAGTACCGAAGCTGAAGTGAAATGCCTGACATCCTGTCCCGCTTGCCAGCAGGGATTATCGCGCTATGAAAAACTGACGGATATTAAAACAGATTATATTGTGGTCGAACTGGCCGAACAAAATTATGGTGAGGAATGGCTGGATACCTTTTTAAACAAGGTATCACATGGTGGCATGGAGAAGGTCCTGCTTTAGGGTATGTATCACTTTTTTGTTACCGGTCACAAGGGGTTCGAAACTTTACTCTTTCATGAAATTCGCGACATTATTGCGAGTGGTGATGATTCATCGCAACAGCTCAAGAAAGTTTATGGGGGAGTAGAACTTACAGGCTCGCTGGATCTGGCTTATCGAGTTGCTATTTATTCCCGCCTTGCAAACCGTCTTTATTGTCAGCTTAAGAATTTTAAGGCTGAAAATGAAGAAACTTTATACCAGCAAGTCTATACGATTGATTGGTCTAATCATATGACTTCTCGGCATAGCTTTGCTGTTTCCGCTTCATTGTCTCGATCCACGGTTAATCATAGTCACTATGCCTCATTAAAGGTCAAGGACGCAATCGTGGATTATTTCAGGGATACGGTCCAAAGCCGTCCGATCATCGAAAAAGACCAACCCGATCTGCATGTCCATCTCAATATACATAAAAATAACGCCACGATTAGCTTGGATCTCTCCGGACAATCGTTACATCGTCGTGGTTACCGTTTACAACATAGCGGGGCACCCTTAAAAGAAAATCTTGCAGCAGCACTCCTTAGACAGGCAGGATGGAATAATGATTCAGCCAGTACTCACAGTCTCATTGATCCAATGTGTGGCTCAGGTACCTTTGCTATAGAGGCGGCGATGATTGCAGCCAATATTGCGCCCGGGCTAGACCGCGAATACTTTGGTTTTTTACGCTGGCTTCATCATGATGCCGCCCTCTGGAAAAATTATCTGAGCGAAGCTGAAGCCTGTATCAGAGAACCTGGGGATTGTGAAATCATAGCAGCTGATAGCAGTGAAAAGGCTATTGAAATTTCACGTGATAATGCCATGCGTGCCGGTGTCGAGGATTTAATTCAGTTCAAAGTCATGGATGTAGGTCAGCTGAAACCAGAGCAAGTAAAAAAACCTGCGATTATCATCCTGAATCCTCCTTACGGTGAACGCTTACAGGCTGAGCAAGGACTGGCCAGTCTTTATCAGCAAATGGGCAAGGTTTTCCGGAATTTTACTCAAGCCAGCGTCCATATTATCTCAGCCAATCCGGATTTGTTACATCGTTTAAGACTCAATCGTACCCATAAGAAAGCCGTCAAGAATGGACAATTGGCTTGTATATTTGCCTCATTTGAAATCGGACATGATCAGCTCAAGGAAAAACCATCAGATCACCTTGCATCCTTGGCTGATACCATCAATGAAAATGATGTAGAGGCCACTGCATTGCGCAACCGCCTGATAAAAAATGATAAACATTTATCACGTTGGGCAAAACGTAACGGTGTAAGCTGTTATCGTGTCTACGATGCCGATCTCCCTGAATTTGCCTTTGCACTGGATAAATATACCAATGCCTTAAATCCACAACAGTCATGGTTTCACCTGCAGGAGTATCAGGCCCCCAAAAGTGTTGATATACAGAAGGCGAGCCAAAGAATTACTTTGGCACAGAGGGTAGTGAGACAGGTTTTTTCTTTAAAAGAAGACGAACTTTTCAGTAAATTACGTCAGCGGCAACGCGGCAAACAACAGTATGAAAAACAGGATAAACAGGGAGAGTTATTCACCATAGAAGAGGGCGCTGCAAAGCTGTTGGTGAACCTTTCAGACTACCTGGATACGGGGCTTTTTCTCGACCATCGTTTAACTCGACAAAAAATAGCTGAGTTAAGCAGAGCTCAAAAGGTACTCAATTTGTTCTGTTACACCGGTTCTGCCAGTGTGCAGGCAGCATTAGGAGGTGCCAGCCATGTTACCAGTGCCGATATGTCGGCAACTTACATCAATTGGGCCAGGGAAAATTTCGAGTTGAATGAATTAATGGATGAGGAGCGGTATCAGTTTTTACAGGCGGAT
>JAAUXZ010049424.1_pt1 | contig 17726 bp, 14 predicted proteins | sample 7278131 | NCBI WGS metagenome assembly JAAUXZ01 (sample SAMN14350119, study PRJNA611818) | marine sediment metagenome | isolation source: surface marine sediment (3m) | place: French Polynesia: Moorea | collected 2018-08 | reverse complement strand
TTTTGTGCTGATTGCCATTAGCGTCCTCATCATCTTCCAATTGGGTTTTACCTACCTGGCGCCGATGCAGGCCTTATTTGGTACCACGGCAATCGACTTCAGCATATGGGCACGTATTCTACTGGTCTCCGTCTCTGTATTATTTCTGGTTGAATTAGAGAAATATTTTATGCGCCTCATGTATCGAAGAAATAAGTGAAAGCAGGATTTCTGATGGTGGTTTGTCTAGCGGCCTTCCTGCTCACGGGGTAAAGAAAACATTCCTGCTGTATCGTGAGTCAGGAGGAATGAAACATGAAATGCTCCTGGTAACTGACCAGCATCGCTGTCTATGTTATTGCCTCCGTCTTCAATATCTATCGTCTGGATTGATATGTCCTTAGCATAGCCCCGGAGAGAAGCCCTGTATCAAACCTGGTCGACGATTACCCTCCTTGATGAGGGGGGAAGGTGAGGCAAGCTACGCCTGCTTATCGTCGCTGGTATTAGCGGGAAGAATTGCATGGACAGTATTGGGCAGTTTGTCGAGGATCAGGGCAGCCATGGCCTCCAGGGCCCTGCGCCTGGGGAAAGTAGGTCTGAATACCATACGCACCCTGCGATAGGCATTGGGCAGCTCAAGTTTTCGTGCGATCACGCCACCGCCGGTCATCCAGCTTCCGCGGATTGCCAGGGCCGGTAACAGCGTACAGCCCACACCACTGGCGACCAGTTGCATAAGGGTTTCCAGACTGGCCGCCCTAAGGTCATCCATACCTTCCGGCGGGGCACGATCCATACCGCAGACGCCCATGACCTGGTCAGCCAGGCAGTGACCATCGGCCAGGAGCAGGATGTGTTCACTCATCAGGTCTTCCCGGGTGATCTCGTCCTTGAGGTATAGCGGGTGATTCTGTGGGTGGGCCAGCCAGAAGGGTTCGTCGAATAAAAGGATCTCTTCAAGATCGCCCTCAGGGACATCTGTTGCGATCAGTGCGGCATCGATGGTGTGGGCACGAACACGTTCCAGCAGCGTCTCGGTCTTCTCCTCGGCCAGCACGAGGCGGAGATTCGGATACTGCTCCTTTAATGGTTGCAGCATCATGGGCATAAGATAGGGGCTGAGCGTAGGGATTGCGCCGATCTTGATGGGGCCTGCCAGGGGGTCATGGAATGCCCTGGCGATATCGCGGATTGCATCACTTTCTGAGACGGCCATGCGGGCATGTTCGATGATTTTCTCGCCGATGGGAGTGAGGCTTACTGAGCGGTTGGTGCGTTCAAAGATCGTAACGCCAAGCTCTTCTTCCAGCTTGCGGATCTGCGCGCTGAGCGTGGGCTGGCTGATAAAGCAGGCCTTGGCGGCCTTGCCGAAATGCAGGGTTTCAGCAACCGTAATCAGGTATCTGAGGTCTCTTAGATTCATGGTTTTTAATGATAGCTCATACCTATTACAAAGATAAGAACAATCGATTGGAAACACCCACATAATGTGTCTACATTCTAAACGCCCTGTACTAAAGGGCATGGTTAACCAATTAATTATTTCTACTGGAGGTATCCCTAATGGATCTGAAAGGCAGCAAAACCGAGCAGAACCTGAAAGACGCGTTCGCAGGTGAATCTCAGGCAAACCGCCGTTACCTGTACTTCGCAAGCAAGGCCGATGTTGAAGGCTACAATGATGTAGCGGCCCTGTTCCGTTCTACCGCTGAAGGTGAAACAGGTCACGCTCATGGCCACCTGGAATACCTGGAGCAGTGTGGTGACCCAGCTACTGGCATGCCTTTTGGTGCTACCGCTGACAACCTCAAGACTGCAGTTGCCGGTGAAACTCACGAGTACACCGATATGTACCCAGGCATGGCTAGCGCCGCCCGTGAAGAAGGTTTCGACGAAATCGCTGACTGGTTTGAGACTCTGGCCAAGGCTGAGCGCTCACACGCGAATCGTTATCAGAAAGCCCTGGACGAAATGGACTAATTCCTTTTGTCTCGATGGGGCGGCTTATACCGCCCCATTTCTTCTAATGCTTTATAACAGGTGATCTCATGGCAGGACCGGCAGGACAGAAAGAAGGCAATCTAGAAGCCCCAACCCGTCACCCCATTGACTGGACCAATCCCGATTTTTACAACGAAGACATGCTCATGGATGAAATGGAGCGTGTATTCGATCTATGCCACGGTTGTCGTCGTTGCGTCAGCCTGTGTGAGAGCTTCCCAAGCCTGTTCGACCTGGTCGATGAATCTGAGACCATGGAAGTCGACGGTGTCGACAAGAAAGATTACTGGCAGGTCGTTGATCATTGCTATCTGTGCGATCTGTGTTACATGACCAAGTGCCCATACGTACCACCGCATGAGTGGAACCTGGATTTTCCACATCTCATGCTCAGGGCCAAGGCCGTAAAATTCAAGAAAGGCGATATCAAGACGCGTGATAAGTTCCTGACCAGTACTGACATGCTGGGCAAACTTGCCGGTATTCCGGTTGTATCAGGTGTCGTTAATGCCGCTAACAAGACTGCGCCGGTCCGCAAGATGATGGACAAGACCATTGGTATTTCTGCCGATGCAATCCTGCCCGAATACACCGCAAAGCCACTCCGGAAACGTCTTGCTGACCGACGTAATATGAAGGCAGAAGGCGAGGCTGCTGGTCGTACCAGCGGTAAGGTTGCCCTGTTTGCTACCTGTTACGGCAACTACAACGAACCGCATAATGGTGAAGACATTGTTGCCGTGTTTGAGCACAACGGTATACCCGTCACCATTGCCGAGAAGGAGCAGTGCTGTGGTATGCCTAAACTGGAACTGGGTGACCTTGATGCAGTCAAGGCGGCCAAAGACGCCAATATTCCTCAATTACTGAAACTGGTGAATGAAGGCTGGGACATCATTGCACCGGTTCCCTCCTGTGCACTTATGTTCAAGCAGGAACTGCCACTCATGTTCCCCGACGAGGAGGATGTTCAAAAGGTTGCCGCGGCCATCTTTGATCCATTTGAGTATCTGATGCTTCGCCATAAGGAAGGCAAACTGAAGACTGACTTCAAGAACCCAATGGGCAAGATTGCCTATCATGCCGCCTGTCACCAGCGTGTACAGAATGTCGGACCTAAGACAAAAGAAATCCTTGAACTGTTGCCCGAAACCGAAGTCACCTATATCGAGCGATGTTCAGGCCACGATGGAACCTACGCGGTCAAGAGTGAATTTCATAAACACTCTATGAAAATAGCCCGACCTGTTGTTAACCGGGTAAAGCAGGCTGAAGTCGATCATTACGGAAGTGACTGCCCTATGGCTAGTCACCAGATTGAAAATGGTCTCGACGATGGTCGTACACCAGAAAACCCCATGACCCTGTTGCGTCAGGCATACGGGATTTAAGTGTTAAAAGGAGCAGGATTGATGCAGAAACTGTCACACGAAACTCTGTTCAGCCTTGAAGAATATGCACGTAATCGTGCTGATTTCAGGGCTAAGGTAATCGAGCATAAAAAGGATCGCCGTGTTGCTATCGGTGATCATGCTGCACTGTATTTCGAGGATGCCCTGACCATGCAGTACCAGGTCCAGGAAATGCTGCGTATCGAGAAGATCTTCGAGCCAGAAGGTATCCAGGAAGAACTGGACGTATATAATCCCCTCATTCCTGATGGTAGTAACTGGAAGGCAACTTTCATGATTGAATACCAGGACATCGAGGAGCGTAAGGTTGCCCTGGCCAGGATGGTTGGTATCGAGGACAGGGTATGGGTTCAGGTTGAAGGCCATGACCGTGTCTTCCCAGTTGCTAATGAAGACCTGGATCGCACCACTGATGAAAAGACCTCTTCAGTACATTTCATGCGATTTGAACTGACTTCAGTCATGGTTGAGGCAGCCAAGAAGGGTGCTTCAATTTCCATGGGGATTGACCATCCTGCCTATAATCACGAACTGGTACTTAGTGATTCGATCCGGGAATCCCTGGTAGGCGATCTGGATACTGTTCAGTAACTTCGTTACGGTTCCGGTATACAAAAAGCCCCTGTTTCAGGGGCTTTTTTTGGATTGCTGATTAATCTGAAGTTTGATCAACAAAAATCAGCTCATCGGTATTAAAGCCATGATTCCTGGCAGTCTGGATAAATCTTGATTTCAGAGAATCGCTGACTGTGGGTGTCCGTGACAGGAACCACAGGTAAGATTCGTTTGGCCCTGAAACAAAAGCATACTGATACGCATCATGATCGAGTTCGAAAACGGCATAGGCGCCGTAGAAAGGGCCAAAGAAGGAGACCTTGAGATAACCTTCATCCGCCTCTCTGACAAAATAGGCCTTACCTTCGGCCTGTTTCCACTCTCCCTTATCCGTTGAGTAGCCACGGTTGATCACTCGAACACCGCCATCTTCTCTTAGTGAATATTCAGCGGTGACCTGTTCCAGGCCCCGCTCGAAGGAGTGATCTAGTCGTGCAATCTCGTACCAGGTGCCCAGATATCGATCGAGATCAAAATCTTTTACGGGGATTACAGTATCTGGGTATTTTACGCAGGCGGTGAGGAGTAAGGCGGTCAGGGTCAGTAATATTCTACGCATTAGCATGAAATTTAAGAGTTGTGTCCTGAGACGCCGATCAGGGCATCATCAGGACACTGGATTGGGAAAAGCCTGAGAAGTCTTAGAGGCTATTATGACTGCCATCGCAGAGTACCGGGTTTTTGCTCTGCTTGCAGCCGCAGAAATACACCGTGCCGGTCTCTGATGCTGTATAGGCCTGGGGCGTGATCGAGGTTCCCTGGTGCGACCCGTCACAGAATGGCTGGTTCTTGCTTCGGCCACATGCACACCAGTAATAAGTCTCACCTTCTTCTACATCGGCGGCATAGGGTCCTTTCTGAGCTACTACAGCTTCATCACTCATTCGTCTTCTCCAGTTGGTGGTTATGGATACTGTTGGAGGCCTATATTCTAGTCAAGTTTCACCGGCCTGCATTAAACCGCGCGATATCTCCGTATTTAAAAGACCTTATTGATCGATAACAGGGAAAACAGATAAATTTTGGTCTAGATTTATAATGCGATGCATGGACTGGTTTTTATTTAAAGCGCCGAATTATATGTTCTTTGGTCCAGTTGAAATCGCCAGCATCAATTTTTATATTCTATTTCAAACAATAACATGGTGACATCATGACTCAGTCAGTAAGGGATGTAACGGGTATTGGCCCTAAAACAGCCGAATTTCTTGATACGAGGGGCATTAGTACCGTAAAGCAACTGATTCGCCTTGGTGTGTCTGGCCTGGCAGAGGCACCAGGCTTTAGTGAGTCCAGGGCCAGGACCGTCATTGCTGCCGCCGAACTGCTGGATGCCGGTGATGAGCCTGAACAGGCCACAGCAGTGATAGAGGTGAAAGCGGGTCCTGTAAGAAAAGCGAAGAACAAAGATAAAAAAGGTAAGAAAGAGAAGACCAGGAAGAAAGACAAGAAAAAGAGCAAGAAAGATAAAAAAGATAAGGATAAGAAGAAGGGGAAAAAGAAAAAGGGTAAGAAAAAGAAAAGTTAAGTTTGATTTTTAACTAAAAAGGGCCTGCATTGCAGGCCCTTTTTGATGGGTGCCGAGTTAGTCAGAAATACTCACATCCTTGCCGCTTTCCAGCAGCGCAGCTGTTTTTACGTCCAGATAATCGTAAAAGTCATCCGGGTACTTCTGGTAATGACGCTCACCCACGTAGCGCAGGACTTCAGAGAAGTGGTAGCTGTATAGCATGCTCTGAATGCGCATGATCTCTTTACCCTGGTCAAACAAGACGATACCGGGTCGGTATGTTAGCCCCAGTTTTTCAGCGTAGTCCCTTGAGGTAGTGGTGTTTCCTTCGACATCTGTGATTTTCTGACCAGAAAGGGCATCGAGTCTCACCAGGGTGAAGCTTTCAAGGATTTTCCTGACTTCCGGATTGGCGAGGTGGCCATCATGTAAGGCATCACAATCGACACAGCCTCGGTCCTCGAACAGGATTGCCACAGGCTGATCGGCGACACTCTGCAGGTTGGTGATCTCCTGAATCTGCGGATGATCCCTGAATGTGTAGACAGAGTTTTTCTTGTTATCCAGGTATTGCGCTAGCGTGGTTGTTTCATAGGCCTTTTCCTGAACGTAATTCAGAACCAGTTTGAAGTCGGGTACTGAGCGATAGCCATTGGTTCGTGCGACAACCTCATTTTCAGAATTAAGGAACAGGATAGTGGGTGTATAGACCACCTTTAACTGCCTGGCGAGCTCTTTTTCGGTCATTGATGTTTCGTCATCCATCATGACTTCACGGTCGCCGAGCATATTCAACGCGATCACATCGAAGTGCTCCTTTATGTAATCGGTGTAAGGGGCATTCTTGATGTTTTCTTCAATCATCTTATAGCAGTAGGGGCAGCCATTGAGATGGATGAATAGCATAACGTGCCGATTTTCGTCAGTGGCCTCTTCTACATCGGCTGCGATCTCTAGGAAGCTTTCCTTGAACCAGTCCGGATGAACGGATTCCTTGCCCCCCAGTATCTGCCCCTGACCGAAGGCCTGGTTGGTGATAAAGAAAGAAATGAGAACGAACAGTAAGATGTTGAGTGATTTCATGTCTGCCTCCGTGCTGATAAAGACAGGTCTGAATATAGCAGGCAGACAGGCTCGCTGAAAGCTGGGAAAACCTGACTGCCTGAGAATGAGATTAATGTCTCACATCTGTCTCAACAGACAGTTCTTTCAGTTCTTCCTCAACCCCGGCTGCATGGGTCAGTTCGGCCACATTATCCTTGGTGAAGAATCCTTCAAAGTCGCCGAAGCGCTGTACGTACTCGATGATCAGAGATGAATGCTCGGAGGCACTGGAGAAGATCTGTTTCAGACCTTCTTCCTTGGATCCTATGACATCCAGCAGGAAGTCCTTGCCCTGAGAGGCGATCTGGCTGACGACCATGTCGATGTTTTCCTTACCATCACGCTCACCATCACGCACTGCCATCGCAATATGATGCAGGCGAGGCCCATAGTTGCGAACAAAGGTCTCAGTTGGTGACGGGAGCTTGACCAGGTGGTTCACGAAGTAGGGCGTGTTATTAGCAGTGAACGCCTTGGCCGGGCTCTTCAGTTCGTCAGCATGATGAACGCTCTTGGTGACATTGGTTGAGGAGTTCTGGTCCTTGATGTCATAGGAGCCCCAGTAGTAGTAACTGGACATGGACAGCCACTCAAGGATCGCAACCTCACGGTTCTGGCTATAGATGCGCGTGGCCAGATGGTCGATGGGCAGGATCAGGTCCTCGATACGCAGCTTCTTCTGTAGTTCCTTGGCGGCCAGGTAGGCCTCCTGGACCTCTGAATTAATACTGCTCACACCCAGTGCGTAGACTCGAAGCTGATCTGCCGGGCGTTCCATGTAGCCCATGATGTTGTGCGTGTAGGGTGATGGTTTACTGATCCCCAGGTTGCCGGGGAGTTCCAGCTTGCGCACCTGGTCCTGTGAGAAGAAGCGGAAGTCACGCTCCTGCTGAAGCGTTACCACGCTATGAAGATCATCGACCCTGAGTATCTCACCCATGTAACGGCTGTTGGGTTTATGGGCACCGATGGGGTAGATCTCGTTGAGGCTGCGGAAGATACCACGGATATTTGGGTCTTTGACTTCCCTGACCAGGATGTCTGGTTGATCCATGGTAACCCTGAGAATATGTGTCCAGTGGTTTTCACTCTCAAGGGTGACGAGATACTCGTATGGCGACATCAGGGCCAGTTCTGCGATATAGCGAATAGAGTGACCGGGATCTACCGTGATCATGATCGCGTCGATCTCATGGATCATGTCTGTGAGGCCAATTGAATCCCGTTCTTCGAGCAGTCGTACCAGGTATTCGTTGAAAAACTCGGAATTCTGTTTGTCGCCTTTACGTTCGAATGAGAGTGACTGCGACATGGTGTTTCTCCTGTATCGGTTTTAAACCCTCACCGCGTCATTTAAACTGGCCGGTAGGGTGATGTGTGGATTGCTCTGCCTGCTGTGCCATGGGCAGCTCGATGGGTTGCTGCACCGGTTTGTCTTCTGGTGATTCGAATGCAGGCAGGGTTCTGAAAACATTATTGATGCCTGTGTTCCAGGCCTCTCTCAGCTCGACCAGGTACTCATCCTTTTCATCGAATCTACAGCGACAGTCGAGTAACAGGCTGTCTTTTTTGTAGGTGGCTACCTCAAAAGGTGGGCCAACGGTGATGTTCGAACGTGAAGTGGCATCCAGCGAGACCAGGCAGAGTCGCGCACCTTCAGTCAGGGAAAGGCCGGGCTGGGCGATACGGTCCAGGGCAGGCTTGCCGTACTTACTTTCACCAATCTGCAGGTAAGGTGTCTGCTCAGAGGAGGTAATGTAATTACCCTGTGGGTAGATAAGGATCAGTCCATGGGGCTGACCGGCGATCTGGCCACCGATGAGCAGGGTGGTTTCGCCGCTGATCCCGGTGTTTGAGAGTGCCTGGGCATGTTCCTGCTGAACCTGCTGACTGATCTTGCCAACATATTCTGCAGCTTCGAACAGATACTTCACGTTGGCCAGGCTTGGCGCCCCAGTCGGGTAATCGATATCCCGTTTGATATGGTTGATGACTTCCTGGGTAGTGGCGAGGTTACCCGCCGACATGATGACAAACAGGCGATCGGGGGAAGGTGTAAACAGGTGCATCTTGCTGTAGGTGGTGACGTAATCAACACCGGCATTGGTGCGCGAGTCAGATGCGAACACCAGTCCCTCATCAAGACATAGTCCGACACAATAGGTCATAGCTGAATCCGGGGGGAGTCTGTGAATATAGTCATTAGTATGGTCCTATTTCTATCCCCATTAAACCCCTCAGTTGTACAAATCTTTCTCCGTCCTTAACGGCCTGAGCGGGTGTTTATCTAAGCAGCCACAGGCAGAAAATACTGTTTCTCCAGCACCGAGTGAAAACGGACGATGCCAAGCTGTAACTCATCAAGGAATGTATGTAGCTCTGCATTACGCAGGTTTTCTACCTTCCGGCGGCCGAGTTTTCCTTCAAGCCTGCGCAGCGACTTCAGGGCAAGGCCGCTGTTTGGCAGTGGTCCCACGCTTTCTTCAACAGCAAGAATGCAGTGGGCAAAGGCCCTGGGGAATTCTGTGTCATGCAGTAGGAACTCCAGTACCGGCACCCTCCTGACACGTACCTCGATCTTACGCCGATAGATCGAGTAGGCGGACAGGGACTTCAGGATACTGATCCACTGAACACTCTCCAGGCTCCTGGATTCAAACAGGTTATCAGCATCAGGTAGCAGATCACTTGATCTGACGTCGAGGATTCGTGTCGTCATGTCGGCACGTTCGATATTTCTGCCGATACGCAGGAAATAAAAGGCCTCGTCCCGATACATGATGGAACCGAGGAGACCGATGAGCTGCTGAGACCCGGAGATGATTCCATCCAGGTATTCATCACGCCCTTTCTTGGTCAGGCCGGTCTGAATATTATCCTTTGCAAACAGATGCAGCTCGTTGAGTTTCTCCCAGCCTGAACGCGGCAGGACCTCGCGTATGGTTCGGCAATTTTCACGGGCAGCTTTCAGGGAGCTGAGGATAGAGCTGGGATTGTTGAGGTCACCGATAAGGAAACGTACGACATTACGCTCCGTGGCCTCCTGGCAGCAGCTATTAAATTGTGGTCCAAGCCCGGTGATTGAAATCAGTGGCTCCCATCCGGGTGAAATGCCTGCGGGTGTATCCAGGACCAGGTGCGAATTGACGCGGACCAGTCGGGCAGTATTCTCAGCACGCTCAATATAACGTCCTGCCCAGTAGATGGCTTCTGCAACTCGGGACAACATATCTATTTACCTGCCTCGGGAACGATCCAGGTGTCTTTTGAACCGCCCCCCTGTGATGAGTTAACGACCAGTGAGCCCTTACGCAGTGCTACTCGGGTAAGCCCCCCTGTGGTCACCGTACTCTGGCGGCCACTGAGGATGAAAGGGCGCAGGTCGACATGACGTGGCTCCAGTGTCTTGCCAACAACCGTAGGTACAGTAGAAATTCCCAGGGTAGGCTGGGCAATATAATTCCTTGGATTGCGACGAATCAGGTTGGCGAATTTCTCGCGCTCTGCCTTCGTGGAATTGGGACCAATCAACATGCCATAGCCGCCGGACTCGTTGGCCGGTTTGATGACCAGTTTGTCGAGGTTGGCCAGGGCGTAGTCCCGCTCTTCTTTATACATGCAGCGATAAGTGGGTACATTCGGAATGCCGGGCTCTTCATCCAGGTAATAACGAATGATCTCAGGTACAAAGGCATAGACAACCTTGTCATCTGCAACACCGGCACCGGGGGCATTAGCCATACCCACATTGCCGGCCTTCCAGGCACGCATGAGTCCGCGCACACCTAGCGTGGACTCTTCTCGAAAGACCTCCGGATCCATAAAGTCATCGTCGATTCTTCGATAGATCACATCGACACGCTGTGGTCCGGCAACGGTTCGCATATAGACACAGTCATCAATATCGACGAACAAATCCCTGCCTTCGACCAGTTCCGCACCCATTTGGTGCGCAAGATAGGCGTGTTCGAAATAGGCCGAGTTGTAAATTCCGGGGGTGAGCACGACGACCTGGGGACGTTTGACCTTCCTCGGAGAGATCGAGGTCAGCATATCGTGCAGCTGCGTGGGGTAGTCATCCACAGGCAGGGGAGCATAGGTTTCAAAAAGTTCTGGAAACACGCGCTTGGTGACCAGCCGGTTCTCCAGCATGTAGGAAACACCTGAGGGAACACGCAGGTTGTCTTCGAGTACATAGACGGTGCCGTCGGCATCACGAACCAGGTCTGAACCACAGATATGCGCCCATATGCCATGTGGCGGTTTTACCCCTACGCACTGGGGTCGGAAGTTTTTGGATTCGGCCAGGACCTCTTCCGGGAACACACCGTCTTTGATGATCTTCTGTTCATGGTAGAGATCATTTATAAATAGATTCAAAGCCTTAACGCGTTGTTTGAGTCCGGCTTCAATCATATCCCATTCAGATTTCGGGATAATGCGTGGAATGATATCGAAGGGCCAGTTCCTGTCGATCGTGCCTTCTGCCTCCGTATAGACGGTGAAGGTGATGCCCATTTCTTCTATGGCGAGGTCGGCTGCAGCCTGCCTTGCAGAGAGTTCATCCTCATCCATCTTACGGAAGAGTTTGAGTAATTCCTTGCTATAACCGCGGGCGCGGTTTTTCCCTGCGAGGGTCTCATCATAGAACCGCCCCGGGTCATACTGGGTCAGGTCAATCGGCATGTCTTGCACCAAACTTTTAAGAGTTAACTATCGCTGTATCTCAGGTCTAGCGTATATGGGTGGTCAGGATTCACACGTTTGTGTTTCACCCTGAGTTTCCCTCCTGTATGTCCTGTAGGCGAGAATCGTGCCAATCTTCGGGATTCTGCCTCGTAGGCGTTAATCGGAAATGTTTCATGGCTGCGTCCACCCGGATGAACCACATGGTAGGTACAGCCACCCAGTGAACGTTTCGCCCAGCGATCCACCACATCAAAGACCAGCGGTGAGTCAATTGGCAGGGTGGGGTGAAGACCGGATACCGGATCCCAGGCCTTGTAGCGCACACCGGCAACGTATTCGCTCTTTTCCCCGGTATTTCGCAGCGGCAGGACCTGGCCATTGCAGGCAACCAGGTGTCTGCCTTCAGTCATGCCACGCACCTTGACCTGCATGCGCTCGACCGAGGAGTCGACGAATCTTGAGGTGCCCTGAGCAGTGATCTCTTCACCCAGTACATGCCAGGGTTCAATCGCGAATCTCAGTTCAACCTCGATATCATCGATATTGATCCTGCCGTAGTGCGGGAACCTGAATTCTGTGAATGGAGCAAACCAGTCTTCTTCAACCGCGTAACCCCAGCGTCTGAGGTCTGTGACGACGTCGGAAAAGTCGCGTTCGACGTAGTGGGGCAGCATAAAGCGGTCATGCAACTCGGTACCCCAGCGCACGGGTTTTTGTTCATAGGGTTGATCCCAGAACCGCGACACCAGGGTTCTTAGCAACAGATTCTGAGCCACTGACATACGTGCATGGGGTGGCATCTCAAAGCCGCGGAATTCAACGATGCCCAGACGCCCGGTTGCCGAATTGGGTGCATAGAGTTTATCGATGCAGAACTCTGCACGATGGGTATTGCCGGTCATATCCACAAGCAGGTTGCGCATTACACGATCGATGATCCAGGGGCTGGGTGCTTCACCCGGCGGGATCTGTTGCAGGGCAATCTCCAGTTCATAGAGGCTGTCATCCCGTGCCTCGTCCACACGCGGTGCCTGTGAAGTCGGCCCTATGAACATGCCAGAAAACAGATATGAGAGGGAGGGATGGTTTTGCCAGTAACGGATCAGGCTGCTCAGTAGTTCAGGCCTGCGCAGCAATGGGCTATCAGCCGGTGAGGGTCCGCCAAGGGTGACGTGGTTGCCACCTCCGGTACCGGTGTGTCTGCCGTCAAGCATGAACTTTTCAGTGCCAAGGCGGGACTGGTGTGCCTCCTCGTAGAGTATCTCTGTATTCCTGACCAGTTCTTCCCAGTTACTGGTCGGATGAATGTTGACCTCGATCACGCCAGGGTCCGGTGTCACAGAGAACCGTTTCAGGCGGTGATCATGCGGGGCCTCATAACCTTCGAGTATGACGGGCTGTTGAAGCTGTGCAGCTGTTGTCTCGATATGACCAATCAGTTCCAGCCAGTGGTTTAGGTGAGTGATTGGTGGCAGGAAGATATGCAGGTTGCCATCTCGCGGCTCTACGCAGATGGCTGTGCGGACAAAGAATCCGCTTTCACAGTCATCTTCATCGGCGATGCCCTGTTCAATACGTTCATCACAACCCAGGTCACCAGACTCGATGCGTGTATAGCGATCACTGACAGAGCCGTGCAGATTCTCCCTGTCAGCAAAAGGATCGGCATCAATGGGTTTATGCCGTTCACTTTCCTGTTCCCAGAGCAGGCTGTCCAGTGGCAGTCTGAAGCCCATAGGCGAATCACCGGGTAGCAGGAACATATGTTCCCGACTGAACGCCCATTGAGAACTGACCCATCGCTTTTCAACCGGGTCCCAGGCAAGGGGCAGGGCATAACCAACGGTCTGATCCAGACCCTGTTCGAATACCCGCCTTAATCGGTCACGGTCAATCTTGTTACTTAACTTGTTATCAAGGACATCGAGATTCCTGGGTAACGTCCCTTCTTTCCAGAGATAATAAAGGGCATCTTCAAATCCGGGAACGACATGTGATGATGCGATACCGATCTGTCTGGCAAGCATGTTTGAAAATTGTGCAGCCTGCTCATCCGTACAGGAGCCCTTCTGCATAGGATCTGCAATTAGTTCGGGTTTTCCCCAGACAGGAACGCCATCGTTTCGCCAGAAGCAGGCCAGTGCCCAGCGTGGCAGGGGTTCGCCTGGATACCATTTGCCCTGACCGTGATGAAGCACACCACCGTCACCAAACTGTTTCCACAGACGCCTGAAAATGACTTCGGCACGTTCTCGTTTATGTGGGCCCAGTGCGTTGATGTTCCATTCGTCCCCATCCATGTCATCGATGGAGACAAAGGTAGGTTCGCCACCCATAGTGAGGCGGACATCATTAGCCTTGAGTTCTGCATCGATTTGAGCACCCAGGGCCATCACCGCCTGCCACTGTTCCTCGGTATACGGTTTTGTGACCCGTGGGTCTTCATGAATACGGGTGACGACGTTCTCGAACTCAAACTCAACCTCGCATTTATCGACGGCACCGGTCACGGGGGCGGCACTAATCGGGTCGGGTGTGCATGCCAGCGGTATATGCCCCTCACCGGCAAACAGGCCTGAGGTGGGATCCAGGCCCAGCCAGCCTGCGCCGGGTACATAAACCTCGGCCCATGCATGCAGGTCCGTGAAATCTTCTTTGGGACCAGATGGCCCGTCCAGAGATTTAACATCAGGGGTCAGTTGCACCAGGTAACCAGACACGAAGCGTGCTGCAAGGCCCATGTGTCGCATGATCTGTACCAGCAACCAGGCGGTGTCACGACAGGAACCCCTGCGACGCTCAAGTGTTTCTTCACAGGTCTGAACGCCGGGTTCCATACGAATGACATAGCCGATGTCTTTCTGCAGCTTATGATTCAGGTCAACCAGGTAATAAACGATATGATCGGTGCGTAGTTCCCCGACCTGCTCGATCCATTGATTCAGTAAGGGGCCGTCTTCACGGATCTCGAAGTAGGGGGCCAGTTCTTTTTTTAACTGTGGCTCATATTCGAAGGGAAACTGGTCTGCATATTCCTCGACGAAAAAATCGAAGGGATTGATAGTGACCATGTCGACGACCAGGTCAACCTCGATGACCAGTTCACGCGTCTTTTTCTCAAAGACATAGCGTCCGATAAAGTTACCAAAGGGATCCTGCTGCCAGTTAATGAAGTGATCTTCTGGCAGAACTTTTATTGAGTACTTATGTACCGGGGTACGGGTGTGCGGGGCAGGCCGCAGACGAATCTGATGAGGCGCCAGTTCTACCAGGCGGTCAAACTTATAGACGGTCTTATGGTGTATGCCTACGCGTATGGTCATGACAAACCACCAGATAGTAACAGTGGGGGCTTTATGTCAGGAGCAGGCATATCAATGTGCCGTTGGCGTGTTTGCAGTAGTAAAGCACTTTTTATCTTTTCCTGATATGCGCTAAATCAAATCAGGCCACACCTGGTAGTGCATCAGGCTGAAGTTCGCGTTCAATCCCGTTCAGCAACAATGACTTTCCGGTCATTTCTTCAGGCTGTTCAATACCCATGAGATGTAACACCGTGGGTGCAATGCTGGAAAGCCCGGCCTGGTTGGAGAGTAACCAGAACAGTTCATCCATAATCAGGCAGGGCACAGGATTGGTCGTATGTTGTGTATGTGGCACCCCTGACTGCTTATCGATCAGTTCTTCGCAGTTGCCATGATCTGCAGTCAGGATCACTGAATAACCAAGACCGGATGCTGCATCAAGCAGATCCGAGGCGGCATTATCCAGTGCCTCAATGGCCTTAACCGTGGCAAACCAGTCAGCGGTATGGCCAACCATATCGCCATTGGCAAAGTTGACCACGATAAATCCAAAACGTTGTTCACTCATGGCATTAAGGACGGCCTGGGTTACCTCGGGTGCGCTCATCTCGGGTTGCAGGTTATAGGTCGCGACATTAGGTGAGGGCACCAGTAAGTGTTTTTCACCCTCGTGGGGGTCATGACGCCCGCCATTAAAGAAATAGGTCACATGGGCATATTTCTCGGTCTCTGCACAATGAAACTGTTCGACACCCTGCCTGGCGAGTATCTCTGCCAGGGTGGTTGCGGGACGTTCCGGTTCAAAGGCGTAGGGCAGGCGGGCATCCTTGTCATATGGCATGATGCAGGTCACTTCGGGGACAGCGCCCTCACCTCGATCAAAACCAGCAAACTGATCATGGCCAATGGCCGCCGTAATCTGCTTTGGACGATCCTTGCGAAAGTTCAGTGAGATGAATACATCATCCGCATTCACCTCCTGCCAGGCAGGCAGTACGGTCGGTTTAACGAATTCATCTGTTTCACCGGCAGCATAGGCGGCGGTGATAGCCTGCTCAGTAGACTGGGCATGGCGTCCTTTTCCAAGAACTATCGCTCGCCAGGCCCGTTCGGTACGGTCCCAACGACTATCACGGTCCATCGCGAAATAGCGACCAGACAGGGTCGCTATGCCACCCTGCGCATCGAGCAGGGCATCTTCTATAGCTGGCAGATATTTATATATGGATTGCGGTGGGGTATCGCGGCCGTCCGTGAATGCGTGTAGCAGCGGCCTTGCCCCTTCACGACGACAGAGTTCTATCAGGGCCAGGACATGATCAAGATGGCTATGAACGCCGCCATCTGAGATCAGACCATACAGGTGTACCGGGCGGTCTGCGTCAGCAGCATTGCGAACAGCTGTCAGTAAAGCTTCGTTTTCGAAGAAACTGCCATCTTCAATGGCATCATTGATACGTACCAGGTCCTGACGAATCACGCTGCCGCAACCCAGGGTGAGATGCCCCACCTCGGAGTTGCCCATCTGACCATCAGGAAGACCAACGGCATCACCTGAGGCGTGGATCAGCGTATGTGGGTGCTCAGCAAAATATTCATCCAGCCTGGGGGTATGCGCAGCGGCCACGGCATTATTCTTCTTACCGGGATTGACGCCATAACCGTCCAGGATAATCAGGAGTACTGGTTTTCTGATTTGCTTATGCATGACCTCTCGCCCTTGTTTGTTCTTGTGAATTGCAATTCTTGTACCCAAATCAGGCATGCGGGGGATTTAATTTATGAAACAGTTGTTTAGGCGATATGTAGCTTTTGTTTCAGATCGGTTGATGCCTGATTGCAGGGCATATGCATGATTCAGGTGCGGATTTTGAGCTTTGAGGGTCAATGACGACCTCCCCGGTATTTCCTAAAAGAAATGCAGGCATGGACAGGTATTAGTCTGATTATGAAATACGCACAGGAACTGTGCGTGTATTTCAGGTTTTGTCTGCTTTTGGTGCGGGAAAGGTGCTGAATGGCTTATTTTATATGGGTTTCAGGCTGGCCCGTTATTTGCTGCTACCTCTTAATCAATATTAAAAAATTTTGAGTGAGAGTGAAAATGTCTGCAGCAGTTGATCATGGCTATCTGCCATCAGGGAAGTACATCATTAACCACGACATCATGCATTGCACCGCTGATGGTGTGGTCGGTAATCATCTTTATTCAGGTCGCGCACTGGGTATGTCAGAGACTGATGACATTATTCAGTTGCATCCTGATCTAAAGCCCTTGTGGAATGACATTGCGACGCACTATGGTCGTATTGGGCTGACCCATACTCAGAACGTGATCTGGAATGTCGAAATGGAGCAGCTTGGCAAGCACGTCAGCCATTTCCCGTCGGTATTCTATTTTGGCCCCCATGAGTGCAGAAACTGGGGGGATCATGAGTGGCTGGGTACGGTCGAGTTCATTAATTCGAAGAATAACTTTATCGAGGTCGCAAAACAGCTTGGTGTCGAGATCCCCCAGACACTCTGTTTTGACAGTGTTAATCACATTAATGCTGAGGTGATGGCCAGTATTCAGTTCCCCTGTTATCTAAAGGCGGCAATCTCTGTTTCTGGTGTTGGTATTTATCGATGCGAGGATAAGGAGTCATTCATCCGTGCCATGGCCTGTTTCAGTGAAGATACTCCGGTCCAGGTTCAGGCCGAGGTCATTTCTGAAACGTTCTTGAATATGCAGTACAGGGTAGTGAATGGATACCCGGTGAGACTGGCCTGTTCCGAGCAGGTACTCGATGGTTTCGCGCATCAGGGAAATACTTATCCGGCCAGGTATGAGCCCTGGGAGATGGTTGATCCCATGGCGTTCTGGCTTGCAGAGCGCGGTATGAAAGGGATTTTTGCCTTTGATGTCGCCGTGGTCGAAACGCCAAGTGGCGTTGCCTTCCCGGCCATCGAGTGTAATCCGCGTTATAACGGGGCTTCTTATCCAACGGTCATCGCCCAGAAGCTGGATATTCCCGAATGGACGGCAAAGACCTTCTCCACCACGCATCGTAATCTCGCGGATATCGATCTAAAGGATATTGAATTCAACATGACAACCGGTGAGGG
>JAAUXZ010060117.1_pt1 | contig 17749 bp, 14 predicted proteins | sample 7278131 | NCBI WGS metagenome assembly JAAUXZ01 (sample SAMN14350119, study PRJNA611818) | marine sediment metagenome | isolation source: surface marine sediment (3m) | place: French Polynesia: Moorea | collected 2018-08 | reverse complement strand
TTATACTGTCGAGTTAATGAGACGATGGGTAGCACAACGAACACAAGCTTCTTAAAAGTTAAAAGTCTGGGGATTGCAGATTGCAGATTGCAGATTGTAGATTGACCCACGAGTGAAGTACGTGGGCTTACGATTTTCGGTTGAGTAAGGCAGAGGAGGCAGAGGAGGCAGAGGAAGCAGGGGGGACAAGGGGCACAAGGGAGACAAGGGGGACAAGAGAGACAAGGGGACAAGGGAGATAGGGGAGCAACTTCCCCACCTTCCCTATCTTCCCCTCCCGCGTAGCGGCGGCGTAGCCACCTTCCCCCTCTCTCACAAGGGTAGGTTTTTAACAATCGACTCTGTGCAGGATGGGGGGACAAGGAGACAAGGAGACAAGGAGAGATTTTTTCACGAAAAAATAGGCTTTTCTTCCCCTGCCTCCTCTGCCTCCTCTGCTCCCCCTGCTCATCTCAACCTTAAATCTAAAAAACCTACCCTTGAAAGCCCACACTCCCCCCTCTCTCTTCCACTGAGAGTTTCTCGAATCTGCTGCAATCACTCTTTGCGCACTAAGCGAATTTCTGTGCGCTGTTGGCGGGGATCTTCTAGGGGAATGCCAGAGAGCGGGAGGTAAAAACCTTTTCCTTCAGCCACAAAATTGTGCTTCAAACCGCGATCGCGCAGAGCGCCAACCACTACCTGGGCTCTTTGTTCACTAAGCTTTTGGTTAAATTTAGCAGAGCCAGTCTTAGACGTATGACCAATCACTCGTACCGCTACTGTTTGCTCGTTGAATTCTTTCAGGGATTTCGCTAACTGATTCAGGGTTTGCTGACCCTCCTTGGTCAATTGAGCCGAGCCAAGCTCAAATTTCACTTCTTCGCGCACTTGCAAGTTGCCGATATCCGGGGCAGTTTTAATCTGGCCAGTGGTGACCTCAGAAGTAGCGACAATCATTTTTCCCTTGCCTGTCAGTCTATCTGCCAACTCCGGGTTATCAGTGCGCACTCGGCTCATCAGCGTTGCGGTGTTGCTTGCTGCCCTATTAATGAACTGGGAGGTAAATAACTGCTTGGGATTACCAGGAACCCGATTCATTCTGTCTGTTAGAACCAGCACCGCAGCAATGGAACCAATTCTTTTTTCTAGAGTTCCATCGCTCAGCCAATTTTTGGCTTCAATAGAAGTAAAAAAGTCAATACCTTGCAACACAGCCGCAGCTTCATTAGGGGACAATTTACCATCCTCAGCAATTTGCTTCTTTAACTGAGAAGGTTCCCACATATTGGCATCAATGCGATGGTAGTAAGCTTCTAATAATTCTGAAATCTTCTGAGGTTGAGAGTTAATCAGGCGATTCGAGGCAACGATCACGTCGACAATTGCTTTCGGTGCATCTTGACTGGATAGGACCACAGTATAACCCTGCTGTCTAGCTTGGGTGACATAAGGCTCCCAAATCACCGCAACTGCTACATTTTGCTTTGGCTCTTTTAACAGATGCCATGCCTCGGAAGCATCTGCTACTTCTTTTACTTGAAAGTCTGACAGGTTAAATTCCTCGAATCTAGTACTGAGCACTAAAGCGAGGTACTCGCTCGGGGTATCCCCAGCATAGGTAATGCTCAACTGTTTTCCTTGGCTGCGCTGCTGCTGCACCAGTTGGCTCAGATCCAGCAAAGACTTGAGGTTGGGATACTTCTTCGTATTCAGAACCACTGCGTCTGCGCCCACCGTCCGGTCAATTAGTCCGACAATTTTCCCTCGGGGCTTTTGTTTGAGAAACTGATCCAGGGTAGTGACCAATAAATCCGCTTTACCCTGATTCAAAAGGTCAGCCCGTTTCGTCTGATCGAATTCGTCAAGATAGCTTAAACTCAGTCCAATTCCTTTGAGCTCGTCCTGAAACTCGGCACTGCGAAAGGTACTATAGCCACTGAAAGTGTCCCCGAGAAGGGTCAATTGACCACTCCCTAATTTAGTAACAGTTGACCGACCTCGAATCAACTTTGGTATGAGCTTATCTATCAACCAAAAACTGCCTCCGCTCATTATAACCACAGTTATTGCAGCCACAGTCATGATAATTAAACTTTTTTGCTTACTCATAACTCCTCATTCATCAGCAATATTATCCCAGCTGCTTAGGAAAAATTGTACCTCATGGATGGTTTTATTCTACAAGCTAAGGGTACGCACTACCATCACCTTTGTCAATTTCATGTCGATCCAAAATTAGATCAGCTTACCTTGCAAATAATGTGAATCTAGTTTATATATAATGAGTATTTAAAATGCAATTACAGACTTATTTTGCCTGTTTAAACATAGTTAATTTTTTTGAAAAATTTTTAATTACCCAAATTTTTCGGAAAGCTTCTTTCAACTATGCTGAAGGCTCCAGGACAGGAGGCAAAAGACTTTAATCCAAGCAGCGACGATAGTCTAAATCCAAAATCACTCAACCGAAAAATCTACTTTTGCAAGAGGTCTAAGTAGTCGGACATAAGTTTTGGGGTCTGTATAAAGTTTTGTAAATACCCCCAAAACGTTTGTGGCACAATAATTAGCTTTATTTTTATATTTCTTAACACAAAGTCGTTTATTTATGTCCGACTACTTACCCAATTACCCCGATTTATTACTGTTTTTTTACCTTGATAAATTTGCTATTTTTTTCCTGTTTTTTTTCTATTTTTAGTTGATGATTTTTTGATTAATATATTAATAGAAAGGTAGGTAATCGGAGTTAGCTGCTGACACTATTGCCAGTTTCTCAGACGAAAAGCACATCAGTTGATTTCAATGTAATGTTTTGCCGACAGTCTTGCTTCGATTCGATTGATTTATTTTGCTCAAGAAAATTTGACTTATGTATGATATCGTTACCATCGCCGGAAGTCCCTCTAAGTCTTCAAAAACATTAGCTGTTCTAGAATACGCCAAAAGTACCATGAAAAAACATGGATTGCGTACTAAATTGATTCCAGTTCGCGACCTGCCTCCAGAAGATTTAGTCTTGGGAAACTTTGAAAGTCCGGCGCTGCAAAAGTTGAAGCTTTTAATCGAGCAAGCTGGAGCAGTAATTATTGCCACTCCGGTATATAAAGCATCTTATCCAGGAGTTTTGAAGGCATTATTAGACTTGCTTCCGCAGAATGCTTTTTCTGAAAAAGTCATCTTGCCAATTGCAATAGGAGGAACAATTGCTCACTTATTATCAATTGAATATGCAATGAAACCTTTATTTTCTGCTCTTGGTGCAGAGCACATTTTAAAAGGTGTCTACATCGTCAGTACGCAAATGCGATTTACAGAGAAAAGTGAGATAAAACTTGACGCCGATATTGAGCAGAGGTTGCAAGAATCGTTATATCAATTGGCAAGTTCATTGAAAGAGAAAAAAGTTTTTGAACTTGCTGCCTAAGTACACGAAAACAAGGGTAATGACATGATGTTTGGACAATATGATTATCTGATCGTTGGCGCAGGACCAGCGGGACTACAGTTAAGCTATTTTTTGGAAAAAGCGGGGCGGAACTACCTCGTCCTAGAAGCTGGCGATGCTCCCGGTACTTGTTTCAAGCAATTTCCAAGACACCGCAAGCTGATATCCATCAACAAGGTCTATACCGGGTATGACGACCCGGAAATCAACCTCCGCTGGGATTGGAACGCACTGCTGAGCGATAACGAAGACCTGCTCTTCAAGAATTACAGCAAGGATTTCTTCCCAGATGCAGGAGATTTAGTCAGGTATCTCGGCGACTTTGCACGCCACTTCGACCTTAACATTAAATACGGGGTCAAAGTAGTCAAGGTTAGGAAACCGGATACATTCAGGGTGCTCGATGACCAGGGGAATGTTTATTCTTGCAAGCGTCTTATCATTGCTACTGGTTTCTCCAAGCCATACATTCCGCCAATTCCGGGCTTTGAGTTAACAGAAAACTATGTGGATGTTTCCGTCGATCCCGAGGACTTTAAAAATCAGAAGGTCTTGGTGATCGGGAAAGCCAATTCTGGCTTTGAAACGGCTGACAATTTGATCCCAACTGCGTCAGTCATTCACATTCTCAGCCCTAGTCCACTCAATCTGGCCTGGAAGACTCATTATGTGGGTCACCTGAGGGCGGTGAATAATAATTTCCTAGACACCTATCAGCTCAAATCTCAGAATGCCGTCCTTGATGCAACCATTGAGAAAATCGAGCGAAAGAATGGAAAGTTTGTCGTTTCGGTGAGTTACACCCACGCTCATGGGGAAACAGAAGACTTGGTTTACGATCGCGTGATCGCCTGTACTGGTTTTCGCTTTGATGACCAAATCTTTGATGATACCTGTCGACCTGAACTTGCGATTAACGACCGTTTTCCGGCTCAAACCAGTGAATGGGAATCAAAGAACATCCAGGACTTGTACTTCGCCGGTGTTTTGATGCACATGCGGGATATGAAAAAGGGGACATCCGGTTTTATTCACGGATTCCGTTACAACGTCCGGGTGCTGTACAACATTCTGGAGAAGAAGTATCACAATCGTCCTTGGAAATCTTACGAGATTGAAGCTAACCCAGAAAACCTGCTGGATGCAACCATCAAACGAGTCAATCAAACTTCCGCACTGTGGCAGCAATTCGGTTTCTTGTGCGATGTGATTGTTGTCTCTGGCGATCGGGCAAAATACTACGAAGAACTGGCTGTTGATTACGTCCACGACAGCGAATTTGGGCAGTATGAGGATTATTACATCGTCACGCTGGAGTTTGGCAAAGTAAAAGGCGATCCGTTCAATATTGAACGCAATCCCGTGCCGCACAAAGCAAGAGAAAGCGTCTTCTTGCATCCTGTAGTCAGGCATTTTCGAGGTTCCGAACTCATCGATGAAATCCATCTGCTCGAAGACTTGGATGCTGAATGGAATAAAGAACAAGCCCATGTCCAACCTTTACGGGAATTCTTTGAGCGTGAATTATACACAACTTTAGAGCTGCCTACAGCCGCTTAGTGCCTAGAACATGCGCTCAGGAGGGGAGTCTACCTGTTTGGTAAGGCTTTCGTAGTGAAAATTAGCCAACTAGAAATTTAAAAGGGAAACATGCAACAAGACAAACACTTTGACACAATCATTCTCGGATCAGGAATCTCAGGGACAGTCTTGGCTAGCATCCTCGCTAAGCATGGTTTTAGGGTACTGTTACTGGAGAAAGGCACTCATCCTCGCTTTGCGATTGGCGAGTCCATGCTACCGCAAACGTCAATGTGGATGTGGATTGTCGGGGAACACTTTGGCGTGCCAGAGATTAAGAATCTGGCCAATGCAAAGGCAGTTCACCAGCAGGTGTCATCATCCTGTGGCGTCAAGCGCAACATTGGCTTTGTCTATCATCGAGAAAGTGAGGCGCAAAATCCCAATGAGGGACACAAACTCATTCCCCCGGAGAACCCCTTCTTCTCTGAAAGCCACCTGTTTCGCCAAGATGTCGATCTCTACATGCTGAACGCGGCGATCGGTTACGGTGTCGTATATCGGGATTTGATTGAATTACAGGATATTGATTTTCAGGAGGATGGCGTACAGGTACGGACTAAAGATGGGGAAGAATATCGCGCTCGCTTCTTGGTAGATGGCTCAGGCTATCGTTCTTTGGTTGCCCAGAAGTTTAATCTCCGGGAAAAACCAACCCGTTTGAGAACCAATTCTCGTGCCCTCTTTACCCACGTGGCTGGTCTGCGTCCCTACGACGATTGTATTAGCCAAGCAGACTCACTGGGGCAAAGCCGTCAATGGCATGAAGGCACGCTGCATCACGTTTTCGATGGAGGCTGGATGTGGATTATCCCCTTTGACAACCACAGTAAGGCTGAAAACTCAGTGTGTAGCATTGGGTTAATGCTGGATGCCAAAAAGTTCCCCAAAAAAGACCTTAGCCCAGAGCAAGAGTTTCAAGAGATTGTGGAACGGTTCCCAAGTGTTGCGGAGCATCTCAAAGGCAGCAAGCCGGTGCGTAAGTGGGTATCTACCGATCGCCTGCAATACTCATCCACCAAATCTGTAGGATATCGTTACGCTCTCTTAAGCAGTACCTACGGTTTCATCGATCCTTTATACTCAACAGGTCTGCTGAGCACCTTTGAAACTATCCATGCCTTGGCAAGTCGATTGATAGGTGCATTAAAAGATGATGATTTTTCACCGCAACGTTTCGCCTATGTGGACAAGTTGCAAGCAGCACAACTTGATGACACCGACAACATAATCTACAACGCTTATCGTTCCATGTCACACTTTGAGTTGTGGAATGCTTGGACTCAACTGTGGCTAGCGACAGTAGTTTTCGGTGACACTTACATCTTTGGACATTGCCTGAAATATATGGAGACTGGTGATGTCTCCTTGTTCGAAAAGCTGGAAGAAGAACCTTGTCCTATAGCTGGAGCACCTTTTGCTAGGGACATGAAGTCTATCATTAACGGCTATGAGGCTGTATTAGATCGGGTTGATGCAGGAGAACTAACTGCTGAAGAAGCAGGTGAGAAAATGCTTGCCCTTCTTTGGGATTCAGATTGGTTGCCCAAGTCAATTTATCCTTGGGGTAGCTCAACAGCAAGGCATCTTGATTTTAACCTTATTTTCCGAGATTGGATTACTTGGGGCAAATCCGAAGCGCCATCAGCCATACGAGAAGAAGTGTTTGATTTCCGAGTACCTGATTTGGTCCCTGCATAGGCAAGTTAAAGAAGCCCCTGAATAAAGTTTAACTGGAGTCTACTTGTCACACCTTCAACCATTTGTTCAACTTTTGTCTAGCCAACACATAGGAGATAAATATGCAATTGAAATTGTACTCTTCTACACAGCCAAAAAGGATTACGCCTCCTGGTCCACCTCCTTTACCAATTCTCGGTAACTTACCCTTGATAAGTAAATCTAAACACGTGAGATTGACTAACCTAGTCAAAGAGTATGGTGATATTTTTCAGATCCACGTTTTTTTTCAACCTGTAGTTGTTTTCAATCGACTCAATTCGATTAGACAAGCTTTACAAAAGGAGGACTTTGCCTATAGACCAAACTCTTTGATTTTCAAGATTGCAGCTAATGGTAAAACTATTGGAGGTGGAGATTACGGTCCGTTATGGAAAAGACACCGTGAAATTACCGTTAATGCCTTGCACAAGATCTTCTCTAGCAACATAGCCTTTATTGAACAGCTAATTATCAATGAAGCTGCTGAACTGGCGAATATTTTCCTGAGCTATGGAGGTCAACCTTTTGACCCAGAGCTGGACATAGGCCTATCTGTTGCTAATGTTCTCATCGACATCTTCTTTGGAGAAACAAATAATCGTGAAGATCCAGATTGTATTGGGTTTGTCAAAGGTGCTCCCAAAATTGCTTCCAATAAGATAGCTGCTTTGGCTGATTTTTTAGGACCAGCGGGTATATTTTTCGCACCATTTTTACTCCGAAACATTGGCTGTGTTGTTAGTTTTGAAAAACTTATTACGAAAAAATTCAAGGCGCATCGTCGCTCCTACGACCCCGAAAATCTGCGGAATGTCACAGATGCTTTGTTAAAAGCTACTAGCGAGATAGAGGAATCAGAGAAACAAACTTTAGGTCTGAATGAATCCCTGCTCGTGGGAGGAACGATACGGGAAATGGTGTCGACGGGAATACAGCTCATTTTTGGGATATTACGCTGGGCTGTGCTTTATGCGATCGCTTATCCAGAGGTTCAGGCTCAAATTCAGCAAGAATTGGATGAAGTTGTAGGTCGAGAGCGATCAGTGGGCTTAGAAGATCGCAAAAAATTGCCATTTACGGAAGCTTGTATCCACGAGATAATGCGCCATGCTCCTATCGTTCCATTTGGTACTTTGCCACATGCAGCAGGTAATGATGCCACTATCAATGGTTACTTCATTGCCAAGAAAACTCCTATCTTGATCAATCTGTATAGTTTGACCCGTGACGAACAGTACTGGAAGGAACCTGAAAAATTTAACCCCCATCGATTCCTAAATGAAAACGGAAAAATCAGAGAAGACCTCCTAGATAAGTACTACCCGTTTGGGTTCGGAAAACGTAGATGCTTTGGAGAACATCTATCACGTTTTCAGCTATTTCTTTTCTTTACCAATCTGATGCATAAATGCAAATTTGAAAGGGTTGCTGGGGAAGAGTTAAGTTTTAACGGCAGAGAGGGAATTGTTATCCATGCCGAGGAATACAAAGTTATAGTCAAGCCTCGATTCTAGACTGGAGTTTGTTTAGCTAATATTAGGAGATAACTATGCAATTGAAATCTCACTCGTCCACAGAGTCAAAAACGACTAAGCTTCCTGGTCCACGTCCTTTGCCCATTATCGGCAACTTACCCTTGATAGGTCAAAATAAGCATGTGACATTGACCAAATTAGCTAAAGAGTATGGTGATATATTCCAGATACATATACTCCTCCAACCCGTAGTCGTACTTAATCGACTTGAGATCATTAAACAGGCTTTACAAAAGCAGCAAGAGGATTTCGCTGGGAGACCAAACTTTCCTACCCTCAGAGATGCTGTTAAAGGTAGGACTATTGGGGGTAGGGATTACGGTCTGCTATTTAAAAGGCAGCGTGAAATTACTCTTGGTGCCCTGCATACTTTCTTCTCTAAGAACATACCCCTTCTTGAGCAACAAGTTATCGAAGAATCCGCAGAATTGGCGAATATCTTTCTTAGCCATGGAGGTCAACCATTCGATCCAGAAGTAGACATCGGTCTGTCTGTTGCCAATATTATTCTCAGTATGTTGTTTGGGAAAAGAGATAGTCGTAGCGATCGAGATTGTATTGAGCTAGCCAAATGCGCCCCCAAATTTGTTGCCAATAGTGCCGGTGCTCTGATCTATGATTTCATGCCACAAGCTCGCATATTTTGCGAGGCAGGTTTAAAAGAACAACGTAGCTGTCTTGATACCTTAGAAAGAGTCGTTCTGAAAAGATTAAAGGTGCATCGCGAATCATACGACCCAGAAAATCCGCAGAATTTGACAGATTTGTTGTTGAAAGCTACTAGCGAGGTAGATGAATCAGAGAAACAAACTTTAGGTCTTGACGAATTCCTGCTCGTAGAAGGAACAACACAAGAATTGGTGGGTACGGGGCTACAGCCAGTTTTTCCCATATTACGTTGGGCTGTGCTTTACATGATTGCTTATCCAGAAATTCAAGCGGAAATACAGCAAGAACTGGATGAAGTTGTAGGTCGAGAGCGACAAGTGCGCTATGAGGATCGGGAGAAATTGCCCTTTATCCAAGCTTGTATCCACGAGATACTGAGGTCTGCTCCTTTCTTTCCCTTTGGTCTGCCCCACTCTACCACTACTGACACCACTCTCAATGGCTACTTCATTCCCAAAGATACCCCTGTTTTGGTCAATCTGTATAGCTTGACCCGCGACGAACGCTATTGGGAGGAACCTGAAAAATTTAATCCCCATCGATTTTTGAATGAAAACAGAGAAATCAGAGACGACCTTCTGGATAAGTACTACCCGTTCTCCCTGGGAAAACGCAGATGCTTTGGAGAATACCTAGGACGCTTTGAGGTCTTCCTATTCTTTGCCAATCTGATGCATAAATGCAAATTTGAAAAAGTTGCCGGAGAGAAGTTAAGTTTTGACGGCCGACCAGGAGCCATTATCCATGCGGAGGATTACAAAGTTACAGTCAAGCCCCGATTCTAGAGCCTAGTTTTAGTTGGCTTGCGAACCAGCTTTTTCCTTGCCGACTCAGACTTCATAGAGTATGCCCCCATCGCAATCTGTAACTTAAATGGTTACGAAATTTACCAAGTCTAATCTGAAGGAATAGATGTCATGAAAAACTTTGTGGAATCTAACATCGAGAAATTAGCGTTTGACATCGCTAAAAACTTTATATTTAAAGGCAGCTCTAAAACCAAAGAAATACCTTTTTTGCATTCCAATGTAAATGGGTTAATCCTACCACCTTTTATGACTGAAGAAAAACTGAGGATTTGTACCACATTCACAACCGGTCCTGGCGATGTTTTTTTGGTAACTTATCCCAAGTCAGGAACTACGTGGCTTTCACACATCGTTCGTTGCATTGCCAAACCAAAAGACTCTGGCAAGGAAAATCTTGTTGGTGCCACAGTGCCTATGTTTGAGGCAGCCAACCATAAGCAACTAGAAGCTTTGCCATCGCCACGCTATATGTTTACCCATTTACCATTTACTTTAGTGCCGCGCAGCAGCGAACATGACTTGAAGTATATTTATCTTGCCCGCAATCCAAAAGATGTGGCTGTTTCTATATTTCACTTCGTGCGCTCGATACCATTGTTCAAATTTGATGCCACGTGGGCAGAATTTCTAGAACATTTCATGAAGGGGACTATTCCTGGGGGTTCATACTTTGACCATGTTTTGGAATGGTGGTCGCACAAGGACGATGAAAATGTCCTCTTTCTTAAGTACGAAGATCTCAAAAAAGATCTCAAAGTTCAGGTCAAAATCATCGCCGAATTCCTTGGCTTCAAGCTCTCAGATGAGGAGGTAAAAGCTATAGCAGAAAAATGTACCTTACAAGCCATGAAGTCAAACCCCAATCTAGACATTAATAAATTTCCTGTTAAATTCATTACAAAAGGCGCGCACTTGCGCAAGGGAATTGTAGGAGACTGGAAAAACCATTTCTCTGAGGAGCAATTAGAAGCATTCGATGAATTGTATCAATCCCGCATGAATGGAACCGGTCTGGAATTTGAATTTTAATCTACAAACCCATAGAAACAATCAATGAGATTTGGAGATAGAAATGACCCATCATCCCCCAGAACCCTTTCGTATCAAAATGGTTGAGCCTATTAAACTGCTCGATCGCGATGCCCGCGAGGCAGCCATACGTCGGTCTGGCTATAACCTGTTTGGTCTGCGCTCAGAGGAAATATTCATCGATTTGTTTACCGACTCCGGTACTAGTGCCATGAGTCAGGCACAATGGTCAGCTATGTTTGAAGGTGACGAAGCCTATGCGGGGGCAAGCTCTTATTTTCGGCTAGCAGAAGTCATAGAAGACATTTTTGGCTTTACCTATTTTTTGCCCACTCACCAGGGTCGAGCAGCGGAAAACATTTTAAGTACTTGCCTAGTTAAACCAGGTCAGTACGTGCCTTCTAATATGCACTTTGATACTACCTATGCCAACATCCGCTCTCGGGGAGGTCACCCGACTAACTTAATTATTGATGAAGCTCATCATCCGGCTTTGTATCACCCTTTCAAAGGGAATATGGACATTCAAAAATTACGAGCATTTATTAACAAGATAGGGCCAGAGCGGATTCCCTTTGGCATGATTACTGTAACTAACAATGCAGGAGGCGGTCAACCCGTTTCGATGGAAAATCTGCGAGCGGTTTCTGAGACTTACAAAGAATTCGGGATTCCCTTTTTTATCGATGCTTGTCGCTTTGCTGAAAATGCCTACTTTATCAAGTTACGGGAGCCAGGTTATGCCGATAAAAGTCCACTGGAAATCAGCCGTGAAATGTTTGCTCTTGCTGATGGCATGACCATCAGTGCCAAAAAGGACGGCATTGTTAATATTGGTGGCTTCATAGCAATGAACGATGAAGTAGTGTTTGAGCAGGCACGTAATGAATTGCTCGTGCGCGAGGGATTTCCCACCTACGGCGGACTTGCGGGTCGAGATTTAGATGCCATGGCTGTTGGTTTTCGTGAAGTACTTCAAGAAGAATATCTTGCCTATCGTTTGGGGCAAACTGCCTATCTGGCAGAGCGTCTCCAAGAATTAGGGATTCCCATTGTTGAGCCACCAGGAGCACATGCAGTTTATGTGGACGCGGGAAAACTATTACCCCATATCCCTCACGAACAATTCCCTGGCCAATCGCTTTCTGTCGAACTCTATTTAGAAGGTGGAATACGTACAGTAGAAATCGGCTCACTGGGTTTTGCTCATCCTGACCCAGATACTGGTCAGATGGTCTATTCCCAGTTAGAGTTAGTTCGTTTAGCACTTCCTAGACGAGTCTATACTCAAAGTCATTTAGACTATGTGGCAGAAACTTTTGCTAAAACGGCAGCGCGTTGCGATCAAATTCCTGGCTACCGAGTACTCTACGCGCCCAAACTAATGCGTCAATTCACTGCTCAGCTTGAACCGATCCCATTAAATACTTATCCGTCAATAACATCGTCAGAGATTTCAGCAATCCCAGTTTAGCCAAAAATTGGGAAATTTATTAAGCATAACTGGTTTAAATAGTAGTAGGTAGAAATGGAAAATATTATCATCGTTGGTGCAGGACTCGTAGGTTCGTTACTCTCTGTATATCTGACTCGTGCTGGCTTTAAGGTCAGTGTATACGACCGCAACCCAGATCCCCGTCGGATCAAGATGCCATCGGATCGGTCTATCAATATAACTTTGTGTGAGCGAGGTTTTCAGGCATTAGATGCCGTAGGGGCAGGCGATCTGGTACGGGAGTTTTGTATTCCCGTCTACGGCAGGAGTATGCATGCCCAAAATGGGGAGCTTACTTATCAACCCTACGGTAACAACCAAGAAGCGATTTATTCGATCGGAAGGGAAGATTTAAATCATACGCTTTTAAATTTTGCTGAAGGACATGAAAACATTGACTTTTATTTCAATGAAAAATGTGTTGAGCTTGATTTATCAACAGCGACACTAAAATTGCAAAATCAAGAAACAAGAGACACCAGGACTATTAAAGCAGATAGAATCTTTGCTGCAGATGGGGCTTTTTCCGTCGTGCGGCGCAATATGCAAAGATTAAAACGTTTCAATTATTCTCAGCAATATTGGAGTCAAGGATACAAAGAAATTATTATTCCTGCTGGGGATGATGGCAGTTGGGCACTAGAAAAAAACCTGATCCATATCTGGCCACGTGACGATTTCATGCTCATTGGGTTTCCCAATCTAGACCAAAGTTTTACTTTGTCATTGCACATGCCCTTTGAAGGAGAAATTTCTCACGAGTCCATAAAATCACCAGAAGATCTGCAAAATCTTTTTCAAACCTATTTCCCTGATATCTGGTCGCAAGCGCAACCTAGCTTAGTAGATTATTTTGACAAACCAATAGAAGCAATGGTTACTGTTAAATGTTTTCCCTGGATTTATCAGGATAAGGTGGCACTAATTGGTGATGCTGCTCACGCTATTTTCCCTTCTTACGGTCAAGGTGCCAACGCAGGTTTTGAAGATTGCCAAGTTCTTTTCCAATGCATTAAAAAATATTCTGGAGACTGGCAGAAAATTTTGCCCGAATATCAGACATTGCGAAAATCAAATGCAGATGCGATCGCCGATCTGTGCTACGAACATTTTACAGTACTCGGAAAAATGGTAGGGGATCCTCAGTTCCTGCTTAAGAAAAAAATCGAAAGAAAGATACAGGAACTAGAGCCAGAATGCGCGTCTTTGTACTACAACATCTCCTTCACCTGCATGCCATATACAGAAGCATTAAGTATTGAGCAAAGGCATCAGACCCTGATTAACAAGATTGCAGAAATTGACGGTATTGAGGACAAGTTGGTAAATATCCATCAGTTGGAAGACTTGGAAATTTCTTCGTATTCAGGTGCTTCTTGTAGAGAACTTGTGAGTTACTAAGCTCAAAAATCAGGTCATTGACTTTAAGGAGTTCTTTTAATTAGCAGAGGATTATTTTATGAAAAATCAGTCTAGATATAAATTCGCTCAATGGTTATACCAAACTAAAACCTTTACTTCCTTTTATGGAAGAGGGGCTGGTAAAGCTTCATCTGTTGTTTTCTGGAGGAAGTTAAAGGAGGATTTTCTCCATTTTATTCCAGAAAGGGGAAAGATTTTGGAAATAGGAAGTGGTCCAGGTCTTCAAGCAATGAAAATTCTCCAACATCGACGTGATGTAGAAATTATTGCTTCCGATTTTTCTTCCGAGATGATTTCCTTAGGAAAGAAGAACTATCAAGAACTGATTTTAAGAGACGAACATATCAGGAAGGTTCAGTCCAATTTGTCTTTTGTTCAAGCAGATGCTATGGACTTATCTCAATTTGGCAGTGAAACATTTGATGGTATCTACTCTTTGACAGCAATTAAGCATTTCCCCGATCCAACTCGTGGACTTCATGAGTGCATTAGAATTCTCAAACCAGGGGGACGAATGTTCTTTTCTGAGTTTTTTGCAGAAGCCTCATTGGCAGACATGATGAATTTTGCAAAGCACCTAAGAATTTCAGGTTTCTTCAAACCCATCTTTTCTCGTTTTATTCATAGCAGAATAGGAGAAAAGGCTCCAGAAAAAGCAGATATAGAAAAATGGAAAAAAGAGCTTGATTCAAATGTTTTTTTCCTTTCAGAATATTTGCAGTGATATCCATTTTTTATCTTGAAATTTGAGAAAAACAGAAGCTTCAAATGAAGATTCTATTCCTTAATTTAGCAACGTCGAGTTAATAGGTTAGGCTCAAAGGTCTTTACTAAGAGAAAACCTCAACCGACGTGAGAACAAATATGCTCCAGCAAAAACTAGCTCGGCAAACAAAAAAAGGCAACATAAACAGCCAGAGTAAGTTTGTCTACAAATTTTTCTACCTTGCTGCCAAGGCTCGGCTTGCTCGACACTTCATTAGCATTAGCATCTTAGTCACTGTCACTGTCTGGACTGTATGGCTAACTCTCAATGGCCCCATTCAAGCCCTTTCTAATTTGATTGCTAACTGGAAGGTCGCTACAACAATGGTTTTTGGCTCTATGGTTGCTGGCGGTACAAGTATGGGTGGGGGAGCAGTCGCCTTTCCGGTTTTGACCAAGGTGCTTCACGTCCCTCCACAGGAAGCCAAGGTATTTTCTCTTGCCATTCAAAGTATCGGCATGAGTGCAGCTTCATTGACCATTGTGGCAATGAGAACCAAGGTAGAGTGGCGGTTCATCCGTTGGGCAAGTCTTGGCGGCGTTCCAGGCATCATCTTAGGGTCGGTCTTTTTAGCCCCCGTTTTACCACCAGATGTAATCAAGTTTTCTTTCACGATGATGGTCTGCAGCTTTGCTGTCGTTTTGTTCGCTTTAAATCGAACTAGAAGGAGGCGGAATTTAGCTATCCCCTTTTGGGGTAAAAGGGAACGAATTTTCTCATTAGGAGTAGGAATGTTGGGGGGAATCGTTAGCAGTTTAGTAGGCAGCGGTATGGATATTGTTTGTTTTTCCGTAATGGTCTTACTGTTCGGCTTGTGCGAAAAGGTTAGTACCCCGACCTCTGTCATTTTGATGGCTATCAATGCCGTGGTTGGCTTCATCCTTCATAAATGCTTCATAGGTAACTTTGTCGAGCCTGTAACTAATTATTGGATAGCAGCAGTACCGGTCGTTGTAGTCGGTGCGCCTACAGGTGCGATGCTATGCAATTTATGGAAGCGGAAAACCATTGCGAGGATACTTATTTGCCTCATTTCGATCGAGTTTGTTAGTTCTTTTCTCCTTATTCCTCTGAGAGCCATTGTAATCTTTTCTTCTCTGTTTATGTTTGTCATGTTCTTATCAATTTATTCCTGGATGTATAAAAATAAATTCTATATCCAGAGGGGGGAATACCCTTAAAACTCCTGACATTAGTCAATGAAATAACCCTAAAATAATACTTTGAATAATGGAGGTTCAAGCTAATGATTATAGTCATGAAACCAGGCACTACTGCCCCAGAAATTGAACGAGTCAGCCAAGAATTACGGAGCTGGAACATCACACCAGAAAAAATCACAGGCAAAAACAATGCTGTTGTAATTGGTTTGGTAGGTGACACTGCCGCTCTCAGTCTTCACCAAGTCCAACAATTAAGCCCTTTTATTGAGAAGGTTATGCGGGTAGATAAGCCATTTAAACGGGTAGCCCTTGAGTTTCGCAATGGAGAGCCCAGTACAGTGTTGGCAGAAACACCTAATGGATTTGTAGCCTTTGGTCAAAACCATCCCGTAGTTCCAATAGCTGGACCCTGCTCAGTAGAAAATGAAGAAATGATTCTCGACACAGCTCGGCAAGTCAAGGCGGCTGGTGCTAAGTTCTTGCGAGGTGGAGCCTATAAGCCCCGGAGTTCTCCTTATTCTTTCCAAGGGCACGGGGAGAAAGCCTTGCGCTTACTGGCGAAAGCTCGTGGGCTCACAAATTTGGGCATTGTGACTGAAGTCATGGATACAGCCGATCTCGAGAAAGTTGCAGAAGTCGCTGACATCATCCAAATCGGTGCCCGCAACATGCAGAATTTCTCTTTGTTGAAGCGAGTAGGAAAGATAAATAAGCCAGTTTTACTCAAGCGAGGCTTTGCTGCCACAATTGAAGATTGGCTCATGGCGGCTGAGTACATTCTGGCAGCAGGTAACCCGAATGTAATTCTATGCGAGCGGGGAATTCGCACCTTTGACCAGCAGTATACGCGCAATACCCTCGATCTGGTCGCCGTTCCCGTCCTGCGATCGCTTACTCACTTACCGATTATGGTTGACCCCAGTCACGGCACAGGTCGAGCAGAGTACGTTCCAGTCATGACAAAGGCTGCGATCACTGCTGGGGCAGATTCGGTGATGGTAGAGGTTCACCCCAATCCTGCCAAGGCCCTCTCAGATGGCCCTCAATCTCTGACTCCGGAGCAATATGAGACGTTAATGCAGGAGATGGCTGTTATTGGTCAAGCTGTCGGTCGTTGGTCTCAAAAATTTCCAAGATCGACAGTGCCTCCTGGTTCATACAGACATGGAGCGGCTGCATAACGAGATCCCACTCCAGAGTAGCTCGATGCCTCATTCATGTTTTTGCCACACAATCGTTTGGTATTCAATTTTTATTGACAGGAGCTGCAGATGAGCAAAGCATACGACCTCAACCAAAAATTAGACTTCCCAATTGCTGCTGGTGACTTTAAGACCGAACTGGAATCAGAAACCTTAAATTCTGCCGCTGACCCAGCCATTCTACAAGCTGTAAAAATATACATTGAACAGCTACAGGGACGGCAGCGGCGCGTCTTTGCCCAAATCCAGATTCCCTACCCATTAGAGCAAGTCTGGCAAGTTCTAACAGACTATGAAGCTTTGGCTGAGTTCATGCCCAGTATGACCCAGAGCCGACGGTTAGATCATCCGACCGGAGGCATTCGTGTGGAACAATTTCGCACCAAGAGTTTTATGGGCATGAAGATTTCTGATCGTTCAGTTTTCGACGTGGAAGAAAATTTTCCCGATGAGATTCATTATCAGCTAATCGAGGGAGACTTGAAGGCATTTTCTGGCCACTGGCGGTTAGCTCCTTGGGAGCAATCAGACGAAAAAGCCGGAGTTGACCTCCTTTATAACTTTTCAGTTTTGCCCAAGCGCATCTTCCCACTAGCGCTAGTTGAACACGTCCTCAGCCATGATGTACCAGCTAGTTTGCTAGCGATTCGCCAGCGAGTAGAAGACCTATTTGGTCCAAGGTGACATTCTCCCATCGCTACCGCTGCGCGGTAGGCGTGGGCTTCTTACCTCGCGATAAGAAATTCCCGACTCATCGACACTTATCTGACCCACTTTGGTACAAGCGAATGTCATTCTCCCAAAGGCACTGATCCTGACAGCCCGTCTCCGCAGGCGTTTTGTTTTTACTCCACGAGATGCCCCACCGCAGAGCAAGAAATTCCTTGATTTCTCTCATCTTGGAACTGGAAACCTTTTACGCGACA
>JAAUXZ010018943.1_pt1 | contig 17761 bp, 12 predicted proteins | sample 7278131 | NCBI WGS metagenome assembly JAAUXZ01 (sample SAMN14350119, study PRJNA611818) | marine sediment metagenome | isolation source: surface marine sediment (3m) | place: French Polynesia: Moorea | collected 2018-08 | reverse complement strand
TGCCAAAGACCATCGTGCAAATGTTGACAGCCGTACCATTGGCCATATAAGGCGTAATGTTGAACTCACTGAGATAATAGACCGCGCGCTTGCCCATCCACGAACGGAACACGGCTTCTACCGCAAGCTGCAGCTGCTCAATAACGTCTGACGGAAATTCCCGTCCGGCCTGTTCACGTACTACGTCGAGGAACAGTTCACTAATCTCTTTGAGATGCTCTGCTTCAAGGCTGACGTCAGCCTTGACCCCGACGCGTTGTTTGACGGCGTCGAAGTGCTCATCAAAGTGCTCGTCTTCGATGCCAAGCGCGACTTTGCCGAACAGCTGAATGAAACGACGATAAGCGTCGTAGGCAAACCGTTCGTCGCCGGTCTGCTCGATCAGGCCCTTGAGCGTGTCTGCGTTGAGTCCGAGGTTGAGAACCGTATCCATCATGCCAGGCATCGACAGGGCGGAACCGGAACGTACTGATACGAGCAGCGGGTCGGTACCTCTGCCGAATGTCTTACCGGTGGCTTTCTCGAGGTCGGCGATTTGCGACTGGACTTCAGCCATGAGCCCCTCGGGGAGCGCATCGCCGTCGAGATACGCGAGGCATGCCTCGGTGGTAATGACAAAGCCGGGAGGTACGTTAATACCGATCTGCGTCATCTCACAGAGATTGGCGCCTTTACCGCCCAGGAGCTTTTTGTTTTGGCCGTCGCCGTCGGCGAACGAATATACGTATTTCGTCATGATAATGATCCGGAGAGAGGAGCTTGCTTTTGGTGCCATGGTCGCCCATGACCCATTACAGGACCATTGCGGCAAACCCCTAAAATCTTGAGGGTTTTACGGGCGTTGGACGCTTTCATCGGAAACCGCTTTCGGTGGCAGCCTGCCGATCCGCTACAATCCCAGGCTCTCAGGGGCCAAAGAAATAGCCAGATGCCATGCCGAAAGAGCTGAGCGGACAAGGACTCGCATTATCCGGCGGCGGCTACCGCGCCAGCCTCTTCCACCTCGGCGTCACGCGCCGCCTTCATGAGCTCGGCACCCTCGCCGACATCACGCGCATCTCGTCGGTATCGGGTGGCAGCATATTGGCCGGCTTCCTCGCGCATCGCATGCTCGAACTCGGCGCAACGCGCCTCGACTTCGCAGACTGGGAGACACAGGTTTCCGCACCCTTTCGCGAGTTTGTGCGCAACGACATCCGAACCGGGCTCGTCGTGCGACACGTTGCCTGGAACTGGATCTGGCCGGCTCCGCGGGCACGTGGTCTGGAGCGTGCGTTTCGCAAGCGCATTGGCGGTCGGCGGCTCGTGGAATTGCCGGAACGCAAGAGTGATGGCATCGAGTTCATTTTTCTCGCGACGAATATAGAAAAAGGGACGCCGTGGCGTTTCACCGCGGAAAAGGTCGGCACACACAAAACACCCGAATCGATGTCGATTGCGGAGGCGATTGCCGCATCTGCCTGCTTCCCGCCGATATTCGGTCCGATCAAGGTCAAGAAAGACGGCAAAACAATCGGGCACCTGACCGACGGCGGCGTCTACGACAACACGGGTATGGAGCCCATCTGGAACTCGAACAAGGTCGTTCTCGTCTCCGATGCGGGAACGCCGTTCGATTTCAAGGTGCCGCGATGGTTCGGCTCGCGCATCATGCGTTACGTCGATATTGGCCGTAACCAGGTGGGAGCGTTGCGACGGCGCGCGATCATTCGCCGCCTGCACCGCAGCTACAAGACCATACGCATTAATCAACAACCATCACCCTGCGCCCTCGCGGAAGAAACCGAGTGCTTCATGCGAGACAGTCGCGTCACAGACAAGCCGACCGGCGCCTTCTGGCGCCTCGCCAGCCGCAAAAGCAACTTCTGCGAGAACTGCAGCGACGAATTCGCGGCCGAAGTCGGGGAACTGGAACAGGATTGGTATGGCTACCCGGAAGAGCTGCAGCTATCGCATCTGGGGGAGATCCGTACGGATATGGATGCGTTTACAACGGCGGAGGCAAAGATCCTCGAGAACCATGGCTACTTCATGGCCGATCTGGCGATCCGGCGACATGCGCGGCACCTGCGCCAGGTTGACGCGGCGTTCCGCGTACCGCATCGGGACTACCTGCATGAAGATAAGGTGCGAGAGGCCCTGCGCGTGAGTCACAGCCGCCTGTACTTCTGGCGGCGCTGGTTCGACTAGCTGTTGTCGTCGATCTTCAGCACGCAGTGCGTGCCGGTGTGGTTGTACGGATCGCCGCCAAAATCGTCGTCCGCAATTTCGAGCGACACGACTTCAACGTCGTGCTGCGGCGCTTTCTCGCCGGCCACCTTGCCCTTGCCGCGCACGGCCGGCATCGGCGGTGACTTCCACGCTCCGGTATCTGTTGTGTTGTCGTTAGACATAATCATTTCCCGTTGTCATTCCCCCATGGCTACATCCTAGGCACCGGGAATTACAACGGGAATGTCACGCGTCGGCTGAAAACGACCGTTCGTCAGGGTTCCGCCATTCGTCGGCCGGCAGCGACCGCTTATCGGAATATTCGCAGCAGGCCGCTGATCGATGCGCCGATAATAACGAGAACGAACGCACCAACATCCAGCCACGGCATCGGACCGCCGCCGAATCCCCACATCGCGAGCAGTGCGATACCGAGGCAGATCATGATGGCACCCGCGATCTGCCGTGCCGCGGCCGGCACAGGCGCGTCGGGCTTGCGACCACGACGCTCGAACACGGATAACGCCAGCGCGACAGGCACGAGGAGAACGATCAGGACGCCGACCCAGATCGGCCGTGTCCACCACCATTCAGCGGTACCGGGCTCAAGATGGAAGCCCCAGCCGCCAGACAGGTAAAGAACGGAACCGAAGATCACCATGACCGTGATGTGCCAGAGATAGACGGTCATGATCATGCTGTTGATCAGGACGGTACTGGTCCACAGACGCAGGCCGTTCAGCGCAGTACGCATCGGGCCCTCGAGCGACAGCAGCAGACCAAACTGGAACACGCCGAGCGCCATCAGCGTGATCTTCGGCGGCAGTGTATTGCTCAAGCCTTCGTCGGGCGAGCCGACCATCGCGAGCGGGTACGGGCCAAAGTGGATCAGCGAATACAGCACGCCGAAGCCAAGCGCCGCCCAAAGCAGCGATCGCACAGGCCCACCAATCTTGCCGTCGCGCCACGCGAAGCCGAGCTGATGCACGCCGAGCCAGACCCAAAAATAGTTGCTCCAGGCCGGCCAGCGGATATCCGCCGCGAAGAACAACCAGTCGACGAGAGCCGCGACAACCACAAAGCCCCAGAATGAGGCGAAGCCGAAGCGTCGCCACACCTTATAGGTGGCCGGCGCAAACAGGACCAGCATGATGTAGATCGCGAGGAACCAGGTTGGGATCAGCGCGGCCTGGGACGTGAACTGAATGACGACGGGCCGAACGTCGAGCAGGGTCATGATGCCCGCAACGGCACCCCAGGCTACAAACAGTACGAGCAGCGGCGTCACCAGACGATGCAGTCGTGCTACGAGCCAGTCGGCGTAGCCCTGCCCTTTGCGCTGGGCGCTTTCGAGTGACACAGCGTTGGAATAGCCGCCGACAATGAAGAAAATCGGCATGACCTGGAACATCCAGGTTAGCCACTGGTGCTGCGGATGCGATTTGAGCAAATGACCCGGGGTCAGCTCACCATCGACATACCAAGCCGTCGCGATGAGCCAGTGGCCGATGACGACAACAAGAATGGAAATTGCACGCAGGAAGTCGACGTAGCGATTGCGTGCTTCGGGTGTTTTGGCCGCCAATTCACTGGCGGTCGACCATATACCCATAAATTTCTTCTTTCGATCAGGCAGTTAGGTGCCTAAATGTACCAGATTGCGCGCACGCGACCCGTCGTTAGCTGTACTTTCGTACCGTATCAAGCGTGCTGCGCCGATGATTCTCGACCGGATTATGGAAATACCCCCTTCCCATACTAGTATTAGAAGAAAATAAGAACGTAAGCGCGGCGCATCGCGCGGGGAGACCCACAGTGACGGCACTCCGAATCTCACGGCTCATCCGAGTCTCGTTTCTTTTCCTGGCCCTGTCCGGACTCGGCGCTTGCGACTCCAGCTCGTCAGTCGTCAACCCGGTCGCTAATGCGGGCCCTGACCAGACCGTTGGCTCGGGCGCTTCCGTAACGCTCGATGGTGGCGGCAGCACCGGCGCCGGAACGCTCTCCTACTCCTGGTCACAGACCGCGGGCACGGCGGTAACGCTGAGCAGTGCGACGGCAGCACGGCCGACGTTCACCGCGCCGGCCGTTACCGCGGACGAAGTGCTGACATTTCAGCTGACCATCACAGATCAGAACAACCTGACCTCGACAGACTCCGTCAACGTCACGGTTCTAGACGGTATACCAACGGCCAACGCGGGCCCTGACCAGACCGTTATCGAGGGCGCGGCCGTTACGCTCGATGGTTCGGGCAGTGTGCAGACAAATGGCGGCACGATCGTTTCCTACGCGTGGGCGCAAACCGGCGGCCCGGCGGTCGCGAATCTCGCGGGCACCGATACGACGAGCCCGACATTCGATGCGCCCGCTGTCGCCATGGATGAAGTGGTCACTTTTGAACTGACCGTGACCGACGATAACGGCGATACCGACACAGATACCGTGGCGATTACCGTCCAAGACGATACGGTCCCGGTCGCAGACGCAGGCCCTGACCAGGCTGTCGACGAAGGCACGGATCCGGTCACACTCGACGGCAGCGGCAGTAGCGACGCTGTGGGTTCAATTGCGACGTATGCGTGGTCCCAGACAGCGGGCACCGCGGTCGTCCTGACCGGCGGCAATACCGTCTCTCCGACATTCACCGCGCCACAAGTTGCACCCGGTGGCGAAACACTGACTTTCGAGTTGACGGTCACAGACGATGCCGCTCAGTCGGACACAGATACCGTCGACATCGTCGTCAATAACGTCAACGCTGCACCGATAGCTAATGCTGGACCGGACCAGTTCATTGCGGAAGGCGTGAACGTCAATCTCGACGGCACCGGCAGTTCGGATCCGGACGGCTCCATTGCTGCGTACGCGTGGACGCAGACGGCAGGACCGACTGTAACCCTGAACAACGACACGACGGCAACACCAAGCTTCACAGCGCCGCTCGTGGTCGCGCAGGCGACACTGACCTTCGATTTGACCGTTACCGATGATCTCGGTGCGCAGACTACGGATTCAGTCGATATCGTAATCAACTCGTTCAACGTTCCGCCGACAGCGAACGCGGGACCAGACCAGACGGTGACCGAACTGACACCCGTTAATCTCGACGGCACAGGCAGCTCAGACTCGGATGGCGCCATTGCCACGTACGCTTGGACACAGACTGCAGGACCGGGCGTAACGCTGACCAACGGCAACACGGCGACGCCAAGTTTTACAGCGCCTGACGTAACTACCGCCGAAGTCCTTACCTTCACGCTAACGGTCACCGACAACAATCCTGTCAATCCGAAGCAGGATACGGATACTGTCGACATTACTGTCGAGCCACCGAATGCTGCGCCGACGGCCAACGCCGGACCGGACCAGACGGTTAATGAGCAGTCCGCCGTCAATCTCGACGGCACGGGCAGCACCGACTCCGACGGCACGATCGCGAGCTATGCCTGGGCGCAGACGGCGGGCACCGGCGTAACGCTGACCGGCGCGAATACGGCGACGCCAAGCTTTACGGCGCCGAGTGTCGACGCCGCGGGCGACACACTCACGTTCGAATTGACCGTCACCGATGATGACGGCGACACGAACACCGACACGGTTGATATCCAGGTCGACAACGACCCGAGCCTGACGGCAGCGCCGACTGCAGTTGCCGGCGACGACCAGGTGGTCTCCGCCGGCGATACGGTGGTACTCAACGGCACCTTCAGCTCGGATAGTGACGGCACGATTACGGCGTACCAGTGGACGCAGACGAGCGGCCCGGCCGTAACGCTGACCAACGCAAGCACCTCGGTCGCCTCGTTTACGGCACCGGCCGCGCCCGCGACGCTGGTATTCGAACTTGAAGTGACGGACAACGACGCGGCGACCGGTACCGACTCGATCACGGTGCGCGTCAACGCGCCACCGACCGCTAATGCGGGGGCTGATCAGACGGTAGCTGAAGCCAGCACCGTTACGCTTGACGGCACCGGCAGCAGCGATAGCGACGGAACTATCGCCGCTTACCAGTGGACGCAGAGTGGCGGCACGCCGGTGACGATTACGAACTCCACCACCTCGATCGCGACGTTCACCGCGCCCGCGGGCCCTGCCACCCTGACCTTCCAACTCGAAGTGACGGATAACGATGGCGCCACAGATACCGCCACGACGACGGTTACCGTCAATGCACGACCGACGGCAAACGCGGGTCCAGACCAGTCTGTTGACGAGCAATCTGCCGTAAGTCTCAATGCGTCGGGTAGCACCGATGTCGACGGAACCGTCACCGGCTACGCCTGGACGCAAACGGCGGGCACCGTCGTGACATTGACCGGCGCGAATACCGCAACGCCATCCTTCACGGCACCGTCCGTTAGCACGGCCGGTGAGACACTGACTTTCCAGGTCACAGTGACCGACAATGATGGCGCCACCGATACCGACACAGTCGATATCCAGGTCAACAATGACCCGACACTCAGCGACCCGCCAACTGCGGTAGCAGGGCCAGACCAGGTTGTACTGGCCGGTGTCACGGTAACGCTCGACGGTAGCGCGAGTACCGATACCGACGGCACGATCACGGCCTTCCAGTGGTCGCAGACAGGCGGTCCCACTGTCACGCTGACCAATGCAAACACGGCCGTTGCGACATTCACGGCGCCCGCAGCGCCTGCAACCCTCACGTTCGAACTCGAGGTCACGGATAATGACTCGTCGACTGGTACCGACACCGTTGAAGTTCGCGTCAATGCCCCGCCGACGGCTAACGCCGGTCCGAACCAGTCAGTTGATGAGCAGTCGACCGTAAATCTGACTGCGGTTGGCAGTTCCGATGTTGATGGCTCGATCGCTGGTTACTCGTGGACACAGACCGCGGGCACGACGGTGACATTAACTGGTGCGGGCACGGCAACGCCTTCATTCACAGCACCGTCGGTTGACGCCGCTGGTGAATCCCTGACCTTTGAAGTCGAGGTTACCGACAACGACGGTGCCACGGACACCGACACGGTCGATATCCAGGTCAACAATGACCCGTCCCTGACGACTCCGCCGACGTCGGTCGCGGGACCGCCCCAGGTTGTCTCGGCCGGGGCCACTGTGACGCTGGACGGTAGCGCCAGCTCGGACAGCGACGGCACGATCACGGCTTACCAGTGGACGCAGACCGGTGGCACGACAACGGTCACGATCAGCAACGCGACGCAGGCAGTCGCGACGTTTACCGCGCCGGCGGCGCCCGACTCACTGACGTTCGAACTCGAGGTCACGGATAACGACGCCGCGACAGGTACGAGCTCGACGACCGTTAAGGTGAATGCGCCGCCGACCGCGAATGCCGGTCCCGACCAAACTGTAAACGAACAGACGACAGTGAACCTGACCGCAGTCGGCAGTTCCGATGTTGACGGCTCGATCGCTGGCTACTCGTGGACACAGACGTCTGGCACAGCCGTTGTTATCAACAACCCGCTTACGGCCACACCGAATTTCACAGCACCGTCCGTAAGTCTTGCGGGTGAGACTCTGACATTCGAAGTCGAGGTTACGGACGACGATGGTGCAACCGATACCGACACGGTTGATATTCAAGTCGACAACGACCCGGCACTGAATATTCTCCCGACCGCTGTTGCGGGACCGGATCAGAATGTAGGCGAAGGCGTCTCGGTGACGCTGGACGGCACGGGTAGCTCGGATGACACGTTAATTACCGGCTACCAGTGGACACAAACGAATGGCACCACGGTGACGCTGACAAACGCCGACCAGGCGATCGCGAGCTTCACGAGCCCAACCGGGCCGGCGACATTGACGTTCCAGCTCGAAGTCACTGACGAGGAAGGTGGTACCGCCACTGACGAGGTCGATATTAATGTGAGCGGCACCGTGTCCGTGTCGGGCAAAGTGACCTTCGACTTTGTTCCTCACGCAGGACTCGGGTTTGGCGGTCTCGACTACGGCAGCATCACGCAGCGGCCTGCGCGCCTCGTGACGGTCCAGGTCATCGACGCAGGTGACGATACGACGGTCATCGCGACGACGTCGACTGACACGGCCGGCGATTACAGCTTCACGCTCGACCCGAATATCGACGTGTTCCTGCGCGTTCGTGCGGAGATGATTAACACCGCCGGCGCGCCGAGCTGGGACTTCACCGTTGTCGACAACACCAACAGCGACGCGCTGTACGTACTCGACACAACGGACATCAATACCGGAGCCGCCAATCAGACGCTCAATATCAATGCGGCAACCGTGTTTGATGGTAATGACTACACGACGCGAAATGGCGGCATCTTCGCGATTCTCGACACGACGTACGATGCGTTCCAGACGATCCTTGCGACAGACCCAACCCTTGATTTCGTGCCGTTGAAGCTGCACTGGAGTATCAACAATACGAATGTCAGCGGCGACATCTCGATAGGCGAGATAGGTACTTCGTTCTACCGCGGTGGCAATCCGATTGACGGCTTGTATCTGCTCGGTGACGAGGATGTCGATACCGAAGAGTATGACAAGCACGTGATCGCCCACGAGTTTGGGCACTATGTCGAAGACACGATCGCACGCTCGGATTCGATCGGTGGTGCGCACACGCTTAGCGACCGGCTGGATAAACGCGTTGCCTTTGGTGAAGGCTTTGCCAACGCCTGGTCCGCAATCGCAACGGGCGATACCGAGTACATCGATACCCTGAGTACAAACCAGGCGTTTGCCGGTGGCTTCGATGTCGAGGTCGGCAGGGCATTCGGATTTGGCCCAAACCTGAATGCAGGGTGGTACAACGAACGCTCGGTACAGGAGATCTTCTACGATCTTTATGACAGTACCAACGAGGGCACGCCTACCAACGACACCCTGAGTCTCGGTTTTGGCCCGCTCTACGATGTCTTCACTGACCAGCAGGTCAATACCACGGCGTTCACGAGCATCTTCTCGTTCATCGATGCGCTGAAGGACGACAGGCCAGGTGATGCGGCGGCAATAGACGCGATGATGGGCGTTTCCGACATTGCCGTTGACCCAGTTGCGGACGAATTTGGCGCCGGCGAGACTAACGATGCCGGTGTCGCGGACAGCCTGCCCGTCTACAAGACGTTGACTGTGAACGGCGGCGCCGTGAATGTCTGCAGCAATGACTCGTTCGACCCGACGGGTGCGGGCAACAAACTTAATATCATCCAGTTTGTGCGCCTGAATATTGGCGTAGCAGGCATGCATACCTTCACCGCGACAGCTACCGTCATCCCTGCGGGCGAGACGACCGATCCGGACATGTGGCTGCGACGCCCGCCATCGAGCGGTATCTTCGAAGTCTTCGAAAGCCAGACGGCCAATAGCGAAAGCGGCGTCAGCGTTAACTTCCTGCCGGTGGGCGATTACATTCTGGAGGTCTTCGACTTCAACAACCGGGGCTCGAGGAAACTACTATCGTCGGTATTCGGCGGGCCGTCGATCGGTCGCGCGTGCTTCGACGTCACAGTCACGAGGCCATAACGGCAGCACGGAGGAGAGAATCTATGACTACACGATATGAAATCAGGATAGTTGTGCTGCTGGCCTCGATGGGACTGCTGTTTGCATGCCAGAGTGAGCCAAGCGCCGAAGCGGAACTGGCTGTCGTAGCGGACAGCGATGTTTTCGTGTCTCCTGGCAAGCCGCAGACAGTACCTGTGGACCTGAAGTACCGCCTGCTTGAGATACCTCAGGTGGGCAAGTCTTTCGACATCGAGTTGACGGTCGTGTCATCCATCGACACACCGTCACTCGGGTTCGACGTTGCGCCGGAGGATGGACTGTTCGTTGATGCCCAGTCGACGAGCTTTTCGGCTTCAAGCAAACCAGCCAACTCGCCCGAGACGGCGGTGATTTCGGTCACGCCAACGCGCGAGGGCCGGTTCCACCTGCGTGTTAACTGTAACGTAATGGTCAACGGCCAAATGCAGAGCCGGATTGTGCCGATTGCCATCCAGGTTGGTCAGGGTACGCTCAAGCTCGAGCAGATGGGCGAGATCATGACCGACGAAGACGGCAACCCCATCGTGTCGTTGCCGGCCGAGACGTCCGGGGAAGACTAGCGTCACGCTGAAGCGCGCCGTTACAACCTGTTGCACACAGGCCGACCACGTCATGGGACACTACCTAGATGTCCCAGCTAGGTTCTTTTCACGCTGACGCGCGTGTCGCGGTCATCGGCGCGAGCGGCGGCATTGGCGCTGCGCTCGTCGAGCAGCTGGTTGCGTTACCTGCAACCAGCCGTGTCTATGCGTTCGCTCGTGGCCTGGACGAGCAGAGCGACAACAAGATCTACCTGGCACCGATCGACATCACGCGCGAGCGCACGGTCCGCGATGCCGCTGCCATTGCAGCGGAAGAAGGACCGCTCGATCTCGTCATCATCGCGACCGGCATACTGCACGACAACAATGGCGTCTTCCCGGAAAAATCGCTGCGCAACATTGATGGCGGGGTGATGGCCGACGTTCTGCGCATCAATACAATTGGCCCGTCGCTCGTCGCTAAACACTTTCTGCCGCTCCTGCGGCCCGGCCACAAGAGCGTTTTCGCGGCCCTTTCCGCACGAGTCGGCAGCATTGCAGACAATCGCCTTGGCGGTTGGACCTCTTACCGCGCATCGAAGGCGGCCCTCAACATGGTGCTCAAGACGCTGTCGATCGAACATGCGCGACGATTCCCCCATTCTGCAGTCATCGGGCTACACCCGGGCACAGTCGATACCCGCCTGTCGCGCCCGTTCCAGGGGAATGTGGCTGAAGACAAGTTGTTCTCGGTAGCACAGTCCGCCGGCTATCTGCTCGACGTCATTGAACAGGTAACGCCGGAAGATACAGGCCGCACATTCGCCTGGGACGGATCGAGGATCGAGTACTAAGGTATAGTCATCGCGCGATGGCGATGACACCACTCATTCGACGATTTCAGCCAGGCGACGAAACAGCCTTGCATCGACTTTTCTTCGAGACGATCCGAAACGTCAATCGCCAGGATTACTCTGACGAACAGGTTCGCGCCTGGGCGCCTGATGATTACGACCCGCAGCACTGGGCGGAACGCATACAGAAACTGAATCCATTCGTATGCGAGGTCGACGGGGAGATCGCCGGCTATGCCGATCTGCAACCAGACGGCTATATCGATCATTTTTTCGTAAGCCGGCACCATCAGCGACAAGGTGTTGGCAGGACGCTATTCTCTCAGATCGAGCAGGACGCCCGCGCGGCAGGGCTACAGGAACTCCATGCTGACGTGAGTATTACCGCGAGGCCTTTTTTTGAGCACTTCGGATTCGAGGTTGCCGAACGGCAGAAGGTGACCGTCAACGACGTTACGCTTGAAAACTTTCGTATGGTCCGAAGACTCACCTAGTCTTCGACGCGACGATAGACCAGTTTCTCCTCGGTGATCTGATCACCGCTCCGCATGCGAATCCACGCCTGGATCTCGTTCTGACTCATGCGATAAAAACTGATCCCGGAAAAGTGAATAATGTCGTCATCGGCACTCACAAAGCGAAAGTCGACATAGTCTTCCCTTTCCTCCCAGGCCGAGAAGTCAGGATTGAAGTGTTTGACCTTGAGGCTCAGCGAGCCTTCCTCTTCGACGAGTAGCAACAGCTCGTAGAAAGCGACAGCCTCGTCCCCCATGAATTTGAAGAAGCCGACCATTGAACCCTTCGACGGCGGGTTCCAGACTTCTTCAAACGTGCCGCCAAACGCTTCTCCCTCCCAGGAACCGACAAGCCACGACACGTCCGCGAGCGTCGCCGCGGGGCGCTTCTCGGGATCATCAAGTCGAACCGTATGTTCAGTAACGGCCGTCTGTGCGAATGCAGGGTTCGCGAACGCTACAGCGACAAATGCGATCAGGGTCTGGTGAATTCGTAGTGTCATCTTCTACCCCCTGCCCGTTGGAAACCCCGTCCTGGATTTTTCCCGGGCTTTCGTTCGCGTCATACTTGGGGAATGAACCCCGAGAAACGCATCGGTTGTCCTTACTGTGGCGAGAACATCTCGATCATCGTCGACGATTCCGTGCCGGAGCAGACCTACATCGAAGACTGCGAGGTCTGCTGTCGTCCTATTGTCATGCACGCGACCGTGGATTACGACGGTAACGTCATGGTCGATGTGCGCACTGACAGCGAATAGGATCCTCGCGGCTAGTCGCCGCTCTGCGTCTCCAGGTCCTGCTTCACAAGTTCCCGGGCGAGTTCGAGCGAATCGCCATAACGTTCCTGCACATCTGCGAGCAGCAGGATCATGCGTTCGCGCACATCTGCATAACTCGGATCATCGTACCGATTCTGGAGTTCCTGCGGGTCGGACTGCAAGTCGTACAGCTCCCACTCATCAACGTCATGATAGAAGTGCATGAGCTTGTATCGATGCGTGCGAATCCCGTAATGCCGTTTGACCGCATGAATCCCGGGGTACTCGTAATAATGATAGTAGGCCGCATCGCGGAACTCGACATCGTCCGTCGCAAACAGAGGCACGAGACTCTTGCCGTGCATGTCGGCCGGCGCGTCAACGCCCGCAAGATCGAGAATCGTCGGTGCGAAATCGATGTTCTGCACAAGCGACCGTCGCGCGGCGCCTCGCTCGACCTCGCCCGGAGCACGAATGATCAACGGCGTCCGAAACGACTCCTCATACATGAAACGTTTGTCGAACCAGCCGTGCTCTCCGAGATAGAAGCCCTGGTCTGACGTGTACACGATAACGGTGTTGTCGAGCAGCTCGTGCTGTTCGAGATAGGCCATTAGCCGCCCGATGTTGTCGTCAACGGAGCGGATCGTCGCAAGATAATCCTGCATATAGCGCTGGTACTTCCAGCGCGTCAGATCATTGCCGCGAGGATCGCGCTTCACGAAATCCGCATTGATTCGACCGTATAGCTCGCCGATCACTGCCCGCTGGTCGTCATTCATGTACGTGTCGAACTGGCGCCTGTACGCATCGTCGTACCAGCCCATGAAGCGCGTATGTCCAAGGGCGGTCGCGTTCTCGGGCGTGATCTTGTTGTCGTTTGTGAGTCCCATATGATCGCTGATGCGCATCTCGGCTTCCCTCGCCGCCGCGCCACGACCGCTATAGTCATCGAACAGCGTCTCCGGCTCGGGCAAAGGTGATGCGTGGAACTCATCGGGGTTGTCGAGCGGCGGCCACCACTCGCGGTGAGGCGCTTTGTGGTGATAGAACAGCAGGAAGGGCTTTGCCGGCTCCTCGCGCTCCTCGAGCCAGCGTATTGCGAGATCTGTGATGATATCCGTCACATAACCGGTGACCTGGCGCGTGCCGGCAGCGCTCACAAAATCGGGGTTGTAGTACTCGCCCTGGTCAGGCAGAACGTCCCAGTAATCAAAACCCGTTGGCTCAGACTTCAGGTGCCACTTACCGACGACGGCTGTCTCGTACCCGGCTTCTCGCATGAGCGCCTGCAGCGTGACCTGTTCACCATCAAATACATTGACGTTGTTGCGCAAACCGTTCGCATGGCTGAACTTGCCCGTCAGTAACGTCGCGCGGCTCGGCGAGCAGATGGAATTGCCGACAAATGCACGATCGAACCGCAGTCCCTCCTCCGCGAGCCGATCGATATTCGGGGTCTCGATCAACGTTGAACCATAGGCACTAATCGCCTGGTACGCGTGGTCGTCGGACATGATGAATATTACGTTCGGCCTGGCAGACTCTTGTGCGCTGCAGGCTGCCAGCGACACCAACACAAACAGGCAGGCAAACCAACGCGCGAAGAGCACGCTTGATCGAGGCGCACCCATGCTATTGCGACAGACGCGCCGCACGACCGGCAATAGCCTTCAGGCCTTCGACGAGCAACCACAGAAAGACGAGCGGCAGAATGATCGTCTGCATGACGAAGATCACGATCAGTCGCACGATCTGCTCGCTGGCGCTTGACGCACTGGCCTTGAGATTCTGAATTCGACCAGACACGTCGAGCTGATCGATGGAGCTATCGATCATGTCACCAAGCCGCGCCATCCAGGATTGATCTTCGTCCGCTGCGTCGCTGGCCGAATCCTGCTGATTGAACTCCTCGATTTCCGAACTCGTCGCTTCAAGCACGGCTGTCGCGGCGTCATGCTCTTCCTCGAGGAATGCTGCGAATACGATATGCGTGCCGATGATCAGTGCCGGCAACGCGAACCGCAGGAAGACGGTCACGAGAAAGATCTTCGTCGCCAATGCAGAGGTCGCCGGCTTAACGCCGCCCGGCCACCAGCTTGAGATAACCAGAAACAAGGCTGCTGCCGCGAGCACGAGACTGACGCCCCACCACCCGGCCATGCCCAGCAGGATGTTCTGCAGCCCAAGCGAGCTCGTGGCTACAAGCATGACCGACGAGAACTGCTCAATGAGATCGTTGATCGGATCGAGAATCTGGCCGACCGTCAGGTTAACGCCGACACCACCGGGCTCAACGGCAACTTCAGTGCCCTGCGCGACGGAAATGACGCCGTTGAGCGAGCGCGCAATAGCGAAGGTAACGAGCGCGCGTTTGAAGGCCTCGTCTGCGTAGGTATCGGAAGTGTTGTCAGCAAATCCCGTCAACGCCAGGCCAACGGCGACAACGGCAACGACTGTCCATACGATTTTCTTGCGATCGAGCATGCTCCTCGGAGCATACCAGAGGTCAGTGGTGACGCGGTTTTCTCAGCGGCACCACGCCCTGCTGCTGCAGCAGCGCCGCGGCGCGCTTGCTGCCGGTCTTGCGCCAGACCTCAAAGGTGCGCACGAGATCCGTATGCCCGCCCGGGCCCTCGCTGATTTCATTGAGAACATCGACGAGTACCTGAAATTTCTGCGCCAGCTCGCGATAGACCGGCGCGAACGTATTGCCACGGAACGTGCCAACGACCTCGTCGGACAGAGTCCCGTAAGCATTGCCACCCATGTGGATGTAGTAGTCGATGTCGACGGCCCGGCGCACGAAGCCGTCAGCAAAGAAACCGGATACGAAAAGCGCCACATCGCCGATTCGCTGCAGCAGCTGGTTCCGTTCGACGACCGACGACGCGCTCGAGGCGTCAGCAAGCATCAGTGCCAGCGGCCGCAAACCATAGTAGTCCCCGTCATCTTCGTAGAGGTCTTCGGAGCGCGAGAAGAGGGTCAGCATGTTGACCACGTAGTGCGCCGCATCAGGCTCGATTGTGACGCGCTGACGGGCGGTGACGTCCTCGATAGACGTCCGAAAGAAGTCGCGCAGGTTGCTGACCTGCATGACTCGGTCTGTTTGCCGCCGGTCAATCATCAGAGTCACCTGACATAATCCGTCGCTTCCTATCGTAGTATCACAATAGGTCACATCGTGTGACTCGTATCACAAGTGAGTGAATTGACTGGCGGTTTAGCGCTGCTCGCGCTCGATCCCGAGGCGCTTCATTTTGGAACGTAGCGTGCTCGAGGGCATGCCGAGAATCTTGGCCGCACCGCCATCGCCGGAGATCTTCCAGTTGGTGCTGTCGAGCACGTCAACAATGTAGCTACGTTCGACCGACTCCAGATCTGTTTGCGTATCCTGACCCATGCCGGTAACCGGTTGGTCGGCCTCCTTGCCTAGCGGGCTCGGCAGCTCCAGCACGTTGCCGCCGTTCGCCGTGATCAGGGCACGTTCGATGATGCTCTCCAGCTCACGAATATTGCCGGGCCAGTCGTAGCTCATCAGCTCTTTCATTGCGCGCGCAGAAATTGCGTCAACATCGCGACCGAGACGCTTTGCATGCTTGCGCACGAAGTGCTCGGCAAGCAGTGCAATGTCACTCTTTCGCTCGCGCAGCGGTGGCAGGGTTATCGGGAAACTACCGATGCGGTAATAGAGGTCGGAGCGAAAATCACCCTGGTCGATCTCTTCAGGCAGGTTGCGGTTCGTCGCGGCAATCAGTCGGACGTCCGTTTTGAGGGTCCTGGTACCACCCAACCTCTCGAACTCCCCGGTCTGCAATACGCGCAGCAACTTCGCCTGCAGGTCGAGCGGCAGCTCGCCGACCTCGTCGAGGAAGATTGTGCTGCCGTCCGCGATTTCGAAGCGCCCGAGGCGTTTGCTCTCCGCACCCGTGAATGCGCCCTTCTCGTGCCCGAACAACTCACTTTCGATCAGGTTCGCGGGCAACGCCGGGCAGTTCACGCTGATCATCGACTTATCGCTGCGCGGACTGAGCTTGTGGATCGCCCGGGCAAGCAGTTCCTTGCCCGTGCCAGTTTCGCCGAGAATCAACACCGCGGCGTCCGTCGGCGCAACCTTCTCTGCAGCCGACAGGCAACGACGCAGGCCGAGGTCTTCCCCGATAATCTCGTCGAAGCTGTGCGTGATACGGACCTCCTCACGCAACGAAATATTCTCCTGCCAGAGATTTTCGTTGAGTTTCTGGATCTCACTTGCTGCCAAATGACGCGCAATAGCGCTTGCCAGGATACCGGCGATCAGCGTCAGTTCGCTGACCGTGGCTTCGGGCCAGTCGTGTTGTTCCGTGATGTGCGAGAACGCGCACGTGCCTCCGAGCTGCTCGTCCATGATCAGCGGAATGTCGAGAAGCGACTGCGTGCCCCTGCTTTGCAGGAGCTGCTGATCGGCCCGCGCCTCCTCGGGCATATCGGCGACATTGCCAATGATGATCGGTTTGCCAGCTATCAGCTGCGAGGTCATCCACGGGACCTGTTTCGCCTCGACTGGGTCTGCGCGGCGCTTGTCGTACGAACGCTGCCACGTGTACCGGGACCGCAGATACTCCTGCTCCGTATCGAGCAGATTGATAGTAATCGCGTCGACGCCGTAGTGCTCGCCGACTATGGCGAGGCTCTGGTCCAGTTGTTCGTCGAAGTTATTTGCAAAAGTCTGCAACAGTCGCGATGAAAGCTCTGCGCACAGAGACTGGAAGTCGGCACGCCGCCGGATATTGTCTTCGGCAGTCTTGCGTTCGGTGATGTCATGTATCGTGCCGGCAACGCGTACCGCCTTGCCCGCATCATTGACCGTTACCTCGCAGCGTTCCTGCAAGATCGCGGTCTTGCCACGGCCTGTCAGTACACGGTATTCGAAATCAAAGGGCTCGCCGTCCTCGAGGCTGCGTTCCACTGCCTCCTCATACACGGGCCGATCATCAGGATGGATTCGCTCGAGCAGCGTGCGGTAGCTGGGCTGCGTGGTCGCGGCGTCCAGCCCCAGGAGATGGTACATCTCGTCGGACCACCACTGTTCGCCGTTGTCGATTCTCCAGACCCAGTTGCCAACGCCCGCGATGCGTTGCGCTTCCTGCAGACGCGCCTGCACGAGGCGAATCTCCTCGGCATGGGCGAGCATTGTCTCCTGTTGCTGGCGGCGGTTATACGCACGAACAAACATCCACAGCAGACCGAGGACCGCGATGGCGTAGAGCGTATAGGCCCACCACGTTTTCCATGGCGCAGGCGCACGGGAAAACGTGGTGGGCCTATACGCTCTACGCCATCGCGGTCCTCGGTCTGCTGTGGATGTTTGTTCGTGCGTATAACCGCCGCCAGCAACAGGA
>JAAUXZ010031329.1_pt1 | contig 17767 bp, 18 predicted proteins | sample 7278131 | NCBI WGS metagenome assembly JAAUXZ01 (sample SAMN14350119, study PRJNA611818) | marine sediment metagenome | isolation source: surface marine sediment (3m) | place: French Polynesia: Moorea | collected 2018-08 | reverse complement strand
GGCGCTGGTCGACGAGGCGCTGTTGACCGGAGAACAGCATGCGGTCAGTAAACGCGGTGGCGATATCCTGGTCGGCGGCAGTTATAACCTGGAGCAGCCGATCCAGCTCAGGGTGCACAAGCTGGGGCAGGATACCGTGTTGTCCGGGATCAAGCGCCTGATTGAACAGGCGCAGGGCTTCAAACCCGATATCGCGCGGCTGGCGGATAAGGTCGCCAGTTTTTTCGTCCTCGCCCTGTTGGTGCTGGTGGTCATCGCGGGGATCTACTGGTGGCAGGTAGATCCGGGCAAGATGCTGCAGGTGGTGGTGGCGACCCTGGTGGTGACCTGTCCCTGCGCGCTGTCGCTGGCCACCCCGGCCTCGCTGTCCGCGGCGATTGGTTCGCTGACCAAGAATGGCATGCTGGTGGCGCGATCCCATGCCCTCGAGGTAATGCCCAAGATCGATACCCTGGTATTCGACAAGACCGGCACCCTGACCACCGGGGTGTTGAGCCTGCAGCAGCAGGTCGACTGCGATGCCGGCCAGGCGGCCTGGCACCGACAGCTGGCACACAGCCTGGAATCCCATTCCGAACATCCGGTGGCACGGGCCCTGGTCAGTGCCGATATCAAGACCCTGCAAGTCGACGACCTGCAGAATGTCACCGGGCTCGGCCTCAAGGGCAGGATCGATGGCATCGAATATTGCATAGGTAATAGCGCGTTCATCGGCCAGGTCGCTGAATTACCCGCGGAACTGCCGATCGAGGATCATCTGCAGGTGGTTCACCTGGCCCGGCAGGATCAGTGGCTGGCCAGTTTCTCCTTTTCCGATCCGCTCAAGCATGATGCACTGGCCACCATCACTGCACTCAAGCAGCAGGGCCTGGATATCCGGATCCTCAGCGGCGATCGCAAGCCCTACGTCGAGTCCATTGCCGCGCAACTGGAGATCGAGCATTTTGCCGCGGAACAGATGCCCGATGCCAAGTTGGCCCAGGTCAAGCAGCTGCAGGCGCAGGGGCGCAAGGTGGCAATGGTGGGCGACGGTATCAATGACGCACCGGTACTGGCGGCGGCCGATTTATCGATATCGTTATCGGTGGGTACCGACCTGGCGCGGGCGGCGGCGGATATGATCATCAATGGTCAGCAATTGAAACCGCTGCAGGATGCCCTACATACCACCCGTAAGATGATGAACATCATCAGGCAGAATTTTGCCTGGGCAATCGCCTATAATATCGTGGCACTGCCGTTTGCGATGGCGGGACTGATCCAGCCCTGGCTGGCGGCCATCGGCATGTCACTGAGTTCCCTGATTGTGGTCGTAAACGCGTTAAGATTGAGATAGCTTGTGGAAATACTGTATTTATTAATCCCCCTGGCGATGGTGCTGCTGGTGATTATCGCCGGCTTCTTTTTCTGGTCGGTGAAGTCGGGCCAGATGGATGATCTGGAAGGACCGGCTTACCGCATCCTGATGGATGACGATACCGTGCAGAAAAATACCCAGTCCCAGAGCAAACCGGGTGCCGCAGCCGAGCCTGAACAGCCAGCAGGAAAAGTGGACCGGGACTAAACCTGGCGCTGCTTGAGGTAGGCATAACTGGCGCCATACCCGCCATCGCGGGGCTGGGCCGGGCAGTAAGCCAATACCATCGGTTGTTGTTGTAACCACTGTTGTACCAGTGGTCGTAATACCGCCTCTGATTCCGACCTGAAGCCCTTGCCGTGAATGATCAATAACATGCGTGCATCGTTGTGCAAGGCATGCTGGAGAAAGCGCTGCAGTTCACGTTTGGCATCGAGCTGGCGGAAACCGTGCAGGTCGAGGCTGGCATCGATCGGTATCTGTCCCTGCCTGATCTTGCGTTGCAGTCTCTGTTGAATGCCGGGGTCGAACCAACTCTCGGCGGCCTGGCTGGGACCTGGATCAGCGACCCCGGCTGGATGTTGGTGACGGTTCTGCAGTCGTGGCTTGCTGCGGGGTTTCTGCTGCAGCAGATCGACCCGGTCCTGTTTCAGTTTGCGCACACCGCTCAAGGATTCCATGAATCCGCTTTCGTCACTATCGTCAGACTCAGCCATGTCATCGCCACCAGGTAAATTAATCGCATCATAGAGCAAATAAATTCCTGCGTCCCGCGGAATTGTTTTATTATTAAACCTAGTGTTCCAACCTGTTTTGTATGCATATTTTAGTCAGTAATGATGACGGTTACCTGGCCCCCGGGCTCAAGGCCTTAGCCGACGAATTATCAACCCTGGCCAGGGTGACGGTGGTGGCTCCAGACCGTAACCGCAGCGGTGCCAGCAATTCCCTGACCCTGCAAAGACCGTTGCGGGTGCAACAGGCACCCTCCGGTTATTATCATGTCGATGGTACCCCGACCGACTGCGTGCACCTGGCCCTGACCGGGCTGCTGCCGGAAGAGCCGGACATGGTGGTTTCCGGCATCAATTCCGGCCCCAACCTGGGCGATGATGTGATCTATTCGGGGACCGTGGCCGCGGCCACCGAGGGGCGCTTTCTGGGCTTGCCGGCGCTGGCGGTATCCCTGGCCGGACGTGACAACCAGCATTTCGACACCGCGGCCAAAGCGACCGGGGTCATCATCCGTCAGTTGCTCGATCAACCCCTGGCCGAGGACACCATTCTCAATATCAACGTACCGAATATCGCCTGGGATCGGATCCAGGGTTACCAGGCCACCCGCCTGGGTTTTCGCCACAAGGCGGAACCGGTAGTCCAGCAACGGGATCCGTATAATCAGAAAATCTACTGGGTGGGTCCGGCGGGGCCGGCGCAGGATGCCGGCGAAGGTACCGATTTTCATGCCCTCGAGCAGGGCTATGTGTCTGTGACCCCTTTACAGATCGATCTGACCCGGCATGACGGGGTGTCTTCGTTACGCAACTGGCTGCAAGGGATCGAGTTGTGAAAAATCTAAGCCAGTCCCAGATCAACGGTATCGGCATGACATCCAAGCGTACGCGGGACCGCCTGATCGAGCGTCTGCGCCAGCAGGGCATTCAGAATGAACAGGTACTGGAGGTCATCGCCAGTACCCCACGCCACCTGTTCGTTGACGAGGCCCTGGCGCACAGGGCCTATGAAGACACGGCCTTGCCGATCGGATTCAAACAGACTATTTCCCAACCCTACATCGTCGCGCGTATGACCGAATTGCTGTTGCAGTCGGGGCCGCCCTCGTCGGTGCTCGAGATTGGTACCGGCTGCGGTTATCAGACCGCGATCCTGGCCCAACTGGTACCGCAGGTTTACAGTATCGAGCGGATTGGTGCGCTGTATCAACAGGCCAAGCAGCGTCTGGCCGAGTTGAAACTGTATAACGTGGAACTGCGCCACACCGATGGTAATGGCGGCTGGCCCAATCTCAACTATCGCTTCGATCGTATTCTGATGACCGCTGCCTGCCAGGACGTGCCGCGCAAACTGGCCGAGCAGTTGAATCAGGGTGGTGAAATGATCCTGCCTTATGATAATGGCAAGGAACAGTTGTTGCTGCGCATTACGCGCAAGGCTGATGACTACGAAACCGAGACCTTTGAGCCGGTTTCGTTTGTACCCTTACTACCCGGCATCAGTTGAATGGATGCGACTGGATGAAACTATTTGAGAATCTCTATCGTTCAGTGATCAAGGCGGCCGGCAGTCGGCAGGCCCCGGGTGTACTATCGGCGCTGAGTTTTACCGAATCCTTTATTCTACCGTTCCCGCCGCCGGACGTGATGCTGGCACCGATGTCGCTGGCGAAACCGGAGCGGGCCACTTTTTTTGCCACCATCACCCTGATTGCGTCGGTGCTCGGCGGCGTGGTCGGTTATGCCATCGGCGCTTTCGGTTACGAGCTGGCCCAACCCTATATTGTCGAGTGGGGTTATCAGGCGGTATTCGACAAGGCCACCGAATGGTTCACCGTATGGGGATTCTGGGCCGTGCTGGTGGCCGGTTTTTCCCCGGTGCCTTACAAGATTTTTACCATTTCGGCCGGGGTGCTGCACCTGGCGTTTATCCCTTTTATTCTGGCATCATTGATCGGACGGGGTGCCAGGTTTTACCTGGTTGCATTATTACTTGCACGTTACGGAGCGGCGATAGAGTCGCGCCTGATCATGTACATCGAAAAAATCGGTTGGGCGATCGTTGCCTTGCTGTGCCTGGCGATCGTGTATTTTAATTTTTAATCCTGGTAACCCATGTACCGCACGAGATACTTCAGCACCTTAGTGATCCTGCTCAGCCTGGCTGCCTGTAGTTCGATCAGTCAACAATCCCTGCGCGGACCCGGTTGGTACCTGGTCAAGCCCACCGACACCCTGTATTCGATCGCCTGGCGCTATGGTCTCGATTATCAGGACCTCGGCCAGTGGAATGGTATCGGCGAGCCTTACCTGATCAAGCCGGGGCAGCAACTGGTGCTGGTGCAACCCCAATCCCTGCCGGCGCAGCCAGCGACGATGGCAACGGCTGATCGTCAGACGCCGAGGCCCGGTGGCAAATCCATGCCATCGACCAGCCGTGGGTTACCGCCAACGGCCAAACAAGAGACGGGTCGAGCCCCGGCCAAGGTCAAATCTTTGACGACTTTGCCCGACAAGGTAGTGAGTTGGCGCTGGCCAACTGACGGAAAATTGTTAAATCGTTTTTCTTCCAGGGATTTATCGAAACGTGGTATTGATATTGCAGGTAAAATAGGGCAACCTGTCTATGCGGTCGCCGACGGTAAGGTCGTTTACAGTGGTACAGGTTTGGCTGACTATGGCAATCTGATCATTGTAAAGCACAATAGCACTTTTTTAAGTGCGTATGCTTTCAACAAGAGTCGTCTGGTAAAGGAGGGCATGCAGGTGAAAAGCGGCGCCAAGATTGCACTGATGGGCACGGGCAAAAGTAATCAGGCCATGTTGCATTTTCAGATACGCAAGAAAGGTAAACCGGTTGACCCACTGAGCTATTTACCAGACAGATGATGATTAACAATCTCCAGCGGATTATAAATAATGAGTAAATCAAACGATCCATCAAACCTCGAAGACGCGGAAATCCTCGCCGAAGAAATCGTAGACGATCTTGACAACGACGAGGAAGAACAGTCCGACGACAACACGCTGGCAAACTTTCAGGAAGATGAAGAAATCGTTGAAAAGGAAGTTAAGGAAACCGCAGAAAAATTTGTTGAACGACGCCAGACCGATCGTCGTAAAACGCCGAATCGTCGCTCCACCGATATTGATCCCACCCGGCTTTACTTGAGCGAGATCGAGGTTTCGCCGCTGCTGACCGCGGAAGAGGAGGTTTACTATTCACGCCTGGCGCAAAAAGGCGATACTGCCGCCAGGGACAAGATGATTGAATGCAATCTGCGCCTGGTGGTGAAGATTGCACGGCGCTATATGAATCGCGGCCTGCCATTGCTTGACCTGATCGAGGAAGGCAACCTCGGCCTGATCCGGGCGGTCGAGAAATTCGATCCCGAGCGCGGTTTTCGCTTCTCCACCTACGCCACCTGGTGGATCCGCCAGACCATCGAGCGCGGTCTGATGAATCAGACCCGGACCATCCGCCTGCCGATCCATGTCATCAAGGAACTGAACACCTACCTGCGTGCGGCCCGCAAGATCACCCAGGAACAGAAACAGGAAGCTACCGCGGAAGACGTGGCCAAGATGCTGAACAAGCCGCTGGAAGACGTGGAAAAAATGTTGGGCCTGGCCGATCGGGTGACCTCGGTGGATACCCCCATGTCCGGCGATGGTGAACGTCCGTTGCTGGATATCATCCCGGATGACAACAATCCCGATCCATCGCATATCCTGCAGGACGAATCCGTCCTCAAGCATCTGGATACCTGGCTGGATGAACTGGACGAAAAACAACGCGAAGTCGTCGTGCGTCGGTTTGGCCTGCGTAACCATCCACGCGGAACCCTGGAAGAGGTTGGCCTCGAGCTAGGGGTGACCCGCGAGCGGGTACGCCAGGTACAGATGGATGCATTGCGTAAACTCAGACGTATTCTTGAAAACAAAGGCTACTCTCGCGAAAATATCCTGCAATAACCGATTAATCCGCAGGCATAGGTTATCCCCGGGGCCGCTGGCCCTGCTGCTGATACTGGCGGTTATTCCCTCGGCGCTGCTGGCTGCCGATACCTTCACCAGCCCTTTCGGGCAAAAGTTCATCCCCATCCCTGCCGGTGAGTTCATCATGGGCACCGAGGACTTCGACCAACTGGCCAAAGAAGTCGATGCCAAACGTCTGCAACGCCTGCAAAAGGAAGGTCCGGCGCACAAGGTTACGATTAGTCGAGATTTCTGGCTCGCCAGTACCGAGGTAACCCAGGACCTGTGGTACCGCATCATGGGTTACCAGACCGGCCGCTCGAAACGCTGGGAGCGGGCGGACTGGGCGCAGATCCCGGTCAGTAGGGTCAGTTGGGATGCGGTGCAGGAATTCCTGGAAATCATCAACCACATGGATGACGCCTATCATTATCGCTTGCCGACCGAGGCCGAGTGGGAATATGCCGCGCGGGCCGGAAGCCGTGGACTCAGACCCTTTGCCTATGACGAGATGGCGGACTATGCCTGGTTCCGCGCGAATTCGGGTGATAAACCGATGCCGGTGGCAAGCCTCAAGCCCAATGCCTGGGGCCTGTATGACATGATTGGCAATGTCTGGGAATGGGTTAGCGACAGTTATGATTTTGAATATTACAGCGTATCACCCGCGCTCGACCCAAAGGGGCCGGAGCCATCCATTCGCAAGGTCATGCGTGGTGGTTCATACCACTGTACCCCCGAGCGGGTAAGGGTGGCGATCAGGGGTAGCTACGTGCAGCAGCGCTCACTGTCAGTACTGGGCTTCAGACTGGCCGCGGAAAAAAAATAATCGCGCCCGATCATAGAATCTGGGTCGCATGATCGGCCAGGCGTGAGCGCTCTCCGCGCCGCAGCGTGATATGCCCACTGTGTTCCCAGTCCTTGAAACGCTCAACAATGTAGGTCAGGCCCGATGTGGTCTCGGTCAGGTAGGGGGTATCGATCTGGCCGATATTACCCAGACAGACCACCTTGGTCCCGGGACCGGCACGGGTGATCAGGGTTTTTATCTGTTTCGACGTCAGGTTCTGCGCCTCGTCGAGGATAATGAACTTGTTGAGGAAGGTGCGTCCGCGCATGAAATTCATCGACGAGATCTTGATCCGGTGGCGGACCAGGTCGGTTGTCGCCTGTTTTTCCCAGGAATCGTTTTTATCGTTGCCCACCAGTACCTCCAGGTTGTCCATTAGCGCGCCCATCCAGGGTGACATCTTTTCCTCCTCGGTACCCGGCAGAAAACCGATGTCCTCGCCGACCGGCACCGTTACCCGGGTCATGATGATTTCCTGATAGCGCTTGTCATCCATGGTCTGGGCCAGGGCCGCGGCCAGGGTCAACAGGGTCTTGCCGGTACCGGCGGTACCGGACAAACTGACAAAATCGATTTCCGGATCCATCAACAGGTTAAACGCAAAGTTCTGTTCGCGGTTGCGCGCCTTGATTCCCCACACCGCATGCCGCTCGGTCATGTAGTTTTTGATGACCTCGATGACACAGGTATTGCCGTCCTTATCGCGGACGATGCCATCGAAGTTATCCTGCATGAAGATAAACTGGTTCGGGTACCAGTCGACGGTATCCTCGCCCGTGATTTCGTAGTAGGTCTTGCCATCGCGCTGCCAGGAGTGGATATCTTTGCTGTGTGCGTCCCAGAATTCCTCCGGCAGTTCCAGACTGCCGGTAAACAGCAGATCGACATCGTCCATGACCTTGTCATTGGTATAATCTTCGGCCTGGATACCAAGCACCGAGGCCTTGATCCGCAGGTTGATGTCCTTCGATACCAGGATGATGTCGCAATCCCATTCATCATGTAACGCGATCACCGTGCCCAGAATGGTATTATCATTCTTGCTGCCTGGCAGGCTATCCGGCAGGCGAGGGGTATGCGCCTCGGTCTCGAAAAATAGGCGACCGGAGCTGCCGTTGGCGCTGGTGCTGACTATCTGTTCCAACGGCAGGCCTTGCTTGATGTCCAGATCGCGATTCTGTGCCATCATATCATCGATGATACGGTTGACCTGGCGCACGTTGCGCGCCACCTCGGACATCCCCCGTTTATGCTGATCCATTTCTTCCAACACGGTCATCGTCAGGTAGATGTTATGTTCCTGGAAGCGGTAAAGAGCGGTTGGATCGTGCATCAATACATTGGTATCAAGCACAAAAAGCTTGGGCTTTTGAGCGGTCATCATTGATAGTTTGCTGGGTTAAGAGTGTGAAACAGCCTGGTGGCAGGGTGTGAAAAACTGGTACTTAAAAAACAATTCTGCATAGGTTTGAGGTTATTTGATTGACCCGAAGTGTGGATAAATTGAACAATGCTGTCAACGAGAGAAATGTCATTTTTTCAATTCTTTTTTTGCCATGAGCTGACCGGTTTTCAGCTCCCCATGTTTATAGTTGATTTAGTAGTCCGAATAAAATAAAAATGCCTTTTTGACAGATAACACTATGCAGCTTTATTCCAGGCAACAGGTATATCAACTCGATCAGCTGGCCATCCAGGAGGACACCCAGCCGTCACGGCAATTAATGCACAAGGCCGCTACTGCGGCCTGGCGTCAAATCCAGTCGGATTTCCCCGAGTGCCATGACCTGCTGGTGCTGGCCGGTAGCGGCAACAATGGCGGCGATGCGTTTGCGGTGGCGCTGATGGCATTGCAGGCGGGTTACCGGGTCAGGCTGATAACCATGGGCGACCTGGAGCGCCAGTCGGAGGAATCACGCTTTTACCGCGCGCAGTTTGAAACTGCGGGCGGTAATATCCAGCCCTGGGCCGGGACCTTACCCGAGGCCGGGCTGATCATCGACGGCCTGCTAGGTATCGGCCTGAACAAGTCCCTGGCCGGGGACTGGCAGCAACTGATTAGCGCGATCAATCAGCATCCTGCGCCCACGGTCAGTATCGATATACCCAGTGGCCTCAATGCCGATACCGGGAATCCGATGCCCTGTGCGGTCGAAGCGCGGCTGACGATTACCTTTATCGGACGCAAGCTCGGTTGTTATATCGCTGATGGACCGGATTATTGTGGAGAAATCCGGTTTGCCGATCTGGGCCTGTCACAATCCGCCAGGGAGCAAATCCCGCCAAGCTGTCAGACCTTGCAGGCGGATAATATTGAGTTGCCCGCAGCACGCAGGATCAATAGCCATAAAAATGATTATGGTCATGTGCTGGTCATCGGTGGCGATCGAACGATGTCAGGCGCGGTTAGTTTGGCCGCCAGTGCCGCCCTGCGCAGCGGAGCCGGCCTGGTCAGCCTTTGTCTACACCCGGAGAATTACCAGGTTGCAGCCAGCCGCCAGGCCGAGTTGATGGTATCGACCTGGGCAGATATCGAGCTGCAGCTCGCCCGCGCCAGTGTCGTGGTCATCGGCCCCGGCCTTGGCCAGTCGGCCGCAGCAAGCCGGTTATTGCAGCACATCGCAGCCACAAGCCTGCCGCTGGTGGTCGATGCCGATGCCCTGACCGCGGCGTTTGTCGACTCACTGCAGTCAACCAGTGTGGTGCTGACACCGCATCCCGGGGAAGCTGCACGCTTGCTGGATATGACCAGTCGGGAACTGCAACAGGATCGGTTGCAGGCATTGCAAAGTCTGACCGGGCGTTGGCCCTTTGTCAGCGTGTTAAAGGGTTCAGGGTCACTGATCGGGCAACCGGATCAGCCGCCCTGGTTATGCCTTGATGGGCATCCGGGTATGGCCAGCGCCGGTATGGGCGATGTGCTCAGCGGCATGATCGGCGGCTACCTGGCGCAGGGCCTGTCACCCTGGCAGGCAGCTCGCAGCGCGGTGCTGGTACATGCGCTGGCGGCACAGGACTTTACCCACGAACAGGATGCCAATAGTCTGATTGCCAGCGACGTGATAGCGGGCATCGGCAGGGTGGTCAGACGGATTCATCAGCAACGAGGCGAGATGGCATGTTGATCTGTTCCGAGCAGGAGATGCGCGAGTTGGGTGCGCGCCTGATCGATGTTTGCGATTCGGCCGGCATCATTACCCTGCAGGGCAATCTGGGCACCGGCAAGACCACCCTGGTGCGCGGGGCCTTGGAAGCCAGGGGTATCACCACCGGGGTCCGCAGCCCAACCTATACCCTGGTGGAATATTATGAGCTCGATGGACTATCGGTCGCTCATCTCGACCTATATCGGCTGGCGGACCCGGAAGAGCTGGAATACCTTGGCTTTCGCGATTACCTGCAGGCCAATACCCTGATCCTGATCGAATGGCCGGAGCGGGCAGCCGGTTACCTGGAGCATGTCGGTCTTCAGATCAACCTCGAATTCGACAATGATTGCCGCCAGGTCAGTGGCCAGGCTTATAACGACTGGGGCAAGCGCTTGATTAACAAGTTAAAGTTGACTTAAGGCCTTTTGTAGATTAGTTCACAAAGCTGATCTTGATTCTAGATAAACCTACTATCTGTTTAATATATATAGAAAAATTCTTGATTTTTCTAATTTGATTTATTATAAAGAAAGATAACGACATGTTGACGCCAAAACCAAAGTGAAAGCGATGGATACCAAAACTCTTGCGCGTAGACTTTTTATCAGAAAATTAGCCGGCCTGAGCGCGCTGATGACCTTGCCGGTTGCCACCAAGCCAGCTTTTGCCGCCAAGCAGAAGATACTCACCGGGGTAAGAATCTCCCAATCCGATGCCAATCATACCCGGGTGGTTTTCGATTTATCTGGACACATCGAACATGATCTGTTCACCCTGGCCGATCCTAACCGGGTGGTCATAGATCTGAAGGATGTCAACAAATCCGCGGCCTTTATTGCGGAACAGAAAACGACCGCGTTACTGAAGGGTATCCGTTCGGCAACCCGTGGTGGGGAAGACTTCAGGTTTGTCCTCGACCTCAACGGCAAGGTACGGCCCAGGAGTTTCATGCTGCAGCCGAACTCTGAAAATGGCCATCGTCTGGTTATTGATGTGCATGCGACCTCGCTGAGTCCAACCCCGATTAAAACCAATCAGCAACAAAGACAACAGAAGAAAAAGGAATTGACCATCGCTATCGATCCCGGCCATGGCGGACGTGATCCCGGCGCGGTGGGGCGCAAAGGCACCCGGGAAAAAGATATCACCCTGGCGGTGGCCAAGAAACTGAAGAAGATGATCAATGCTACACCCGGCTATAAGGCGGTGTTGACCCGTGAAGGGGATCAATTCGTGGTGTTGCGCAAACGGGTGCAGAAAGCCCGTGATCACCAGGCGGACCTGTTCCTGTCGCTGCACGCTGATGCGTTCAAGAGTCCCAAGGTCGAGGGCGCCTCGGTGTATGCGCTGTCGTTGAACGGCGCCAGTTCCGAGGCCGCGCGCTGGATCGCGGAAAAGGAGAATGCCTCTGATCTGATCGGTGGCATCAGCCTCGATGACAAGGATGACCTGATTGCCTCGGTGTTACTCGACCTGTCCCAGACCGCCACCATCCAGGACAGCCTGGAACTGGGTTCGGATATTCTCAAACACCTGGGCAGGGTGGGCAAGTTGAACAAGGATACCGTGCAGCAGGCTTCTTTCGCGGTATTGAAAGCACCGGATATGCCCTCGATCCTGATCGAGACCGCATTCATCTCCAATCCGAAAGAAGAGCGGCGTCTGCGCTCACCGAAACACCAGCACAAAATCGCCCGCGCGATCCTTTCCGGGATCAAGGCCCACGTGAAAAACCAGGCGGTTTAGGCCTATAACGGTTTGCCTGCGGTGTTGACGTTCCAGTCGGCAACCATTTGTTGCAAGCGGCGGATAATGGTTTGTTTCTGATAGCCGCGCGCATACTTGATTTTTGAATAGATGGAAAAGATCTGGCGTAATGCCGGGTCATCGAAATCCTGCTGGCGCTGGATCCGATCCAGGAATTCAAATACATGCTCCGAGGGTTTGCGTTGATAGCCCTTGCGTGCCAGTTTCTTCAGCAACTGCTGGATGATCTTCTCGTAAACCGGCGGCGGGGGCGGGCGTTCCCGATACCAGCTGACCAGCCAGTAAAACCCGGTGATTGCCGAGATTGCGACCACCAGAGCAATGATCATGTCACCCCAGTCCTCGATTCCCAGTCCCAGTTGATTGAGAAATTGGGCCTGCTTACGATTGTCATAGTTCAATACCCAGTTGGTCCAGGCAAATTGCAGGTTATCCCAGCGGTATAACAGCCGGCCGAGCAGTGGATTCCGCTCACCATACTTGTAGCTTTCGGTATCTTCCAGTGCCCGCCCCAGTCCGTTTTCGATGCGATCCGGTGACACCGCGGCGGTGGGATCGATGCGGACCCAGCCGCGGCCCTCCAGCCACACCTCGGTCCAGGCATGGGCGTCCGACTGGCGCACAATCAGGTAATTCCCCAACTCATTGATCTCACCTCCCTGGTAACCGGTGACGATACGCGCCGGGATGCCGGCCGCTCGCATCAGCAGGGCGAGACTGCTGGCATAGTGTTCACAGAATCCGCGGCGGGTTGAGAACAGGAACTCGTCGCTGGGATTATCACCCAGCAGTGGTGGTTGCAGGGTGTAGATAAATGGCTGCTCACGAAACATGCTCAGGGCATGATTGACAATCTCGATATCCGTTTCGAACTGGCGTGACCATGATTCGCCCAGGGCAATCGTACGCGGGTTGTTATGGGTCGGGAAATCACTGGCCTTGAACAGATAATCAATCTTCTCATCCTCACCGACAAAATATTCCAGGCGCGATTCGAGCGAATAGCGCTTCATATCATTGACCGGTTTACTACTGATCAACTGGTATTCCGAACTCATGAAGCTGTTATTGATCAACTCGCTGGGCAGATCCAGGCCAAACAGCCAGTGCTTGCCATGCGGTACCAGGATCACGGTATAAGCCACCGGGTCTGAACTCCCGCGCAGGGTGATTTGATTGATCCGCCGCTGTCTTTGCATCGACCAGGTGGAACCGGTGAAATTCACCATCACCGGGCCACGCCAGTAGAGTTGGCCCTGTGGGGGAATCTCTCCGTCAAAAGTTACCCGGAAAGCAATGTCGTTACTCTTGATCAGATCGCTGATCTGACCCGGTGACATCGAATCGCTGAGGCCGGTAACGCCTCCTCTTTGCTCATTCGATAGACCCCACAGCGGTCCGGGAATCCGCGGCACCAGCAGGAACAGGATCAGCATGATCGGGATCGACAAGCCGATCATCTTCGACGCTGACTGTAACCGGGTCTTGAGGCTGATCTCATTATCCCGCTGGTTGATCGTGATCAGGGTGGTCGTGGTCACGATCAGGGCGGCGAACATGTAGATCGCAATCAGGATGCTCTGGGTAAACAGGAAATGGGTGGCCAGCAGGAAATAATTCAGGAACACCAGGATCAGAATATCACGATGGGTTTTCGATTCGAGAAACTTGAAAGCGGTCATGACCGTGAGCAGGGCCAGACCGGCATCCCTACCGACGATAGTCCAGTATTGGGCAAACACACTCAAACCACCGACCAGAACCAGCGGCACCAGGAACCAGCGCGGGATTGGCCCGATCCGTCGGGACGCCTGCGCGCCGCGCCATAACAGCGAAAACATCACGCAACCGCTGACCCACAGTGGTACATGCAGCAGGTGCGGCAGCATGACCACCAGGAAGCTGATAGATACCGCCCTGACCGCGGTGCTATCGGCTTCCTCCATCGCGATTTGTGCTATTGGTTTATTCTTCGTCATCGACTTGTAACGGGCTGTCGGGATCGGGTTGTTGATAAATCGCCAGTTGTTGCAGGCATTCGGCTTTGTGCGCCTTGCTGTCATCCTGCGCAATCTCGATACCGGGCAGGCGCAGGCCGTATTTTCTACCCTCTTGATGCGCCTGCAATACCAACGCGGTCATCTGCGAGAGTTTACCCTCCAGTGAATCGGCACTGACCTCGGACCAGTCAATCCATAAAGCCGGTGATGCATGGCCCTGAAACGTCTTGGTCAACATGCCGCGACCCTGGGCATAGGCCTTCCAGGAGATATGGCGCAGCGATTCTCCGGGGCGATGTTCGCGCAAGCCGGCAAAATCATCACCATCGGCGGTATCGACGATGTTTTTACCGCTGGGTTGATCGATCAGGCTCTCGGTTAGTTCGCTGTCGAACACCGGCCGCGGAAAGATCAGCACCGGGATGTCATAGCGCAGCCAACCCCAGGCATGGAACAACCCGGTAGGGTAGCGGGTGAAGATGGTGACACCACCCATTTTAAACATACCCCGCTGGCGGCTGGGGAGGGTCAACTGCGCGCTGGCACTGCCCCCGGCTTTTACCCGTGCATAAACCGGCGGTTGATTGCCATACTGTAAACCGATGGCATAACGTTCCGCCTGTTGCGGGTTATACAGCTGGAAATTCAGGGTCAGGTGGTCACCCAGGAATACCGGCTGCGGGGCTTTGACCATGACCTCCAGGCCGAGCAGGTTTTTATGGGTTTGCCACATGCTGATAATACCCAGCGCGGTCAACAGGAAGGTCAGCATGTAGACCATGCTGTTGTCGTAATTAATCGATCCCAGCAGCAGTACCAGCAGGATCATGACATACAGGTAGCCGAAACGGGTCGGTAGGATATACAGGCGGCGCTGGTGGAGATGAATCTTCTCGATGCCAGGTGGATTGCGTCGCGCAATCCAGGCATTCATTCGCTGGCGGAAACTGCTTGGTAACAGGAAACTGAGCGCGGACATGGACCAATGGGATCAGGGAATAGTGATCCGGTCCAGCAAATCTTCGAGCAGGGTCTCAACATTCTTATTATGTTGCTCGGTTGCCATCAGGCGATGTCCGCATACCGCGGTGAAAACTGCCTTGACGTCTCCGGGTTCGACGTAATCGCGTCCATTCATCATCGCCCAGGCCCGCGAGGCCTTGAGCAAGGACAGGGCCGCGCGTGGCGACAAGCCATAGATGAACACCGTGTTGTCCCGGGTCGCCTCTATCAGCAGTTGCAGGTAATCGAGCAAGGCTTCCGATACATGGACTTTTTCCACCTGTTGCTGCATCTCCAGCAGCACCTGCACCGAAACCAGTGGTTGCAGCTGTTCCAGCATGTGATGGCGGCTGTCGCCGGCCAGCAACTGGCGCTCGGCGGACTGGTCCGGGTAACCCAGGCTCAGCTTCATCATGAAACGGTCGAGTTGGGATTCGGGTAGGGGAAAGGTGCCTGACTGGTCCAGCGGATTCTGGGTGCCGATAACGAAAAAAGGCTGTTTCAGTTTACGCGTCTCGCCTTCGACGGTGATCTGCCTTTCTTCCATCGCCTCGAGCAAGGCACTCTGGGTTTTCGGCGTGGCCCGGTTCATTTCGTCGGCCAGCACACAATGCGAGAATATCGGGCCCGGATGAAAGCTGAATAGCTGTTTTTGTGGATCAAAGATCGAAACCCCGAGGATATCTGCCGGTAACAGGTCACTGGTAAACTGGATACGATTAAAGCCCATGCCGAATACACTGGCGATGGCATGGGCGAGGGTGGTTTTGCCGACCCCGGGCAGGTCTTCGATCAGGCAATGCCCGGATGACAGCAGACAGCAGACAGCCAGGCGAATCTGTTGCGGTTTACCGACAATGATCTTTTCTATCTGGTCAATCGCAGAGTGGATCGTCTGTTGCATAGGGTCAGGTGTCGTGGTCATCTGGTCAAGCATAGGCAAGCTACCCGGGATTTGGCAATAATGAAAGTGTAGCCTGTTTTGACCAATAAAAAAGCCCGCAGTTGCGGGCTCTTTAGTTAGATATTTCTCAGTATTGGCTTAGCTGAATGCCTGGCCGGACGGTCTGCCGAGCTTTTTCAGGATAATCGCCAATGGGCACCAACCGGTAAACGCCGATTGCAACAGATTAAGACCGACAAACGCGGTGAAGAATAACCAGTAAATATGGTGGTAGTAAGCCAGGGTGGAACTGAGCACAACGAATAAACCGGCAACGGCCAGTACAATACGATCTACATTCATGATTAGTATCCTGTGTTTGATTTGGTGGCATAGCAATGGCGCATAGTGTATATAAGAATATTCTAATAATCAATAGCTAGTTGATCCTCAAGACTTGTCAGGTAAAATGCTGCGCTGCAGCAATAATCGATTCACTCAGTTACTATAAGGAACAACAATGCAATACAAAGATATCCTGGTTTATGTAGATGATGGCAATACCAACGCGGAAAGGATCGAGGCCGTATTACTGCTGGCCAAGGCCCATGATGCCCGGGTCACCGGGGTCACCCTGGCGGCACTCAAACCGGCGCACTTGAAAGTTAAAGATGACAAGGCGGTGCAAAGATTGTCGGAACAGGCGGCGCAGCAACGCGTGGATGCATTCCTCGACCAGGCCCGGCAACAGGGGATCAGCGCGGCATCGCGGATCGTGCATGGTGATGAATCCACCGCGTCGCGCAAACTGGCCCAGTATTCCCGCAACTTTGACCTGGTGGTGCTGCGCCAGGCCAATCCGAATAATCCCAATCACCCGCTGGTTGAATCGGTGGCTGAGCAGATCCTGCTGTTAAGCGGTCGTCCGGTCTTCTTCATGCCTTATATCGGCGCCCACCGAATGCCCTGTGAAAAAGCGATGATTGCCTGGGATGGAACCCCAACCGCGGCCAGGTCGGTACATGATGCGCTGCCGATGTTGCGCAATATCGACAAGGTCATCATCCTGGTGGTCCAGGAAGGCAAACAGAAAACGGCGCGCGGGGAGCCCCTGGCAGACGATCTGGCCAGTCATCTGCAACGGCATCAGGTCAATGCGGAGGTCAAGCGCATGAGTGCGGGCACTTTCGATGTGCCGACGGTCATCCTCAATGAGATTGCCGATAACGATATCGATCTCCTGGTGATGGGGGGTTATGGCACACCCAGCCTGAAACAGAAAATCTTCGGCGGCGTCACCCGAACCCTGCTGTCGACCATGATCACACCGGTGTTCATGGCCCATTGAGCCTGCCGGCTGACCCGCCAACGCAAGCGGTGGTTACGAGCTTTAACGTTCCTCGCGGGGCACGAAATCGCGGGTTTCGGCGCCGGTGTAGATCTGGCGTGGACGACCAATCCGTTGTTCCTGGTCTTCCATCATTTCCAGCCACTGGGAGATCCAGCCCGCGGTTCTGGCCATCGCAAAAATCACCGTGAACATGTTCAGTGGCATGTCCAGAGCCTTCAGGATAATGCCGGAATAAAAATCCACGTTGGGATACAGGTTACGTTCGAGGAAGTATTCATCCTCCAGCGCGATGCGTTCCAGTTCGTGCGCGGTCTCGAACAATGGCTGGTTGGAGCTATCGAGATCATCGAGCAGGTTGTTACAGGCCTCGCGGATGATCTTGGCACGGGGATCGTAGTTCTTATAAATGCGGTGACCGAAACCCATCAGGCGGTAGGAATCATTCTTGTCCTTGGCCCGTTCGACGTACTTGGGAATTTCATCCGGGTGCTGAATCTCCTCCAGCATGCGAATGACCGCCTCGTTGGCGCCGCCGTGGGCCGGGCCCCACAGCGAGGAAATACCCGCCGAGATACAGGCAAACGGATTGGCGCCGGAGCTACTGGCCAGGCGTACCGTCGAGGTACTGGCATTCTGCTCGTGATCGGCATGCAGGATGAAGATCAGGCGCATCGCATGGACCGCCAGCGGGTTGAT
>JAAUXZ010171484.1_pt1 | contig 17774 bp, 18 predicted proteins | sample 7278131 | NCBI WGS metagenome assembly JAAUXZ01 (sample SAMN14350119, study PRJNA611818) | marine sediment metagenome | isolation source: surface marine sediment (3m) | place: French Polynesia: Moorea | collected 2018-08 | reverse complement strand
ATCAGTACCGGTGCAGATCCAGTTGGCCATGGAACATTCTCGCAATCAGGGGGTACCCCTGTTCAAGGTGGAGCGGGTGCTGCTTGGCATCGACTATGCCAAGGTGGGTGGGTCACTGATGCGTCAGTGGAATCTGCCGCGTAGCCTGTGGGAGCCAACAGAATTTCATGTCGAACCTCTCGTAGCCCAGGAATATCCGCTGTTGACTGCGCTGGTGCACATCGCAGCGATCATCACCGATGCGGTGCAGGATGAACAAGACTTCAAGCCATACCTCGCAAGGGTGACCACTGGTGTCTGGCAGGCGAGTGGCCTTACCGAGGAACAGTGCCTCGATGTGCCCGAAAAAGTGGACCAGCAGTTCTCTACGGTAATGAATCTGATCTTTCCGTCGTTGACTCGGGCCGCAGGCTGACCAGGCATTCAGCGACCTCCATTCCACCCTTCGCCAGCAATTCTGCAGAGATTCAATTCTCTCTGTAGAGTCTAACAATCAATAAGTTATCCGGAAAACATCCACGTTCCCGTAAGTTGCTGTATTTAAAGATTCCCCCGTTTCAGCCGTTAGTTCAGTCGATATAAGAACAACCCTGAGGCACCACTTACAGCAATGGCGTTTTTTAGTCAGTCAGCATGGGGTTTGTCCGATCGATGGTCATTGACTCGCTTTGACGACGGGACATTGCCCAGATTCGCGAATTCCAAGACGTTCAGGAATCCATGCGGATTGGAACTCTCTCTCGATACGAACGGTCGCCGAGTCGATCAGGCGCACTATCGGGCCAAGCAGGGCAAACGGCGAGATAAACTGTCTGGTGGGTTTGACAGGGTCATGGGTGCTTGAGCCGTGTTGTTCGTCAATCAGTTCCTCAACAAACTATCGCCGACTCTGGTGAAAACGGACAAACTTGGATCGATCGGTCTGGATTTTGGTACGGATTCGATCAATCTCTGTCAATTGAAGTCACTGCCCGACAGCCGCTACTCAGTCATCGCCAAGGCGTCGTTAGTAATAACCGGCAGCCGGAAAACCTTGTTGCAGTCGCCGAAGACCCTCAAGAGACAGTTGTTTTCGGTTCTCAAGAAAAATGGCTTCATCGGCAAGAAGGTCGTGGCAGTCATGCCGGCCGACGAACTGAAGATAACCCCCGTGACCTATAAATCCAACACCCACAGCGCGGAAGAGGAAATCCTCAAAATGCTGGGTACCCGACTCGATGGAGAGCTGGCGGATTATCTGATCGACTATCTACCAGTGCGCTCCAATCCCGGGGACGATGAACATCTGGTTCTGGCTGCCGTCGCACAGCGGTGTGATGTCATGAATCATCTGGAAACCCTGCACAAATCGGGGTTGGAGGTCGAAGCCCTGGATATTGGTCCGGCAGCCCTGCGACGCCTGATCTGTACTCTCTATGATGGCAGTACAGCCGAGACGGTTCTGGTGATCAATGCGGGCATCCATAAAAGCTATCTGACGATCATTTCAGGCAGGCGCTTGCTGTTCGATCAATCGGTCTCGTTTGGTGAGCAGATGTTGGTGGACAATCTGGCAAACTCACTGGAATTGCCGGCCAATGTGTGCCGCGATTTGATGCTTCGCCATGGATTTGACAAGTCCGCCGTGTCACCGCAAATGGAACGCCCCATGGACGATACGGAGATTTCCCAGACCCTGTTGGAGATTATCAAACCCAGCTTCATCAAACTGGTCGAGGAGATTAAACGGGTATTGATTTTTACCGCATCGGAAACCCACGGCAGCCCGGTCAGTCGGATTTGTCTGCTTGGCAGTATCGCGCGCTGGCCGGGCGCCGACTCACTCCTGCATGATCTGATCAATATCCCTCTCTCCACCGATCAACCGGGATTCGCGGAGATATTCAGGGATCAGACCCATGAAGGCGATTGGGTGGAACGAATCCCAGAGCTGGCGATCGCCACCGGCCTGGCGCTCAGGGGTATATCAGATCATGGTTGAAATTGATCTGATTCCGGAGGCCTATCGCAAACGGCTGCTTTTTACCCGCTGGATTAAACAAGCGTTGCTGTCCCTTGCGCTGTTGTCGTCGCTGATCATCGTGGCCTTCTTCTACTTAAGAAGCGCCACCGTACAGATCGATCTGCAACTCAAGCAATTGCAGTCACAGAAAGCGATCTCTTCCCAACAACGCAGCGAACTGGAAAAACTCACCGCTCGAAAGAAAGATTTGACCCAGCAGCTGGCCCTGCTCGCGGGGTTGCGCAGCGGTTCCGCAGCGGAGCAGATGTTTTTGACCGTAGACAAGGCGCTCACGGCGGGCGATGTCTGGTTTACCAACTGGAAGTTCCGGCGTGCCGGTACCGCGACCGACAAGGCGCCAAAAGAAGTCAATACCGGCTATTTCGTGGTGATTCAGGCAGGTGCGGCCGAAACAGAGGAGGCCTGGAAGATCGAGACCCATATGGCCATACAGGGACAGGCACTGGATCATGCCGCCCTGTCGGGATTTGTCTCCAGCCTGATCGATCAGCCTACGATCCAGCATGTGCGAGTGGTCAGGACCGAACAGGTCAATATCAACAACCACAAACTGGTCAACTTCAGCCTCGACATCCTGGTGGCAGATGGTGCATATGAGGTGGACGGCTGATGCAGGATTTCTTTGAATCTGCTGAACCGCGGGTCGTCGCCATGGTGTTGGGGGCTATCGTCTTGCTGATTGGGGTGTTACAGATCAGCTATCTGTTGTGGCCGCAGTTGAAGGCTTTCAATGCGGTCAATGAGAGTCATGCGGTACTGCAGAGCGTGGTCAACAGCAGCGAAGGTCTGGATCAGCAACTCGCCAAGGCCCAGTCTGAAGTGCAGAATCTGGCGCGACAGCTGCATGGCGATATGGCGGGTCTGCCGGCAAAGCAGATGGAGTCCTATATCATCGGCCGGTTACAGAAGGTTTCCTGGGACACAGGAGTGGAACTGATCAGGGTAAAACCGGGTGACGGGCAGAAGGTGCAAATGTTTCAGGAGAGTCTGTTCGAGGTGGAGATCCATGCCACCTATTTCGATTTCTTTACCTGGTTACGCACGATCGGAGAAGAGCTGGGGTATATCGTCGTGAAGAAATATGAGATCAAGCCTCGAGGACGTGAATTGTCTGATCCGAAGCTCGGCATCGTTCTGACCATGGTTTCCTATCGCATGGTGCAGTCATGACATCCATGCATCGAGTCGGTTTGTGTCTCTCCCTGTGGATCTGCGGCGGTGTTGCTGATTTGTCCGCAGGAGATTCACCCATTGCGCTCGTCAACAATCCTTTTTCCAAGCCGGCAATACTGGCGGCACCCGCTAAAAAAGCGAGTAAAAGACAGGCGCAAATCGCAGAACCCCTCGAACTGCAGCTGAGCGCCACCCTGGTTTCGGATTTTGCACCGCTGGTGATTATCGAGGGTGAGATGCTGGGTATTGGGGAGCAGATCGAAGGCTATCGACTGTTGGCTGTTGAGGAGGGGCGTGCAGTCTTTGCAAAGCAGGGCGAGCGGCATACCTTCGTCCTGGTGGGCAGTGGAGTGGATGTTGAATAAACCGAGCATTAGAAAACAGATCGTTGCTGGACTCAGGCGCTGTCTTGTTCTGCTGCTGATCATCTTCGTTACGCCTCTGCAGGCGGAAGATAAGAGGGTTTCCATCTCCCTGGAGGATGTGGAGATCCAGAAAGTGATGCGCATGCTGTCCAAACAACAGCGCTTGAATATCTTCGTCGGGGAAGGGGTAGAGGGGAGGGTGTCGATCAATCTGTATGACATGGAGGTTGTGCATGCCATCAAATCGATCAGCGATGCGGCCGGATATGCCGTGGAGGAACGCAATGGAAGCTACTTTATCGTCGAGCGTGACGAGGTGGGAAAATACAACCACTCCGGTTTGACCGAGGTGCGCTCCTTCAAGATTCAGTATACACAACCATCACAGGTTAAAAGCATCCTGAAAGACTATCTGTCAAGCTTTGGCAAGATCACGACACTGAATGACCGGGGCCTGTTGATCGTGGAGGATCAACCGGGTTATATCGATCAGATCGAAGCCTTACTGTCCGAGATCGACCGGGAGCCGAAGCAGATCCTGATCGAAGCGAAGATCCTCGAAGTGACATTGACCGACAGTGAGTCTTTCGGCTTGGATTGGAGCAAACTCTTCAATACCAGCGCAGGAAGCGGCAGTTTCGGCATCCGAAATCTCTCGAGCGTGACCAATCCGGGGCTGTTTTTCCAATATCTGAGTCCGAATATCGAGATTGCACTGAATGCTTTGAAGGAGCGAGGGCGCTTGCGCACCCTGTCGACACCCAAGTTGTTGGCCATGGAGGACAGGACCGCCGAGACCGTAGTCGGCACCCGTCTGGGTTTTCGGGTCACGACTACCATCAATCAGGTTACCTCGGAGAGTATCGAATTCCTCGAGACCGGCATCATCCTGAAAGTGACGCCTTCCGTGGATCGTCAGGGTAAGATCCTATTGGATATCCATCCTGAGGTCAGTGATGGCTCGGTGTCGGATGACGGCATTCCCTCCAAGACCACCACCCAGCTCTCCACCCGCATGCTGGTGCCGGACGGGCAGACGGTGTTTCTGGGCGGCTTGATCAAACACAACACCAATGAGAGCCGTGAAGGGGTACCAATGCTTGGCGATCTGCCCGGCGTGGGGCTGTTGTTTTCCAACCGCTCCAAGAATCTCACTGCGACCGAGATCGTCGTGCTGATCACCCCCAAGGTCGTCGATCTCCAGGCCGGGGATTGGAATGAGGACAATGTCGTAAAAACCGAGCGCATGGAGCGGCTGCTCGGTGATGCCAAGGCGCGTGCCGAGGCTAGGATGCAACATGTGATGAACGGAAAACTACCGGCAGAGCCGATCTCGGGCGAGCCACAGCCCGGATCTGGCGATTCACCATGGATTCTGGATTTCGATGATTGAGGCCCCGAGGGGGCTGTGCATGTGAGGGCAATGATGAATCACAAGACACTCGATTACGCTAGTTTGTTTGAAGACGACAGAGGCACCCTGGGAGAACGCAATAAAAGATTCAAGGAAGCGGCGGAACAGCTTGGCCTGGAGGGCGAAATCTCCGCATCGGTGGTGGAAGAGGCCTTGCGAATCCTGGGTGATATGACTCCTGAATAGCCTGCCAGCCGGTCATCTCTGCCAAACAGAAAATATCTGTCTTGCGACGACAGGTTACAGGAAGCCGTTTATTCGTACTCTATATTCTCCGGCTCTGTCATCACGGTTGTGGCAGAAGCCTCGCAGCAGCACGCCACACTAGTTGAGCTGCTGGAGGATGCGGAGGCGACGGCAATTGACCAGGCCCAAGTGGAGGTCACCACCCAGGGCGTGATCCCAGCACTTATGATGACTGAACGTGCGTAAAGGATCGAGTAGTCGCACATCGAAGCCTCCTGGTGGAGGACTACTGGGTCAATCAGGGCGTTGCCGAAGTGATACAGTAGGTGCTCGGCTGTACCGTTGATATCGTCGAGGGTGGTCGTAAGGCGCGACTTGCGGAAGACGAACCCCGTTATGACCTGGTGTTGATGGAAATACCGATGCCTGAGATGGACAGTTTGGCCGCCACTCAGATGATTCGAAAAGGCATGCAGGGTATTCGCGATCTTCCTGTCATCGCCTTGACTGCCAATGCCGCGGATGCTGCAGGTCAGTTTGGCGGTGGGTATGAACGAATATCTGAGTCAACCCCTGACGCTTGAGCAAAGGGCGGTGATGTTGCACGAGTGGCTTTTCAGAGACGATTCGAAAACCCGACCAGCGCAAGTTTTACACCAGTGATAATGAAGTAATCGAGTCTGTCAATATCGATAAACCAGCCGCTGTCTTGCATCATCCTTTCTTGAACAGTCGCTCCTTCTCCCGTTTCCAATCCCGGTCCCGGTCATCGGCCCGTTTGTCGTGCTGTTTCTTGCCTCTGGCCAGACCGATCTCCAGTTTGGCGTAGCCTTTCTTCCAGTACATGGCCGTGGGCACCAGGGTGTAGCCCTTGCGTTCCACCAGGCCGATCAGTTTGTTCAGCTGGCTGCGGTGCAGCAGCAGCTTCCTGGTGCGCGTCGGATCAGCGGTGATATGCGTGGAGGCCGTCGCCAAGGGGATGATGTGGGCACCGAACAGGAAGGCCTCTCCGTTCTTGAGTGTGACGTAACTTTCCTTGATCTGCGCCCGGCCTTCCCGCAGGCTTTTGACCTCCCAGCCCTGCAGGGCGATGCCGGCCTCGTAGCGCTCCTCAATGAAAAAGTCGTGGCCGGCCTTTTTGTTCAGAGCAATGGTGGCGCCGGGGGATTTTGCTTTTTTGGATTTCTTTGCCATCGCCTCATTCTAAACGCCGCTTCAATTGACGACCAGCCTTGCCTTGTTATGTCGGGTTAATTCACGGAAAATAGCTGGATTTTTATCCATATGCTCGGGAAGTCAGGACACGTAATATGACTGAAAAGACATCTATCCACGGCCAGTGGTCATCACGCCTGATTTTTATCCTCGCAGCGACGGGTTCTGCAGTTGGCTTGGGCAATATCTGGAAATTTCCGTACATCGCGGGTGAGAACGGCGGTGGCGCCTTTGTCGCGATCTATCTGATCTGTATTGCGGCAATCGGCGTACCGATCATGATGGCTGAGGTGATGCTGGGACGGCGTGGACGGCAAAGTCCAATCAACACCATGCGCAGCCTGGCTAAAGAAGAGAATGCCAATGCGGTCTGGTCCCTGGTAGGCTGGAGTGGGGTGCTGGCAGGCTTCTTCATTCTTTCATACTACAGCGTCATCGCGGGCTGGGCCCTGGCCTATGTCATCAGATCGGCCGGTGGCGTTTTCAATGGCATCGATACTGTCGGGGTGCAGGCCGTGTTCAACGACCTGGTCGGTGATCCGGAGCGTTTACTCGCCTGGCATACCCTGTTCATGCTGATGAGCATGGCGGTGGTCGCCCGAGGAGTGCGGGCGGGCCTGGAGAAGGCGGTGACTTATCTGATGCCCGCACTGTTCGTATTACTCATTGTGCTGGTCGGCTATGCGATGAATACCGGTTATTTTGCACAGGGCCTGGAATTTCTCTTTCAACCCGATTTCAACCGGGTCTTCTACCACTGTGAGAGTGTGGCCGGTATCGCACAGTGTGAATTGAGCGGGAGTCCGGTCCTGGTGGCGCTGGGTCACGCCGTCTTCACCCTCAGCCTCGGCATGGGTGCGATCATGGTCTATGGCTCCTACATGCCGAAAAAGACCTCCATCGCCCGATCTGTCGTGCTGATCGCGTTTCTCGACACCCTGGTGGCGCTGGTGGCGGGTATGGCCATCTTTCCCATCGTCTTTGCCAACGGGCTCGAGCCCGGCGCCGGTCCGGGCTTGATCTTCCAGACTCTGCCCATCGCCTTCGGCGCCATGCCGGCGGGACAGTTCTTCGGTACTTTGTTCTTCGTCTTGCTGGTGTTTGCCGCCTGGTCATCAGCGATCTCGCTGATCGAACCCGCAGTGGCCTGGCTGGTGGAAAACCGTGGTATGAGCCGAATCCGGGCAGCGGCCTGGATCGGCTTGACGACTTGGGTACTTGGATTGGGCAGTATCTTCTCCTTCAACCTCTGGTCGGGAGACGAATACAAGCTGTTCGAGATGACGTTCTTTGATCTGTTGGATTATCTCGCCGCCAACATCATGTTGCCCGCGGGTGGGCTGCTGATCGCCCTCTTCGCCGGTTGGGTGATGAGCTCCCAGTCGAGCCGCGCCGAGTTCGCCATGGGAGGTGTGGCTTATCAGCTGTGGAGGGTGCTGATCCGCTTCATCTCACCGTTGGCCGTGGTGCTGGTCTTCCTGAATGCCGTTGGAATCATCTAACAATGCCGATTGTCAGTAAGAGTGCGCTTGTGCACCATTCAGCAGGGGAAATGTATGATCTGGTGTGTGACTTCGAGGCTTATCCGGAGTTTCTGCCTTGGTGCAGTGACAGCAAGCTGATTTCCAGCAAAGCTACGGAGATCTGCGGCGAACTGGAGGTTTCGCGGATCGGTATCAGACAACGATTTTCCACGTGCAACACCCTGGTCAAGAATGAACGCATGGACATCGTGCTGCGGGACGGCCCGTTCCGTAAGCTGGAGGGTGGTTGGCGGTTTACTGCGCTCAAGGAAGATGCCAGCAAAGTGGAACTGGTACTCGAGTTCGAGTTTGCCAGCAAACTGATCGACAAGGCCTTCGGCAGTGTATTCGGACATATCGCCAACACCCTGGTGGAGGCTTTCGTAAAGCGGGCGGACGAGGTATACCGTGACTGAACAACAGATTCGTGTCGAAGTCGCCTACGGCCGACTGGACGAGCAGCTCATTCTGGAGGTGCTTACGGAGCCGGGCATCACTGCGAAAGAGGCGGTGGAACGTTCCGGCATCCTCCAGCATTTTCCCGAGATTGATCTGAGCAAGAACAAGATCGGCATCTTTGGCAAGGCGGCTAAATTGGACGTCAAACTCAATGCCGGTGACCGGGTGGAAATCTATCGGCCGCTGATCGCCGACCCCAAGGAACAGCGCAAGAAACGCGCTGCTGAGGGCAAGCAAATGAAAAAGGGCGCGAGATGACCGAATGTCCGTTGGGCACGAAATCGTATGAAATGCTCAGAAACGCCTCGAGTCCGCGAAGGATAAGCAGGATTCTCCGATTGTAGCCGCTGCGCCATGCAGCCGGATTGGGGTAGATGTCAACAATGGTTGAGAAAAAAACTGGCACCGCTGTTGAAACGGGCGGGGGTAAGTCTTTCCTCCACATCAATCATCCAGATCGATACCGATCGCGCTCAGGAGCCGCTCGATGATGCCCTTGTCACCATCATAATCGGGCACGCTCACCACGATCTCCTGCTTATCGCGCAGTGACTCGATATCCTTCGCCGGCTCGATGTCACCCTGAAAGCTGATCAGGGTATCGTCTTCGAAGAACAGACTGAACTGTTTGATCTCGAGAGATTCATTGCGCTTTTTCATGGTGAATAGATAGTCCCAGCGTTCCTGGTGAAAGATGTCCACCAGTAACGGGGTGCCGAGCAGAAAGCGTACCTGTCGTTTGGACATGCCTGGCTTGAGTTCGGCGACCATTTCGGGGGTGACAATATTGCCCTGTTGGATCTCCGGTGTGTGAACGATGGTGAAGTCCTTCCAACCCGAACAACCGGCCAGGGCCAAGCCCGCAACAAGTGTGATGAGAATCTTTTTTATTCTGAGTACAATCTGCAGCATTCGAGGATTCTACCCCAACCAGCCGTGGTTCAACCAGGTTTTTGCGCTAGGTTGGTTCATTCATAGCGGAGGGAACGGTATTGGATAATCAGGAGATAAGGAAAGCGGGACTCAAGGTTACCCTGCCACGGGTCAAGATCCTTGAATTGCTGGAGAAGAGTCAACAGCGGCATGTCAGTGCCGAAGACGTCTACAGGATGTTGTTGGATAAGGATGAGGAAATTGGTCTGGCCACAGTGTATCGGGTATTGACCCAGTTTGAGGCGGCGGGACTGGTGACTAGGCACAATTTCGAGGGAGGACATGCGGTTTTCGAGCTCGACCGAGGAGAGCATCACGACCATATCGTTTGCATGACCTGTGGTAAGGTCGAAGAGTTCATGGATGCGACCATCGAGAAACGTCAGAGAGAGATCGCCGAAGAGCACGGTTTTGAGATGGACGATCACTCACTCATCATCTACGGACGTTGCCAGGATCCCAAATGTCCCGGCAGGGCCAAGGGCTGAGGACCTATTCAGCCGACACGACGGCCATCCCGATCATCTCCGCGGCATGGGCCAGGGTCTGGTCAGTGATCTCCACACCACCCAGCATGCGGGCGATCTCATCGATCCGCTCGGTCTTGCTCAGGCGGGTGATTCGGGTATGGGTCTGTTTATCATTAGTGCGTTTGCTGACCAGTAAATGATGCTCAGCCTGGGCCGCGACCTGCGGTAGATGGGTGACGCAGAGAATTTGTCGACTGGCCCCCAGGCGGCGCAACATCTGACCGACGATTTCCGCAACCCCGCCGCCGATGCCTACGTCCACTTCGTCGAACACCAGACTGGGAGTCTTGCCATAGCGGATCGTTGCCACCTGAATCGCCAGACTGATGCGTGACAGCTCGCCGCCGGACGCCACCTTACTCAGGGGCGCCAGGGCAATGCCGGGATTGGCTGAGACCATGAACTCGATCGACTCCAACCCTGCTTTGTTGGCATCCGCTTCTGGCAAGGATCGCAGTTCCACGTCGAACACCCCGCCGGGCATGCCGAGCTGCTGCATGGCCTGGGTGATCTCCTTGGCGAGCCGCTGTCCGGCCGTCTTGCGTCGTTGGCTGAGCCGGTGCGCCAGTTCCTGAAAGGCATTCCATTGGTTTGTAACCTGGTCCTGCAACAGCTCCAGGGTCTGGTCGGCATTTTCCAATTCATCGAGTTCCGTTTCGATCTGCTGTTGCCGATCCGACAGTTCGGCAGGTTTGACCCGGTATTTACGGGCCAGGTCGTGAATCAGTTCGAGTCGCCGTTCGACCGCTTGTAATCCGGCAGGGTCGGGTTCGAGGCCGGTCAGGTAGTCTCGCAGTACCGAAAGGGTTTCATCGACCTGAATCAAGGCGTTGTCGAGCATCTCCCGGGGTTCGTCCAGGGTCTCGTCCAGCCCTTGTAGCTCCCCGAGCTGGTCGGTGAGTCTGACGAGCATGCCGCGGACCGAGGGTTCAGCCTCATCCAGAGCAAGCAGGACCTCTGCGGCGCCGTTTTGCAACTGTTCCAGGTGACTGAGTCGTTTATGGTCCTGACTCAGGCTCTCCAGCTCATCCGACTGCAAGTTCAGGGTCAGGAGTTCATTGAGCTGAAATCTCAACAGGTCGAGGCGGGAGGTACGCTCTGTCGCTGCCTGTTTTAGGGTTTCCAGTTGCTTGCGGTTTTCTCGATAAGTCAAGTAGCTGGCCGCGACCTGCTCCGCCAGCTCGAGGTGTCCTCCATAGGCATCCAGCAATTGACGTTGGTGAATGCGGCTCAACAGGGATTGATGGGCGTGCTGGCCATGGATCTCCACCAACCTGTTGCCCAGTTCCTGTACCTGTTGAAGTGCTACGGGACGGCCATTGATGTAGGCCCGTGAGCGCCCGGTGCGGGAGAGAATGCGGCGAATCAGGCAATCATCACCCTCGTCCAGGGCCTGCTCCTCGAGCCAGCTCCGGGCTTCCGGGTAGTCGCTGATGTCGAAGCCGGCGGTGATCTCTGCGCGCTCGGCGTCACTACGGATCATGCCATTGTCCGCCCGCTCTCCGAGGGCCAGACCCAGCGCATCGATCAGGATCGATTTACCCGCCCCGGTTTCACCGGTCAACACGCTCAGCCCCGGACTGAGTTCCAACTCCTGGGACGAGACGATGGCCAGGTCTCGAATGTGCAGTTGGGTGAGCATCGGTAAAACTGTCTCCCTCGAACCAGTCTCGATGTTGTGGTTGATTATTTACCCCAGCCCAGTTTGGCGCGCAGGGTATTGTAATAGTCGTGGCCCTGGGGGTGTATTAGTCGAATCCGATGCTCATCCTTGCGGATACGGATGATCTCGCCTTCCATCACCGGCAGGGTCACCTGGCCATCGCAGGTCAGTTGCACCCCTTCCGCATGGCCGCTGGCCAGCCGGATCTCGATCTCGCTCTGCCCATCCACCACGATGGGCCGGTTGCTCAGGGTGTGCGGACAGATCGGCACCAGGAGCAAGGCGTTCAGGGAAGGATACATGAGCGGACCTCCCCCGGACAGGGCGTAGGCGGTGGAGCCGGTGGGGGTGGACACGATGAGACCATCAGCCCGTTGGTCATTGACCAATTGACCATTCACATACGTCTCAAACTCGATCATCCGGGCGATGTTCCACTTATGCAGAACGATGTCGTTGAAGGCGCGGATGCCCCCGTTGGTTTTCGACTCGTCACCCATGTTCAGACGCAACAGAAAACGCACCTCCTCCTCGTAGTGACCGGTCAGAATCTGGCTCAGTTTGGGCCGGATCTCCGCCGGTGAAATGTCGGTGAGAAAACCCAGACGACCCAAATTGATGCCGAGCAGGGGAATGTCATATCGCGCCAGCGAGCGTGCGGCGTGCAGCATGGTCCCGTCTCCACCGACCACGATGACCAAGTCACTGTGGCTGGGAAGATCTCGTTCGGAAGTACTGGGATGAGTCTGGTCGTCGAGCAGCCGACAGGTGGCTTCCTCCAGAAGAACGTCCTTGCCCAATTCAGCGAGGAACTCACAGAGTTGCGCAATCGTCTCCTTGACAGTGGGGTCGCCGTGCTTGCCGATGAGGCCGACGCGTTGAAAGGCTGTGGGCATGTATCAGGTATCCAGCAAGCTTATCTCGAATGATTCTCGGTTCGGTTCTGTTCGAGCAGTATGGGCGCCGTCGAATCACCCGCAAGGGGTGATTGGTGTCTCCGTAGATCCGATAAAACGGGTTCAAGCGAGTGCCCAGTCGTGAGGCTAGCTTAGCCAATTCAGACAAACGCAACAACGATGATGCCAAACTTTCACGGCCGACCGGTGCATAACTTGAGGCATGATCCTGCACGCTGATCCGCATCGGTCGAATTTGGGGCTGCTTGACGGGAGACTGTCCAGTTGCTAATTTTCCTATTCTTATCACTCTTCAGCCTAGAGTGCTAATAATCTAACCCGGAGACGAGTTGACTAGCAGCAAAAACATCAGCGAAAGCAGTGTCAGTGAACGGGCGCAACACTTCCTCAAGGCACTGATAGAGCGTTACATCCGAGACGGCCAACCGGTGGGTTCCCGGACCCTGGCCAAAGACACCGGGATGGATCTGAGCCCCGCCACCATTCGCAACGTGATGGCCGACCTCGAGGATTTGGGACTGGTCGCCTCCCCGCACACTTCGGCTGGCCGCATCCCTACGGTCACGGGCTTTCGCATGTTCATCGATTCGCTGCTGACCATTGAGGATCTCAAGGCACGGGAGGTGGAGAAAATCCGCAGTAATCTCTTGCAGAGCTCGGATCCCGCGATCATGCTCAAATCCGCCTCCCAGTTGCTGTCGGGGGTCACGCACATGGCCGGCGTTGTCACGGTGCCGCGGCGTGAACGCTCCACTTTTCGCCAGATCGAGTTTCTGCCGCTCTCCAATCATCGGGTGCTGGCAATCCTGGTGACGGACAGCGGCGAGGTGCATAACCGGATTCTCCATACCCATCGGGACTTCTCCCGCAGCGAGTTGGATCAGACCGCCAATTTTCTCAACCACTCCTTCTCCGGGCAGGATCTGCACAGAGTACGTCAGCGCGTTTTGGAACAACTGAACGAGGCGCGCGAGCATTTCGATCAGACTATGGCCAACGCCCTGGAGATGGCGGGGGAGCTGGTGAATGCCAGCGAATCCGAGGAGGATTGCGTGATCGCCGGACAGACCAATCTGATGGAATTCGCCGATCTCGCCAGTCTCGAGCAACTGCGCAAACTCTTTGATGCCTTCACTGAGAAACGGGAAATCCTGCATCTGCTCGATCAGTTCCAACATGCCCAGGGCGTGCAGATCTTTATTGGCGAAGAATCCGGTTACCAATTATTGAACGGTTGCTCGGTGGTGACCGCGCCATACCAGGTGGATGATCAGGTGGTCGGTATGCTGGGCGTCATAGGTCCGACCCGCATGCATTATGAGCGGGTGATTCCGATTGTCGATGTCACCGCAAAAATATTGAGTGCGGCCTTGAAAAATCATTAACTGTCCCCAGTTTGGGAAAGATTCCGCCCACTGGGCCAAGACCATTCGTAAACATCAATCTGAGGTGAGTGAAGTGATGGATAAGGATCAACCGGAACAACCGGTAGAGCCCCAAGACAAGGCTGCTGAAGCAGCAGCCGAGGAAAGTTCTGCAGAAGAGACCACCACAGAAGGGGCTGAGACTCCTGCAGAGGATCTTACCCAGTTGCTGGAGGATGCCAGAAACAAGGCCGACGAGCATTGGAACCAGCTGGTGCGCACCAAAGCGGAGCTGGACAATCTGCGTAAACGCAGTCAACGGGATCTTGAGAACGCCCATAAATTCTCCACCGAGAAGTTTTCTCAGGATCTGTTGCAGGTCTGGGACAGCCTGGAACTGGGCCATCAGGCGGCGCTGGATGAGAGCGCCGATATCGACAAGCTGCGTGAGGGCACCGAGCTCACCCTGAAACTTCTTGTGAGCGTGATGCAGAAAAACGGCATCGAACAGATCGATCCCATGGACGAATCATTCAATCCCGAGTTCCATCAGGCCATGTCGGTGCAGGAACGGGACGATGTTGAACCGAATACCGTGGTAGCGGTTGTGCAGAAGGGATACCTCCTGAACGGGCGGTTGATGCGCCCGGCCATGGTGATGGTATCCAAGGCGCCGGTGCCGAGTGTCGACGAACAGGCTTGAACTTCTACCGGACCGACCCCACATCTGGGTCAGTTAGCAAGATTTGACACGATATACATAAAGAATTTGGAGAACGCACATCATGGGTAAGATCATCGGTATCGATCTGGGCACCACCAACTCCTGCGTAGCAGTGATGGAAGGTGACAAGACCAAGGTCATCGAGAACAGCGAGGGCGATCGCACGACCCCCTCCATCATCGCCTATGCCAACGACGGTGAAATCCTGGTGGGTCAGAGCGCCAAACGCCAGGCGGTGACCAATCCCGACCACACCCTGTTCGCGATCAAGCGTCTGATCGGCCGCATGTTCAATGATGACGTGGTGCAGCGCGACGTGGACATGGTGCCCTACAAGATCGTCAAGGCAGACAACGGCGACGCCTGGGTCGAGGTCAACGGCAAGAAGATGGCGCCACCGGAGATCTCCGCCAAGGTCCTGCAGAAGATGAAAAAGACTGCCGAGGACTACCTGGGCGAGACCGTCACAGAAGCGGTCATCACCGTGCCGGCCTACTTCAACGACTCCCAACGCCAGGCCACCAAGGATGCGGGACGCATCGCCGGCCTGGACGTAAAGCGTATCATCAACGAGCCTACCGCCGCGGCCTTGGCCTACGGCATGGACAAGAAGCGCGGCGATCAGACCCTGGCGGTGTACGATCTGGGCGGCGGTACCTTCGACATCTCGATCATCGAGATCGCCGAGATCGACGGCGAACACCAGTTCGAGGTGCTCTCCACCAACGGCGATACCTTCCTCGGCGGTGAAGACTTCGATATGCGCATCATCGATTTCCTGGTGGATGAGTTCAAGAAGGATCAGGGCGTGGATCTACGTAACGATCCCCTGGCCCTGCAGCGCCTGAAAGAGGGGGCGGAGAAGGCCAAGGTGGAGCTCTCCTCCAGTCAACAGACCGATATCAATCTGCCCTACATCACGGCGGATCAGACCGGTCCCAAGCATCTGAACATCAAGTTGACCCGGGCCAAGCTGGAATCCCTGGTGGATGACCTAGTGACCCGTACCATCGAGCCCTGCCGGCTGGCCCTCAAGGATGCGGGGGTCTCGGCCTCCGACATCGACGAGGTGATCCTGGTGGGCGGGCAGAGCCGCATGCCCAAGGTGCAGGAGACGGTAAAGGAGTTCTTCGGTAAGGAGGCGCGCAAGGACGTCAATCCGGACGAGGCAGTGGCCATCGGCGCCGCGATCCAGGGCGGCGTGCTGGGCGGCGAGGTGAAGGACGTGCTCTTGCTGGATGTGACACCGCTCTCCCTGGGTATCGAGACCCTGGGCGGGGTGATGACCAAGCTGATCGAAAAGAACACCACCATCCCGACCAGCGCCTCCCAGGTCTTTTCCACCGCCGACGACAACCAGACCGCGGTCACCGTGCATGTGCTGCAGGGTGAACGGGATCAGGCCTCGGCCAACAAGTCGCTGGGCCGCTTCGATCTGACCGATATCCCGCCAGCGCCTCGTGGTGTACCGCAGATCGAGGTGAGCTTTGATATTGATGCCAATGGCATCCTCAATGTGTCGGCAAAGGACAAGGCCACCGGCAAGGAGCAGTCCATCGTGATCAAGGCCTCCTCCGGTCTGAGTGATGATGAGGTTGAGCGCATGGTCAAGGATGCGGAGGCCCATGCGGACGAGGACCGCAAGTTCCAGGAAGTGGCGTCGGTGCGCAACCAGGCCGACAATCTGATCCACGCGACCCGCAAATCCATGCAGGAGTTGGGTGACGACAAACTGGAGGCCGGTGAAAAAGAGGCCATCGAGGGCGCTATCAAGGACCTGGAAGAGACCATGAAGGGCGACGACAAGGAGGCCATCGAGGCCAAGACCAAGGTCCTGACCGATGCCTCGGCGAAGATGGCCGAGCGTCTGTATGCCCAGCAGGGAGCTCAGCCGGCCGGTGGCACACCCGGTGCTGATGCCAGTGCTTCGCAGGACAGCAGTGGCTCCGGCGGTTCCGGAGCAAAGGCAGACGATGACGTAGTGGATGCTGAGTTTGAAGAAGTCCAGGACGATAAAAAATAGTCTAAAGCTGTCAGCTATCAGCCGCCGACGAGTCGTCGGCGGCCCGATGGGAACCTGTGGGTATACTCATGCCCATGGGTTTTACAGTTTTAAATGATGACTGAAAGCTGAAGAAGAGATGTCAAAGCGCGACTACTACGAAGTATTGGGTGTCAGCAAGAATGCCAGCGAGGCCGAGATCAAAAAGGCCTACCGGCGGCTTGCCATGAAGTATCACCCGGATCGCAACACCGGTGACAAGGCGGTCGAGGCCGAAAAGAGTTTCAAGGAGGCCAAGGCCGCCTATGAAATCCTTTCAGATGCCCAAAAACGTGCCGCCTACGATCAGTTCGGGCATGCCGGGGTTGACCCCAGCATGGGTGCCGGCGGTCCCGGAGGCTTTGGCGGTGGTGCCAACTTCTCGGATATCTTCGGCGATGTGTTCGGTGATATCTTCGGCGGTGGGCGAGGTGGTGGCGGTACCCGGGCAAATCGGGGCGCAGACCTGCGCTACAATCTGCAGCTCTCCCTGGAAGATGCGGTGGCGGGTACCACCGTCAAGATTCGTGTGCCGACCCTGGTCCAATGCGACAGCTGCGGAGGCTCGGGGGCCAAGAAGGGCACCAGCCCGAAGACCTGTGAAACCTGTGGCGGGCATGGCCAGGTCCGCATGCAACAGGGTTTCTTCTCTGTGCAGCAGACCTGTCCACGTTGTCATGGCAAAGGTACGGTGATCACCGATCCCTGCCCCAGTTGTCGGGGACACGGCCGCATCGAAGAGCACAAGACCCTGTCGGTCAAGGTGCCGCCCGGCGTGGATACCGGTGACCGGATTCGCCTGGCCGGCGAAGGGGAGGCCGGCGAGCATGGCGGACCCGCCGGGGATCTCTATGTACAGGTCAACGTGCAGCCCCACGATATCTTCAGCCGTGAAGACAGCCATCTATTCTGCGAGGTGCCGATCAGTTTCACGACTGCGGCACTGGGTGGCGAGCTCGAGGTGCCGACCCTGGATGGCAAGGTCATGTTGAAGATTCCCGCCGGCACCCAGACTGGGCGTTTGTTCCGCATGCGCGGCAAGGGGGTGAAACCGGTGCGAGGTGGTCCAGTCGGTGATCTGATGTGCCGTGTATTGGTGGAGACCCCGGTCAAGCTGACCGGTGAACAGGAGGAGCTTCTGCGCAAATTGGACGAGAGCATGAAAAAGGGCGGCGGCAAGCACAGTCCCCAGTCGACCACTTGGGTGGATGGGGTGAAGAAGTTTTTCGAAGGTATGGGTTTTT